>SDBV01000939.1_pt1 | contig 42704 bp, 26 predicted proteins | sample 2277081 | NCBI WGS metagenome assembly SDBV01 (sample SAMN10402039, study PRJNA504765) | marine sediment metagenome | isolation source: marine sediment core GS10_PC15, 223 cmbsf | place: Arctic Ocean: Southern Knipovich Ridge | collected 2010
CATCCCAGGTGGCGTGTCGTCTTTTGAGGTAGAGAAACCAAGTACCGGTGCCTCTTCTCTATTCCGCGCCTACTTTGATCGATTCGCCTTGAAAGACGGGGCCAGAGAAGAGGCACCGGTACTGCGCTGTCGCATGCCGGACGTGAATCCGCCCACATATTCTGCCGAGGAGCTGAAGAAGTTTTGGCTTGCTTTCCAAAACTGGTCTTGCGCGATTGGAACAAGTTGTTACACTCATTGGTGACCTGGATGACACCAATTCACTGCCGAATGATCTGACACAGTGCCACCAACTCTTGCTGGCTGCCTACAAGCAATCCGTGCAGCTTGAGAAAAAGGTCGCCACGTCACAGCAGCAGGCGGCGGAACTCAAACGCGTGTTGGATGAAACGGCCGCCTCGTTCGAAGAACTCAAGCAAGAGCACGCAGCCACGCTTGATGAACTCGCCTGGCACAAGCGTTGGGCGTTCGGCCGGCGTCGAGAGCGTTTCACCGAAGGCGAAGGGCAAGGCCACTTGTTCGACCTGGACCCACCGATAGCCAGCGGGCCGGAAGACTCCGCGACCGCGGACGAAGGAACAGAAGCCAAAGGCCATCGCCGCCGCAAGAACCGCAAGATCGACTGGGACAAGCTGCGGCAGATCCACCACCAGCATGACCTCTCGGACGAAGAGAAAGTCTGCTCCTGTGGCCGCACGATGGACCGCATCAGCGAAGACGTCACGTCGGCAAGTTCGGCGATCATCTGCCGCTGTATCGCCTGGAAGACATTCTCACGCGTTATGGTGTATTTATTTCGCGAAGCACCATGTGCGATTGGGTGAAGGCCGTGGCCGGACTTCTCCGGCCGCTGTACGACCTGCAATGCGAACTGGCTCTTCAATCATCCGTGATGTGGACGGACGACACGCCGATCCGCGAGCACTTCCCAAGAGCAGCCTGGCCAAAGCCGTGACCTACGCCCGCAACCAGTGGGAGGCACTGCGTCGTTACACCGACGACGGCCGTCTGACGATCGACAACAACGTCAGCGAACGGACGCTCCGCCACCAAGCCATCGGGCGGAAGAACTATTTGTTCTTGGGAAGTGAAGCCGCGGGCCCACGAGCCGCCGTGTTATACACGATCCTCGCCGGCGCCAAGCGTCATCGCATCGAACCCTGGGCGTATGTCCGCGACCTTCTACTTCGTCTGAACGCGGACGACCCGAACTTGGAGGAAATGCTACCCGACCGCTGGGCCGCATCGCATCCCGACGCGATCCTCACCCATCGCCTGGAGGAATCGCGTACCAAAGCAGTCCGCACGCGAGCCCGCCGAGCCCATCGCCGCGCCCGCCAGAAATAGCGTCCCTCCAGGCTCGTCTTCCCACGTCACCCGTCTCCGCCTCGTTCCTGCCACGTCACCAGCCCAACGTCGCCTCCGGCTCGACGAGGCATCATGGACAGGGCGGACGCTTACGGCACTCTGACGAGTCCTTGAGGCAGATTCGGGTCGCCTACCTTCGAATGAGAGCAGCTCCGCGGTCTGATACGACAGGCCGGACACTGCCAAGCGCACAAGGATTCGTTTTCGATGGAAGAGATCCCAGCAGCCCGTTGAAGAAGCCTACGTGGCGGCCACACTCTTCCACTAGAGTTGACAGGCGGACACAAGAACGAGTTGTCTCGTTGGCAGAAAGAGGTCGACGTGTGGACCCGAAGTTCGCTCCGATTGGAGACCACAATGAGACGGCATGGTCTGTCTGATATGAAACGGTGGATGCTTGTTGGACTCGGGCTGAGTTGGCTTGGCCTACCGTCCCAGCCTTCGTTTGCCGCAGACGTTCCGAGTCAGACGCAATTGCCGAAGCGGCCGACGCCGGCGGTTACGCTGTTTATTGCGGCCGACGGAAAGGACGCCAATCCGGGAACGCAGCAGCGGCCGTTTGGGACGCTTCAGCGGGCGCGGGAGGAAGTCCGGAAGCTGAAACAGCACGGCGGGCTACCCGGAGGTGGTATCGCGGTGCAGGTCGGCGGAGGGCAGTACAAGATTGCCGGGACGTTCACACTCGGTGCGGAGGACTCTGGAACGGAGACGTCGCCAATTGTCTACCGGGCCTGCGAGGGAGAAACGCCGACGTTCACCGGTGGCATCCGGCTCGCGGAATTCCAGCCAGTGCGGGATGCGGGCAATCTGGCGCGATTGCCAGAGGAGGCCCGTGGCAAGGTCATGCAGGTGGATCTGGCAGCGTACGGAGTCAAGGCCCTCAAGCCGCTGACCTTGGGCGGTTTTTCCAGTGGGCGGGGGTTCAAGACGCATCCGATGATGGAGCTGTTCTTCGATGGCCGGGCATTACAGCTAGCACGATGGCCCAACGACGGATACGTCCATATGGCTCACGTGCCGCTTGGAGACGGACACACAATCCACGGCCGCCAGGGCAGCAAGACGGGCCGATTTGCCTATGAGGGCGATCGCCCCATGCGGTGGAAGGATGACAAGGACGCGATGCTCTACGGCTATTGGTTCTTCGGCTGGGCTGACTCCTATGAGCAGGTGGCGTCGATCGATACCGACAAGCGGGAGATCACACTGAAGCCGCCTTACCATCGCTACGGCTATCGAAAGGGACAGCCCTACTATGCCATCAATCTGCTATCGGAAATAGACGCTCCCGGCGAGTGGTATATTGATCGCCGTAGTGGAGTGCTCTATCTCTATCCGCCGTCTGATCCGAACAGGGCCGTGGTGGAGCTGTCGACCGTCGACTTCCCATTTGTCGAAATGAACGACCTCTCGCACGTGACCTTCGAGGGCTTTCGTTGGGAACTCGGCTGCGCCGACGCCGTGCGCATCAGCGGTGGCAACCATTGTCTATTGGCCGGCTGTACGATTCGACGCTGTGGCGGCAACGGCCTGAGGATCCACGGCGGCCGCTGCCACGGGCTGCTCTCCTGCGATATATATTCGATGGGCCGCGGCGGCACAGTGGTAACCGGTGGTGATCGCAAGACGCTCGCGCCCGGCGGACACTTTGTCGAGAACTGCCACATCTACAACCTGTCTCGCATCGACCATACCTACACGCCGGCGGTGAAGATGAGCGGTGCGGGAAACCGCATCTCGCACAACCTGATGCACGACGTCCGCTCCAGTGCGATCCGACTCGGCGGCAACGACCATCGGGTCGAGTTCAACGAGGTCTATGACGTGGTTTGGGAGTCGGACGATCAGGGCGGGGCCGACATGTTCGGTAATGCGACCTATCGCGGCAACGTCTACCGCTACAATTACTGGCACCACATCGGCATCGGCCACGGCGGCGGCGAAGAAGAGCCCTCCTGCGGCCGTGCCGGCATCCGGCTCGACGACGCCATCTCCGGAACGCTTGTGTTCGGAAACGTCTTCTATCGCTGTTCGGCCGGGCAACTGGGGTTCGGTGGTGTGCAGATCCACGGCGGAAAGGAGAATCTCGTCGCCAACAACATCTTTGCAGACTGCGCGGCCGCCATCAGCTTCTCGCCATGGGGCGAAGCTAGGTGGAAGGAGTTTGTCCGCAATGCACTCGACTCGCCCGAGGTCAACAAGTCGCTCTATCTGCGGCGCTACCCGCGACTGGCCAGGTTGGCCGACGATCACGACGTCAACATGGTCTCGCATAACCTGGTCTATCGCTGTAAGGAGTTTCTTCGCCGCGACCGGGGCCGCACCCGATCGGTCGACAACTTCATCATCGGCGAGGTCCCCGGATTCGCTGACGCGGCACACGGGGATTTCCGACTCGATGACGGCGCCGTGCCGGGCTTTCAGCCCATCCCGTTTTAGAAGATCGGACTCTATCGCGACGCGCTGCGCCCGAAGTTGCCTAGCAGGGTAATCGCCGAAGGAAGGGCCACAGGCAGGTCGGCCGTATCAGACTGACTGCCAAGGACACGGCTTACGGGGCGCGCGGAACGCCCCGATTGAGCCTTACGGGGTCTCCTCGGAATCCGCCCACACCAGGCACCATCCATGGAGGGATGCGGCCGTGTCAGGCAGGGTCGTTTGATAGGATTCCCGGAAAAGGATGAGTTGATGACACTTCCGTCGAGACGGCAGCCCCCTTGCCGTGATCCTTCCTCCCCGGGTTTACGATTCTAGCGTGCAATCATGTACGGCATACATCTGATCGTTATGCCTTGTGCCATGGTTCGTGATCGCCTAAGGAGCCAAGAACAGTAGGATCAAGGTTCGGTCTTCGGAAGCCGGTCTTCCGGGCAAGTGTACTCGTCTTGGGAGTATTCCGTGCGGACGCGGGGGGCCGTTTTGGTTTTCGGTGGGTACGTCCAGAGCGGGAACCAATCGCTTGGGGCGTCTTCGATCTCGCGGATCTCCTCGTCGCTACGGTACATGGCCCAAAGATCGACCCATGCGATCAGCATCCGCAGGTCTTCCGGCGAGAGATTCTTGCCACAGCGTCCTTGGTCCATCGCGTTGTCGATCAGCTTGCTTTTCGGTGAAAGGTACGTCAACGGCGGCAGGGTGTCGTAGCGCGTGAGGGACGTCGTGGGCAGTCCGACGTAATTGCGCGACGCAGGAACGCTCGGAGTGCCACGGAAGTGCTGATGATCTTTTCCGAGCGTGAGTGTCAGGTAGGGCTCGGGAAAGATGCCGCCCCAGCGTTGTACGCCGCCCATGCTGGATCGGGTAGGCGAATCATCGGGCCGCAGGGTCAAGTTGAGTTGCTCCACGGCTTGCCCGTCGCCCTGATGACACTCGGCACACGCACGGTCGAAGACCGGTTGAACGTCCTTGACGAACGACAAGGAGTGGACGCCCCACGGCGGAGGTTGAATTGCGTCGGGGGCCGTTCTGGGCTTGACCGGCTGGGCGGCCGGGGTCGCGTTATGCGCCTCGTGACAGCCGGTACACCCTCGGTACTCGCCGGGGCGGGCCGACACCCAGGAACGCATCGTGTGAACCGTGCGATACTGCTCGTCGAGCACCTGGAAATAAAGCATCCGACATGGCGGGACCTTGAAATTGACCGAACCATCTTCGTGAATCGGCACGATGCCGTGAATCTGCTTCACGCTCAACGGACCGGTAACACTGGTCACCGGCCCTTGGACTACCGCGGCGTCGCCCCAGGTGATGTCGGTGGTCGGTGTGGGCGTTTTGCCTTGAAGGAACTTTTCGCCCCAAGCGCCCCAAGCCGTGTTCGGCCCCTCGCTGCCGAACGGTTTTCCGCCCGAGTGGACGATGCCGACCGAATAGTTTTTCGGCATGCTTTCGACAACCCGCAGGTATTTGCCATGTTGGCGAACTTCCTGCGGTGCGCTTTCGAAGATGTTGTCCGAGAAAAACACCCCGGGCCGGATCGTGGGGTTATCCTTTTGGGAACCGGGCATATCGGCCAGATCGGGCAACAGCGGCGGGCTCTTTCGCGCGCGGACCGGCTGGGCATATAGCACGTTGTTGTCGCCTTCGTAGAGCAACTCCCGATTGCCGTAGATATCCATCAGGTAGAGCTTGAATTTCCCGATGGTCGGATCGTGACCGGAACGCATCCCTCCGACCCACATGCCGCCGGTCCGGGCGGAAACCAGAAACAGCTCTTCGCTCAATGGGTACGGCGTCTTATAGGCTGCGTATTTGCCCGACGTGTGGTATTGCTCCGTCAGCCCGGGCGTCGGAACCGGACCGTCGCCTACCTCCGGCCAGGGCATCTCCTGGGTGACTTTCCAGATCCCATCGGGGAAGTTCAGGCCTTCTTTCGGATCGACAACGCCGATGCATCCTACCCAGACGTCGTGATGACCGAACCCACTGAACATCACCTTGGTGGTGCCGGGAATCTGTCGCGCTTCGCCCAGATGGTCGGGATGCACAGTCTGATTCCCCCAGAACGCCGAGGCCCCCGTGCCGTCGGTACGCATCGTCCAGAGCGATTGGATCCGGGTGGCGTACTTGTCGATGTACTCCCAGCGGGTCGAGATGATTCGCCCGTCGTCGAGCAACGACGGCGAGAATTCCGGTTCCGTACCGGGGGTGAGGATGTGGATGTTCTTGCCCTCCGCATCGCAACGGGTCTGGATATAGGTGCGTGCCCACATCCCACATTGGGCATAAACCTCGGCCCGGGTGGAAAGGAACAGGTATCGGTCGCCGGGGAGGTAGATCGGATCGATATCGCTGTAGCCGCCGAAGGTGATCTGTCGGAAGTTGTTTCCGTCGATCCCGATTTCGTAAAGATGATACGCTTTCTCGTCTTCCGGCTTCATGCAGAACAAGGCCCGGCGGCCGTCGAAGGAGAGGTCGAAACTGAGCATCGCGCCCGGTTGCCCGAGATCGCCCGGTTGCCCGAGATCGCTGGCCCCGTACTGGCAATTGGGGGCAAGTTTGCGCGGTTCCGGGGTCTTCGCAAAACCGTCGAGCATCAGCAGTTTCGCGCCGTGCGAGGCGCACATCTCGCTTCGGAACCGGCTCTCGTGCACCCATTCCGTTTGCTGGAACGTTCCGTGCGTGTCGAGGCTACGGTATGGGTAGGGGGCGTCGACGCAGATAATCGCCGAAAAATCGATCTCCGGGAACTTAAGCATCACCTTGCGCTTTAAGGCCCGGATATCGAAATAGAGCCTTCGTATCTCGGCCGCATCGAGCGCCGCTTCGTCGGCGGAAGCTCTTCGTTCGATTTGATTCAATGCGGCCAACTCGTCGGACAACTCGGGCACGTCGGCCCGGTTTTGTAGCCGGCTGATCATCTCGCGAGTCCAGACAGTTTCCTTGCCGGCGCGCGTGAGCAGGTCGTCTTCCTCGGTCTGGAAAAGCCAGTCGACCTTTTGCTGAAGTTCACTCTTGTTCAGATGGGGAGCCTCTTCGGCGTAAAAGAGTTCGCGAGCCCGGCGGGCCATTTCCACCCGGCGATGCTTTTCAATCATCGCTGTCTTGGCGGCCACCCACTGCGGATCGTCCGGCATGCCTCTGTGCGCATCGTACAGGGCCAACTGCTCCGACAGCGGGAGTGCCGAGTCGAATAGCCGAACATCGTCCACGCAACCGTTGAACGGGTACTCGCCGTTTAGCGATCCGATCTCGACCCGAGTGACCGGCGATTTCAACCCCTTTGGCGAGAGCGTATTGGCGTGGGTCTTCCATACAAGATCGTTTGACCTCAGGATCGACTTGCCTGCCTTGCCGTGATTCACAAACACGACGTGATACCACCGGCCCGACTTCCACGAGAGCGGCTTCGTAATGACATTTTGGAACGATCCGCCATTCTGCCAACCGAACCCGAGGGCGCCGTTATGGACCTCCATTTGAATGCGGTGCGATAACGTTCCGTCTGAAAACGTGAACAACTGACGGCTCGCTCCACCGTCGTATTGAATCCACATCGAAACCGTAAAGTCGGTAAGCTTGCCCAGGGTACTGGCGTGGCGGTCAAGGCGAAGGGGGCTTCCCGCCGGGAGCCGAATCGCTTTGCCAACTTTGCCGCCGACGGAATGTTCTGCCGCGGCCGCACTGAATCGGCCGTGCAGCTCGTTCGGTGACGAATCGGCCACGAGGTCTTCGTCGAGTTTCCAATGACCGATCAGGCTGCTTTGGCTTTGGGCCGCCGGCGTAAGAGCCAGTGCCAAGGCCGTGCACAGGCTCCTCGACCGGAAACGGACAGCCTTCAAGAAGCTCGGTGACGTGGTTCGCGCCGACCATTTCATCTCGGTTTCCCTCGTCTGCCATGGTGGCCACAACCCCACCGTTCGTGGTGACGCCGGTTAAGCTAAAACAAGTTGCATTCTACAGTATTCGAGCGATTCTGCATCTACGACGAGGCGGCCCGGAATACAGGGGGCAGCCGCGCGAAAGGCTCCGCAGCCAAATCGTTTCATCGGATCGTCCGAGATAACCTTGGGAATTCGACGCATCCGAGAAACCCCGGCACGACGGTTTTACGGAACCACCATACTGCCCGACAGCTTCTCTGGCAGCGGAAAGACGGATCGCATGGAAGGGTTTTCCCGCAGCTTACTTCTTCTTCCAGGCCGAGTTCATTTCGTAAGCCTTGAGCGACTCGACGGTGAGCGAACCACCTTCGGCTTTCAGCGAGATCGTGCCGACTGGCGTGCCCATCTCGGCACGGCCACTGGTCTTGTAGCAGGCACCGCCGCCACCGATCACTTCGTACATCGGACGGTCAACGAGAACGCGGAACGTTACTTTGCCGTCTTTCATCTTCAGCGGCATTTCGTCGAGCTTTTGGGCAGTGAAATCATAGGTCACCACGTTGCCACCGAACCGGAGAACGACCTTCGAGGCGGTTCCCTTCTTCAAGGTCACAACAATATCGAAGAGTTGGTCCTCGACGTCGAACTTGACGAGGGGTGCTTCGGCTGTCAGTTCCTTGCCTTCAACTGATTTCGGGTTCGGCTTGCGAAGTTGTTCGAGTTCCTTGATCGGGGTGGCGAACATCCGGACGCCGTCTTCGGTGGTGTGCAGCGTCAGGTTGGTTGGTACGGTGAACGTTTGGTTGAACGGCATGTCCGGGATGTTGATCCGTGCCCATCCGACCTGAACAACGCGACCGTCAGGACTGTTGCTGAAGCATTGCGAGGCGTAGTAGGCGCCCCAGTGGACGCGGTGTTTTCCTTCGTGCTCCGGAGTGAACTTCTTGCCGTCAAAATGTCCGAACGCATATTGTGCGTCCGCGGCGTAGATAACCCACTTGGTCTTCGTCGGGTCGCCGTCGACCGGCAGTTCAAAGATTTCAGCACACTCGTAGTAGCCCGGGATATTGCTCTGACGTTTCCACTCTTTAAGGTCCGTACTCGTATAGAGTGCGATATTCCGGCCATGCTCCTTGTCTTGGTCAAAAACGGCGATGACCCAGTGTTTGCCAGGCTCGTACCACATCAGTTTCGGGTCGCGGCCCGAGTGCCGGATGACCGGGTTGCCTTCGTAATACTTCCACGTCTTACCGCGGTCGCTGGAATAGGCAAGTGCTTCGCCACAACCGGTGTCGGTGAACGCCAGCACCATCGTCTTCTCGTCGCCCTTTTGCCAGCCGGCGGTGTTGTTCAAATCGACATTCCCACTACCCGAAAAGCAGTTCTTGTCGGCCATCTTCGGATGACGGTTCTCGACATTGCCGCCGAAGGAGCGCAGCGCCCGGTCATGCTCGGTCCAGTGGACCATGTCGGGGCTTGTTGCGTGTCCCCAGTACATATTGGCCCAGCCGCGACCGGCCGGGTTGCACTGCCAGAAGAAGTGGTACTCGCCGTCGTAGTAGCACATTCCGTTCGGGTCGTTGTTCCAGCCACGCATCTGGCTGATGTGGAACTGGGGACGCAGCGCTTCGTCGTAGAGCGGTTGGAGGTGACGGATTTCGTCGCTGGATTCGAACATTTCGCAGATATCAGGTGCCGCTTTGGCGACGACCTTCGCGGTCTTACCAACGTATTCTGACATATCGAGATAGGTCCACCAGTCGATGGCCTCCTTGTTCGGTGGGAAATCGCAGTCGAGATTGTGGACGAGTTGGTCGCCAACGACGATCGTCATCCGGCCGCGTTGCCCTTTGTTCGAGACGGGGAAGATGATGTACTTGCCCGTGATTTTGATCTCTTGGGCGTTCTCCAGATGAGGAGTTCCACCGCCGCGCCTTGGCGGCGCGACGAAGGGTTTCTTCTTTGCTTGCGTGTTGCTCTGCGAGATTTGATCGACGTTGATGTGGCCCCAGCCGCCGGAGGCGTCGTCGACGATCTGGAGCACGGCTCTCTTGCCCTTGTATTTTCTGACGTCCCAGTTTTCCCAGTTGAGGAACTCACTGCCGCCGGGTTGGGTGTTGGGACCCGTGATGGTGAGGACGACTTCGCCATCAATGAGCAGGTTCATGCAGGTCTTGCCCTTTTGTCCGCCGCCACCGATAAGGAACTTGATGTAGTCCCGCTCGATGGTGAACTCCCCCGAGGTGAGCTTGCCCGTCGGCTCGTCGCCGCCGAGGAACGTGTTGACGAGACCTTTGCCTTCAAACCCGGTGACCTGCATCTGGCCGCCGAGCGTGCCCTTGGCCGGGGCCTTGCCGAACGCCGTGCCTTCGACTCGCCAGTCGCCGTAGTCCGCAGCCTCGAAATCGTTGATCAGGATGTCGTCGGCGGCGCTTGCTGGCGATGGCATGGCAAGTGCGAAAAGCGCGAGCGACAGACAGCTCGCAAAAAGTAGAAGTTTCTTCATGGGGTTCTCCTTCTGACGCGGATTCTCCAAGGGAACGGAAAAGGGGGCAGATTCAATGTGCCGGCATGGCCCGGCGGGTGCTTCGCACGAATGGGGACTACCCCAATCCTGTTCGGCAATGCCGGCCATTCTAGCGTCGCGCCCCCCCCGTGTCTAGCGCGTGGTGGTTTTTCGAGGCGCATCACGAAAGGTAGTAAGCGTCCGCCAAATCCATACTTGCCGCGGGCAAGGCAAGGATCGAGAAGCAAGGCCCCGATGAGTTCACCGTCAGGGTGACAGAGGCAAAAGCAGGAGATGACCGTCGCCCCGATTGGGTGCTCCGGTAGAGCAGAGTCACCAAGCCCCGAAAGCAACAGCGGGAACCTGGAGTTGAGTCACCGCCGCGTTGACGCCGACGCCGATTAGCTCTTGCTGGAACCCGCCGGTCGATGTAAGCTACTTTCCGGGTTACGCTTACAGAGAAACGGCTAAAGTGGTGAGGATTCGACTGGAATTATGACGGCCCGCATCAGCTACGCGCCAGGCCGCCTGCCCTCGTTCTGGGACCGTAGTGTAGTATTCTTCGCCAACTTGATGGCCCTGTTCTACGGGAACCGGGGCGCCACGGAAGAATTGGCGGCCAAGGTTGGCGGGATTGCGACTTACGGGGGGAGACTGTGCCCCCTACTAAACTTGCTGTTCAAAGGTCAGAGCAATCTGCTCGTGCTCCAGAGCCGCCCGGACGAGAGTCTGCTGGGGTATTTCAGCGACCAGCTCGGGCTCGGCCTGCCGGAAATCGTGATCCTTCACCAAAGCCGTTTCGAGGACCTAAGCGGCTGCATTCGCAACGCGATGGAGGAAGCGCGGGACGGCCCGGGCGACGATCCGGCGGTGGCGCGGATCGCCGCCCATCCGGCCTCGTGGATCGACGGGTTCGTGACCGACGCCGTGTTGATGGCCGCCGCGGAGGTCCTCGGCAAACGGACCGTCATCTCCCCGGAGATCAGCCGCCGGGGCAACAACAAGTTGTTGCTGCACCGCTTTCTCCAGCAGCAGGGCTTTCCCGTCTTCGAGACCGAGACCGTCCGGCGGGCCGATGATATTCCGGCGGCAGCGGCTGCGCTTTACAAGAAAGGCTATCGACAGGTGGTCGTCAAGGCCCAAGTGGGGGCCTCAGGCATCGGGATGCGAAAGTTGGACGCGTCGAATCCTTCGCTCGAAGGCGTCCGGCAACACATGTTTTACGAGGGGCCCTGCCTCGTGCAGGGTTGGCTGGACGACGACGTCAGCGGCGTCCGCCGCGTGGGCTCTCCGAGCGTGCAGATGTTTCTGGATGAAACCACCGTGTACCTATACGACGTCACGGAACAGATCCTCAGTGTCGAGAGCATTCATGAGGGAAACAGCGCCCCGCCGCCGTACTGGAAGACCATGGCGGACGTCGAACCGCAGATGCGCGACCAGGCCGCCGCGGCCGGTCGGTGGCTCCACGACGGCGGCTACCGGGGCACGGCCAGCGCCGACTTTCTGGTCCTGAAGCGCCATGGCCGAATCGAAGTCCGCTTGTGCGAGGTGAACGCCCGGGTGACCGGCGCCACTTATCCGTCGGTTCTGGCCCATCATTTCTGCCCGGGCGGTGCCTGGCTGATGAGGAATCTTCGTCTGGATCCGCCCATCGCCGGTGGGGAACTGCTCGATACGCTGCAACGGACGGCCCACCTCTTTTTGCGTGATTCCCACGGCGGAGTGTTGCCAATCAACTTCAATGCGGACCGGGCCGGCCTGGTCCGGAAGGGACAGTTTCTCTGCCTTGGCAGAGATGACCAGGAGTGTCTGGACTACCTCATGCACTCGGCCGACGTATTGCCCGTGACGTGGAGCTATGACCGCGATTGACCGATTCGAGTACGACTGCCTCAAGGACCGCCTTGTCGCGACTACCCGCGACCTGATCATCATTGCCAGCAGTTCGTCGCGGCCCGACGAGCGGGAGCGGTGTTATCAGTTCGTCCACAACCACATCGACACCATCGAGGGGGTCGAGATTCGCGAATACCGCCGCGACGGCTACCCGAGTCTGGTGGCCTTGCCGGTCGGATGCACCGAGCCGGACGTGTTGCTCTGCGCCCATCTCGACGTGATAGGGCTGCCGGACGCCACCGCCTACCGTTCGCACATCGCCGACGGCCGAATCTACGGCCCCGGAGCCGGCGACATGAAGGGCCAGTTGGCCATCTTGCTGGAGTTGTTCCACGCGTTGCACCACAAGTATCCGGGCATGTCCCTGGGGCTAGCCGTCACCTCCGATGAAGAGATCGGCGGAACGCATGGGATCGGCTATCTCTTCGGAGAGATCGGATTTCGCTGCCGCCTGGCGATGATCCCCGACGGCGGCTCGCTGCACGAGGTCACCGTGGAGGAGAAGGGGATCCTTCACGTGAAACTCACCGCCCGGGGCCATACCGGACACGCGGCCCGTCCCTGGCTCGCCGCCAATGCCTTGGAATCGCTGACGGAGGCCGTCGGCCGCGTCCGTCGGCGCTTCGAGTCGCTTGTCACGGACCAAGGCGACCACTGGTGTCCCACCTGTGCGCTGACGGTGCTGCGTACCGACAACGAGACGATCAACCGCATCCCGTCCCGCGCCGAAGCCCTGTTGGACATCCGATTCCCGCCACCACACACGATGTCGTCGATGCTGGAAATCGTTCGCCAGACCCTGGGCGAAACGGTGGATGCCAAGGTGCTGATCGGTGATGAGCCCACCCACCTTGCCCCGGACCCGGCCTACCTGGAGCAAGTGCAGGCGATGACGGGCAAGTCGGTGCGTCATGGCCGCGAGTCGGGCGGGAGCGATGCTCGGTTCATCTGCCGGCACGGTATTCCGGTGCTTATGGCCCGTCCCGAAGTCGGCAATCTCCACGCCGAGGACGAGTGGATCGAGATCGCCTCCATGGTCACCTTCTATCACATCTGCGAACGTTATCTGGAGCTTCGGCTGGCAAAGTAGCCATCTCGCGGGAGCGAGATGAGGCTTCGTCTGGCGGAGCGAGACGGCTACCATTGCTGTCTTCCGCCCGACCCCAAACGAACTCCGGCAGCCGCCTGGCCGATTGGATTGCATTACGCCTCCGTCTGAGCTACCATGATGGGGGAGCATACTCGTGTTCCTGTGCCCGTCGAGAAATGTGCCCGTCGAGAAATGTGCCCAGAAGAATGGAGAAGTCATGAAAGCGAAACGGCTCATCGGTGCGGCTGTGACGGCGATCGTCGCCGCGATGCTCGTCCACGTTCCCCTCTTGCCGGGGAGTGAAGTTGGCGACAGTCCCAGTTGGCCCGACTTTCACGGCCCCGGCCGGACGAACATATCCCCGGAAAAGGGCCTCTTGAAGAAATGGCCTGAGGGGGGGCCGCGGCTGATTTGGAAGTACTCCCAGTGCGGCGAAGGGTATTCGGGCGTGACGATTGCCCAAGGGATGATCTTCACCGCCGGCGACTTCGACGACGTCGAGATGATCTTGGCGCTGGACCTCGACGGCAATCTACAGTGGAAATCGCCCAACGGCGAGGCATGGCACGGACCGAGCCCGGGCTCGCGGACCACGCCCACCTACAGCGACGGCGTCTTGTATCACATGAGTCCCAAGGGCCGGCTGGCAGCTTATGAGGCGCGGTCGGGCAAACCGCTTTGGGCCGCGGACCTGAAGTCCCGATTCGACGCCCGATGGGGCGTCTGGTCTCTTGCCGAGAACGTGGTCGTCGAGGGCGACAAGGTCCTCTGCATGCCGGGCGGGCCGAAGGGCCGCGTGGTGGCCCTGGACAAGCACACGGGAAAGACCGTCTGGACCAATACCCGGATCGAGCACACGGCCGCGTACTGTTCCCCGGTGGTCGTCACGCACGGCGGCGTGCGCCAGTTGATCACGATGACCCAGCGGTCGGTGGTCGGCGTTGGGGTCGAGACCGGCAAGCTTCTCTGGTCCGCCTCTTTCATTCCGAGATCCCCGCAAAACGCGCTGACGCCGGTCTTCCATGACGGACACGTGTTTGTCGCCTGCGGTCACTCGTCGGGCGGCATGGTATTGAAGATCGATCAGGATGCGGGCACCGCCTCGCGCGTATGGTTTCGCCGGGACCTGGACAACTGCCACGGCGGTGCAATCCTCGTGGACGGAAAGCTGTTCGGTTGCGGATGCCGGCAGGGCGGAAAGAACTTCTACTGCGTCGACTTCCTTACGGGTGAAACCATGAAGCTCGACGACAGGCTGGGGAAAGTCGGCATCACTTGCGCCGATGGAATGCTCTACTGCCTCAACCATCAGGGCATGATGTGGCTGCTGGCGGTCACCCCCGACGGGTTCGACGTTGTCAGCCGGTTCGACCTGGGAAAGCGGCCCGCCAATTCCTACCTCGCGCACCCGGTGGTTTGCGGCGGACGGCTCTATCTCAGGTGCGGACAGCAGCTTTTCGTCTATGAGGTTCGCGCGAAGTGAGCCGGCTTCCGGGTTGTCCAAAGTAGCCATCTCGCTCCGCGAGATCAGGCTTCGGCTGGCAAAGTAGCCATCTCGCTCCGCGAGATGAGGCTTCGTCTCGCGGAGCGAGACGGCTACAATTAAACTTTTTCGCCGTCGTCTTCCTCGTCTTTGGTTTGCCAGATCTGCTTCAGCTCGGCGAGGTTCTCGTGCTGGCCCAACTCCTCGTAGCAATGGACCAGCCCGTGATAGGCGGGCACGTAGTTGCCGCAGTCCCCCAGCGCCAAGCGAAACGTTTCGGCGGCCTGCGGCGTCTTTTCTTGCTGCAACATTGCCCGGGCCACGTTGAACTTCACTCCCGCCGAGTACGTCACGCGCTGGCTGATCTGGCTATAGATCCGCAAGGCCCCCAGCAGATCGCCTTTACGGGCCTTGAGATTCGCCTTGTCGAGGCCGGCGAACGGGCCGGCGACCGAACCGCCGTAGGAGCGGATCAGTTGCGCGATCGCCACCGGCACCAATAGCAGGAATAAGAGGTTGCCGAAGAACATCTTCCATGCTTCGCCCCGCATGCACGCCGGACACCGCCAAGTGATCCGTTGGCTCCACCCGTAGACGAAGAACAGAAAGTAGAAGTAGCCGATGGTGAACTTCCGCGGTTTGCTGAACATGCCACACTCGTCGCACAACTTGCAGTCGCGTTCGCCGGCGGGGGCCTCCGCGTCGTTGAGCGTCAACAGCAGGTCGCAGAAGTGACAATAGAGTTGCGGCGAGCGGGGCATGTTGGTGAGGATCACGGTGGCCCCGCATCGCGGACAGACCTCGTGGCGATAATCGCGGCCGTGTCCCTGCCGGTCGAGTTCCTTCTTGTGGGCCTCGGCTCAGACGGCGCTGCGGGCGGAGTCCAGCGCGGTTTTCAGTCGCTTGGCGACCTTCGGCGACGTGCCCAACAGCAGGGCCGCCGGCTCGCCGTCTTCGGTGACGGTGGTCAGCAGCATTCGGTTCTCGCGGATTTCGATGTCCGCAATGCCGCCGACGGGGACGGCCGCCTTGTCCAGCACGAGCGTCTGGCCGTCGAAGCGGCCGCGCCGGCGAAACATGCCGGTTTCATTTCCCTTTTCGTCGACCCAACGGAATTTGAAAGAGATCGTCGCCGGATACGCGGTTGCCATGTCGATTTCCTCATGTTCTTGACGCCCGCCGGAAGTCGCCGACGCCTGCGAAGAGGCCGGCGGTAGTCTTGCCCGCATTATGGACGCCGCAGAAGAGAAAATCAACACGCCCCCGTGTCGGTGAGAGCCGGACGGTGGGTAGTCGACCGCACGGTTCAGTATACCAGTTGTGCCGAGCTGACCGTGTTTCCGCCGACGCCGCTGGGCGCTTGGCTCCCCCCGTCGCCGGGAGGGACGATCTGATGCGTGACCGTCCCCACCAGGAGTCTGATGCCGATCGTGTTGCCGGGATTCGACGGGTCGGGCACCTCGGTCTCGATGACGTCGTCCAGATGGACGCCTACGAAATCGACCACCCGCACGTTCCCTTCCAGCTCCCATTTCAGACCGTTGTTGGCATAGACGCGACTTTCGCCGGGGATGACGTCCACCACCGGCACAACGACGTCTCGCATCGGGTCAAGGAAGGGGGTGCCGAGGCGTTTTTCCAGCGCGGAGCCGAACCCGCCGCTGCCGCTTCCCTCGTTGAAAACCAGGAACTCATCGCCGGTGTGGAGGGGAACCGGATCGCCTTCGCCTCGAAGCACCTTCTTGACGTCGGCCTCGGAAGCCCCCGGTCCCGGGGAGTCGACGTCGAGGGTCAGGTGGATGGGAGATTTCTTGCCCTTGCCGAAGATGAACACCGTCACCTGCTCTCCGACCTCGAAGGACTTGCCGTTGGCGGGAGCGGAGGGGCCGTCTTTTCCCGGATTGACCTCGACGATCTCGGGATCCACCGGTCCGAAGTCGGGCGTCCGCAGCGCGATCGGCAACCCGGACGCGCCGGACGGCGTGTTGAGTTGGGCAATGGCTGTGGCCGAAAGGTCTTGATCCAGGATGCCCAGCGCCGGGGCAAAGAAAAGGCGAACTCTCGTCCCTTGGGCGGTCTGGCGACGCGCCCAGACCTGAATCGAGTCGGGATTGGAAGTGTTGGGAACGACCTGCTTGCCGACCGGATCGTAGGATCCGATCACCATGTCTTGCGGGGCCATCTCGGTGAGTTTCGTCCCGGACGACGGGTTGAGCGAGGCGAACTGGGCGGCCGTCTGGTAGGCCGTCGTCTGGTCCTGATCACCGTTTACATCGATCAAAGTCGCCACACCGGCCAGGGCCGCCGCGTCGGCCTGGCGTTGTAGCTCCGTCTTGACCAGCGCGAGGTAGCCGATGTCGACGGCAAAAGCGACCATGGCGAACATGACCACCATCAGAAAAGCCGCCAGGACGAGTACGGCGCCCCGGCGATCGTTGCGGCAGCGACAAGCAGCACGTGGTAGCATAAGATGCTCCCCTAAGACAAGAAGCCTACGAACGTATAAGACAACTTCTGTTTGCAGACGGGACGAGGCGATCGACCGGAAAAGCGCTGCCGCCTTGCCCGCGAGAGGACGGCGGCCGTACACAGTTGCTTGTCTATTAACAAGTCTGCCTCAAGAAACATCTCCTGTAAATAGGGATTTTCCCTAGAAGCCCTCAGGATTCTCCCTGGCCGGGATTATTTACAGAGGTTCGTAGTGGCCCGCTTCATCGGGCCCGGATTGCCGGGACGGCATGAATGCGGCCACTACAAACAGCCTGTGAACGATCCGGGCTAGGTCAATCCGGCCAGGACCAGCCGCACGAGTTGGACCACGCTGTCGACTTCCATCTTTTTCAGCAGGTTGGCCCGGTGTGCCTCGACGGTCTTGCTGCTGACGCCAAGTTGGGCCGCGATGGCCTTGGTGTGTTTCCCGCTGACCAGCAGGTCCAACACCTCTTGCTCGCGGGGGGTCAGTCGGGCGAGGCGACTCTCCGTCTCGCTGCAAGCGGCCCGGCCTTCTTGCCACCGGGAGCCCGACTCCAGACGCAGAAAGACGCGCACTTTCGCCAGGAGTTCCTCTTCATCGAAGGGCTTGGTGAGATAGTCGTCGGCGCCGGCCTGGTAGCCTTCCAGCCATTGGGACACCATGGCCAAGGCCGAGACCATGATGATCTTGTGGCGGCAGAGGGTCGGGTTGGCCCGTATCCGTCGGCAGACCTCGTATCCCTCGATCCCGGGCATCATCACGTCGAGCAAGATCAGGTCAGGGCGAAAATCTCCGACGATCTCCAGTACCTCCTCACCCGTGGACGCAATTGCCAGACGGTAGGCTTCACCCAAGATCTCTCGGACGATCTTGATATTGGTGGGATCATCATCGACGATCAGGATTCTGTTTTTCCGTTCCATGATGACCTGCCCTTTCCACGCGTTCAGCGCTGGCGACGTGCGATGCGCGGCACTTGCCGACGAGTTAGCCCATTGCGACCGGCAAAGGTGCCGCGTCCGGCAATCGCACGGTGAACGTCGTCTCTTGACCTGGCGTGCTCTCAACGCTGATTGTGCCGTTGTGTGCCAATAGGATCTGACGCGCGATCGCCAAACTCAATCCTTGTCCCTCGGTGTGGTGCTCGACGTCGGCGCCGGTGAAGTCGTTGAGCACGTGGGGGAGGAAATCGGGATCGATGCCTTCGCCCCGATCGGTCACCCTCAGCACGAGGTGACCGTCTTCAGTGTGTCCGCCGATCGTCACCTGTCCGCCGGGGGGGCTGAAGCGGACGGCATTGTCGAGCATCGCCATCAGGGCGCACTTGATCTGTTCGGGATCGATCACTACGGTCGGCAATTCGGTAAGGTCCTGGTCGATCGTTACGTCGCGCCGTTCGGCCGCCGAGACGATTTCAGCCACTGCGTCGCGGACCACGTCGCCGGGATTCGCATCTTCAAAGCGAAACGCCATGCTGCCGGCCTTCATCGTGCTGAGCGTCATCGCCTTTTCAAAGAAGGCGTGCAGACGTTTGGCGTTGCGGCACACCATCTCGGCCAGCATCTTCCGCTCCTCGGCGTCCATCTCCTCATCCGACGCCAGCATCTCGGCCGGGGAGATGATGCTGTTGAGTGGCGTGCGGGTTTCGTGGCCGATCAGCGACAACACGTTGGACTTGAGCCGGTCCACCTCTTCAACCGACTTCAAGCGCAGATACACGCGGACCTTCGCCAGCAGTTCGTCTTCCTCATAGGGTTTGGTGATGTAGTCGTCGGCGCCGACCTGGTAGCCTTCCAGCCGTTCCGACACCATGGCCTTGGCGGAGACCATGATGACTTTCGTGTGGCAGAGGGTCGGATCGTCGCGTATCCGCCGGCAGACCTCGTATCCGTCGATCCCGGGCATCATGATGTCCAGCAGGATGATGTCAGGCCGGAACTCCGTAGCGATCCGCAGCGCCTCTTCGCCCGTGACGGCCGTGGCCAAGTGATAGATCTCACCTAACATGACTTTGGCGATCTTGATGTTGGTGGGATTGTCGTCGACCACCAGGATTCTGCTTCGGGGTTCCATGTTTTTTTCTCTCGTTTGGATGGACGCCGACGCCGCGACCCGTTGGCCTGACTCGTCGTCTATAGTTGTTTCTGCGGGTGGTCTCCGGCGGCGACCAAGGCGGGTTTGGATTGTCGGTCGAACTTGGCGGACAAGGGAATCTCAAAGGAGAACACGGCCCCGCCGCGGGGATGGTTCTCGGCCCAAATTCGCCCTTGGTGGACGGTGATGATCTCCCGGCAGATGGACAGTCCCAGGCCCGTGCCGCCCGTACGAGACTCAGTCTTGCTCGACTGCACGAACTTGTCGAAGACAGCTTCGAATTCGTTGTCGGGGATGCCCGGCCCTTGATCTCGCAGCGTCACCGTGACCGAGTGGTCGCCGCGGCGCATAGCGAGTTCCACGGCGCCTCCCTTGGGGGAAAACTTGATGGCGTTGCTCAACAAGTTGCGGATCACCTGCTTGATTCTCTCGGCGTCGATCGCCGCCTCGGCCTCGAAGTCGGGCTCTGTCCAATGGATGGCGAGGTTTCGATCGGAGGCCAGGGACCTGAACTCGTCGACCACGGCAGCCACCAGCACGTCCAGAGGCGCAGGCTGAAGTTCGAAGGTCATCTTGCCGGACTCGAGCTTGGCCAGGTCGAGCAGGTCGTTGAGCAACTCCAGCAGCGTGTGTCCGCTGTGCTTGATTTCCTGGAAGTAGTCGAGCAGTTTTTCCGGTCCGGCAGTGGCGTGTCTCGTGACGCCGAAGCCGGCGAAGCTGAGGATGCCGTGCAACGGAGTGCGCAGCTCGTGCGACATGTTGGCCAGGAAGGTGCTCTTGGCGCGGTTGGCTACCACGGCGGCGTCGCGGGCGGCGTGGAGTTCGGCCGTACGCTGCTGGACCCGCAGTTCCAGATTGTCTCGAGCCCGGCGCAACGCCTCCGCCGCCTCTTTTTCGTTGCTGACGTCGCTGATGGTCAGGACCACGTGCCTTTTTCCGTCAATGCACACGGGGCTGGCGTTGATTCTTAACCAGACGTACGTCTCCTTACCGTCAAGGAACCGGTGGTGCACGACTTCTACGTCGTGCACGGCCTGTCCCGAACGCAGCACCTGTTCGACGGTCTTGCGAATCGGGCAGGTGGAACAGATGGAACCGAGTCCGCATTCGCCCGCGCCTCTAGCGGTGTGGATGCAGGACAACGCGTCTCCCGGCTGGACATCGACCATCTCCGCGCCGTTTCTACCGGCGAATTTGGCGGAAGAATCGTTGACCTGCTTGACGTTCGCGTTATCGTCGACCAGCAACATGGCGAAGGGCGCCGCCGAGAATATGTTCTGCAGATTCTCTCGCTCCCTTTCGTTTTGTGCCGAGGTGGCTCGGAGGTTCTTCGTCATCGTGTTCAGCGCGATGCTCAATTCGTCCCCATCACATCGCGGGACGACTCCGACCGAGTAGTCGCCTTCGGCGATCGTGTTGGCCTGGTCGATGATGCTCTGGTTTGAGTCGATAATCAGGTTCAGCGAGTCAATCAGTTGTCCGACTTCGTCAGTTCGATCGACGCCTATTTTGTCAACTGGCTCTCCAATCGCGAGGCTCTTGAACACGCCGACAAGATTCTTGATGGGGCGCGTAATGCTGCGTGAGATCACGATTCCGATCGCAACGGCAAGCAAGACGGCAACCAGGCTTCCGCCGATCAATCCTGTCAATCCGCGCATGGTTGCGTTGCTGACGTCGCCCTCGATGTGGTCTTGCAGGGACGCGAGCTGCTTCTCCGTGTCCTTCGCAAAGACAGCAAAGCTGTCTACGTGTTGTTGTTGGGAAATCGAAAAGGAGACCAGCACCACGGTACGGCCAATCACCTGGTCACCCTGCATCACGTCGGCACCCACCTCGAGAATGTTGTCCGAAGTTTTCAGGGCCTCGGCCAACTCCGCCAGACTTTGCTGCCGAGTTGCGTCCAAAAGGGATTGGATGGCCTTGTCGTCTTCGTTGCAAAACGTACTGGCGATCTTCCCCTCCGCATCGACCACGTAGGCCAGAACGACCTCTGGATCGGTGCAGTTTTGCTGGCAGTAGTAATCCATGGCGAGTGGATTCGATGCCGCCAAAGGGTCACTCACCAACTTGGCCAGAATTCGCGCAAGACTCTCGGCTTTGGTTCGCAGGGTTCCCTCGGCTTCCGCCAGTTGCCTCTGGACGAGTGCCGCCAGCGCGTTGCTCTGCTCGGATTGCACGCTATCGGCCAGCTTCGAGACGTCCGCCGAGATGTCGCTGAGCGTATTGCGCTGGAAAGGCAGCAACACCAGCAGCGCAGCCACGACCAGCACGACCACCAGCAGAGTCGTCGACCAGAGGAAGCGCGCTCGCAGGCTGAGCTTTGGGCGAGTGAACATGGTTCTCTTCTTTCAGTCCGCCGATTTGATGGAAACGGTCCCACTTTGCCTGCTGTGCTGTGATACTATGTCGATGAGTTTCTCCCGGTTGATCGGTTTCGAGGCATAGTCGTCGCAACCGGCCCGGAGGCATTTGTCCCGGTCGCCATCCATGGCGTGGGCGGTTAGTGCGACGATCGGCCCGGTGTAGCCGTCCTCTCTGAGCTTGCGAGTTGCCTGGTAGCCATCCATGACCGGCATTTGCATATCCATCAAGATCACGTCAAACGGTTTTGCGGCGCCGGACGCCTCCCGCGCCTGCTGGTAGGCGAGCTGGCCGTTCTCGGCCAGCGCGACTTGGGCCCCCGCCTTCTTCAAGATGAATGAGATCAGCCGCTGATTGTCGGGGCCGTCTTCAGCCAGCAGCACTCGGCAATCGAGTTTGGTCTTCGCAGCGGCTGGCTTCTTGTCGGGGGCCGTTGCGACTTGAGCTTCGCTCGGGTTGTCAAGCAATTTCACGCCGTCCAACGGCCCGGTTCCGACCGTGACGGTAAACGTGCTGCTTTCGCCGGGCGTGCTCGTGACGGTGATGTCGCCACCGAGCGTCTCCGCCAGCCGCTTGCTGATCGTCAATCCCAACCCCGTTCCGCCGTGCTGGCGGCTTGCCGATGTGTCTACCTGGCTGAACGGCTTGTATAGCCTGGCAATCTGCTCCTCAGTCATCCCGATGCCCGAATCGATCACCTCGAATTGCATCTTGGGCTCATCGGACTGGGCATCCAACAGGCGAACCACAAGGCGGACCTTGCCAACCTCAGTGAACTTGATCGCGTTTCCGGTGAGATTGGTGAGAATCTGACGCAGCCGAGTGGGATCGGACTGAATAGTCTGAGGTATCGGGCCGTCGTATTCGATCTGCAAGGACAGGTTCTTCGCGTCGGCCCGAACGCGCATCAGCGAGACCACTTCTGAAAGCACCTGGCAAGGTGAGCATCGAATATGCTCGACTTCCAGCCTTCCTGCTTCAATCTTCGACAGGTCCAGGATGTCATTGATGATTCCGAGAAGATGCTCGCCGTTTTGTTTGATGGTCTCGGCCGCATCGAGCTGCTCTCGGTCCATCACGCCTCCCATCAGGATGTCCGAGTAACCCAGGATGGCCGTCATGGGCGTGCGGATTTCGTGGCTCATGTTGGCGAGGAACTCGCTCTTGGCCCGGTTGGCCGCTTCGGCGGCGTCGCGGGCGGCGTGGAGTTCCGCCGTGCGCTCTTTAACCCGCCGTTCCAGACCATCTCGGGCCCGGGACAACGCCTGCTGCGCCTGTTCATTTTGTGCCGAGACGTCTCGGAGGTTCTTCGCCATCGTGTTCAGCGCAACGCTCAGCTTGTCTTCGTCGCCACGTAGGGCAATCTCGACGGAGTAGTCGCCTTCGGCGATGGTGTTGGCCTGGTCGATGATACTGTTGTTCGAGTCGATAATCAGGTTCAACGATTCGATCAACTGCCCGATTTCGTCGGTTCGGACGCTTGCCAGCCTGTCGACTTGCTCTCCAACCGCCAGTCTTTTGAACACGGCGACGAGATTCTTGATGGGACGCGCAATGTTGCGCGCGATTACCATTCCGATCGCCACGGCAAGCAAGACGGCAACCAGGCTTCCGCCGATCAATCCCGCCAATCCGCGCGTCGTGGCGTCATTGACTTCGCTCTCGATGTGGTCTTGCAGGGAAGCGAATTGCTTCTGCGTGTCCTTCGCAAAGGCAGCGAAACTGTCTTCGTGCTGTTGTTGGGAGGTCGAAGAAGAGATCAGCACCACGGCACGGCCAATCACCTTTTCGCCTTGCATCACGTCGACGCTCGCGTCGAGAATATTGTCCGAAGCTCTCAGGGTCTCGGCCAACTCCGCCAGACCTGGCTGCCGGTTGGTGTCCGAGAGAGATCGGATGATCTTGTCGTCTTCGTTGTGAAAGGTGCTGGCGATCTCCCCTTCCGCATCGACCACGTATGCCAGAACCACCTCGGGATCGGTGCAGGCTTGTTCGCAGTAGTAATCCAGGTTGATTGCCCTGGATACTGCCAGGGGATCACGTACCAACTTGGCCAGAATCCGCGCAAGACTCTCGGCCTTGGTTTGCAGGGTCCCCTCGGCGTCCGCCAGTTGCCTCTCGACGAGCGCCGCCAGCGCGTCACTCTGCTCGGCCTTTACGCTATCGGCCAGCTTCGATACGTCCCCCGAGATGTTGCTCAGCGTATTCCGCTGGAAGGGAAGCAACACCAGCAACGCCGCCACGATCAGCACGACCACCAGCAGAGTCGTCGACCACAGGAAGCGCGCGTGCAAGCTGAGTCTTGAGCAAGTAAACATCGGCTGCCCTTTTCTTCCGTCTCTTCCATTTGATTGTGAGCATTTTGTCCGGCACCGGGTAGCCCGCATTTCTCACCAGGAAATTCACCACGGAGGCACGGAGAACACGGAGAAGAGGATTTGAGTGGGATGTTGATAATCTACATCGCACAACAAAGTGTTTTCAGTGCCGTTGTTGGAAATCCTTCTCTTCTAATGATCTCCGTGTTCTCCGTGCCTCCGTGGTGAGAAATGCGGGGTAGCGATCTGTGGGGTCAACATCTCATAGATGGGCCATGCCGCACGTTGATAAAAGTATAGGCCGTAAATTCTGCACCACAGCTAGATACTCTGGCTGGTCTATACTCCGACGGCAGCTTTTTCCCGTGGCCATAGTAGCCATTTCGCTTTAACGAGACGGCTACTATTCTTGCCTAACGCAGCTTTGCCGGCGTGCTGCGGCCCCGCCTAACCGGCACAACCGTTAGCCCCGTCTCGTTCTGGTCGCGTTTGCTTGGCGGTCCGGCCGATCCGTGCGTTTTTCCGTGCTATCCTCTGTTAGTTGCACGGTTGAAATCTCGCGAATCCGCGTTCCGGCAGCCGGGCCGATCGGGGCCTCCCAGCAGACGTGGAGAATAGGTAATGAGCAAGCCTCTCGCCGTCGCCGCAGTGGCATGGTCGGTGATCTCCGCTGTCTTCATGACGCCGGGCAGCGCCGCCGCGCAGGACGTCAACACGGGCTCCATCCGGGGCACGATCAGTGGCGTCGCTTGCGCGGAGAATGTAACCGTGTACATCGAGAAGGCTCCTGGGGAGTATCCGCCACCTGAGGAGCCCGCCGAGATGGACCAGGTGAAGCTGGAGTTTGTCCCCCACGTCTTGCCGATCGTGAAGGGGACCACCGTCAGGTTCCACAACCACGATCCGGTCGCCCACAACATCACCTGGCCCGCGTGCTGCAATGGCGCTTACCCGTCTTACAGCCTCGGCATGTGGGACCAAGGCATCGTCAAGGAGTTCACCTACGACACGGAGGGGAGGATAACGTTATTGTGCAAGATCCATCCCAGAATGGAGGCCTTTATCATCGTGCTTCAGAACCCGTTTTGGGGGCTGACCGACAAGGAGGGCACCTACGAGATCAGGGAAGTGCCACCGGGCGAATACACGCTCAAGACGCGGTGTTGCAAGTCGTGCAGGAAGCTCGAGCCCAAGTCGGCCAAGGTGACCGTGACGGCCGGCAAAGCGACCGTGCAGGACTTTTCTCCTTTTAATCGCCGCTAGGTCGGATGGCTGAAACAGAACAGGTTACCGGCACCCGCGAGGCAGGCGCGCGCAACCTCTTGCCCGTATGGTTTACGGGCATGGGATGTCTTGCTTCTGTCTTGCTGTATCTGGCCTGGAACTCCTTCAGCTCCGCTGCTCCTGCCGTCCTGCGGCAGCAGACCGCGCGGTCCGGCGATCCGCGGGTTGATCGGCAGATTCGGGATCACAGGCCCGAAGTTGCTCGAGCGAAAGAGCAATTCTGGGAAGCTCAGCAGCAGCCGGCCGCCGGGAAGCGATTGTCGGATCTCCAGATCATCAAGCGGGGACAACTGCTGTACCGCTGTGCCGGCTGCGTCCGTTGCCACGGACCCCACGGAAAAGGAGGGGTGACGAATCCCAACTACATCGACGACACGTTTCCGCGGCTCGACGAAATGGCCGCCATGCTGTCCTTGGCGTTCCCGGAGGACGTGGAGGAGGTGGTCGATCTATTGAGCGCGGGAACGTCCCTGAACGACCCGGCGATGATCGACGTCCGGAAGGCCGGTGTCGTGGCGGCGAAATACCGGTTCATCGTGGACACCATCGCCAACGGCAGCCGGGCGGGAAAAAAGGATCCGCAGGAGCCGGAACCGACCGACATGCCGCCCTTCAAGGACGTTCTCACCAGGTCCGAAATCAATCAACTGCTCGCGTACTTTCTGGTCTTGTACCCGGTAGACGAAGAAGAGTAGTCCTTTAGAACGCATAGTCGAGCTGCAAGGCCATGCGATTGGTGTTTGAACTGCCTCCGGTACGGTTTCCACGGGCGTCGAGCACCCATTCCGATCGCAACACCAGGTTTGGGCCGAAGACGAAGACCAGTCCGGGGGTGATCTTGGCCTCTTCCGAGTCCACGCGGGCGATCTCATCGAAGATCGTCTGATCGTACCGCAGGTACCCGAGAAGCCATGGCTTGAACATGTAGTCGGCCTGCACGAACCAACTGAAGTGGTCCTCGCGGCCGAGGTCCACGCCGGCGGCGCGGCCGGCGAACGTGTCCTGTCCCCAGTAGGCCATCCCGTAGACGTCCAGGTCGAACCACTGGAGGCGAGCATCCATGCCGATGCGCCGAAAGAAGTCGCTGCGGCCGGGATAGAGCGTCTCGGTAACCATATCAAGCGGATCGCCGACGACCGGAGCGGAGCCAAGAACCTCTCTTGTTTCGGCGGGGATTTCGGCCTTACCCCACCAGCCGAACACGCCCGTTTCGAACCCCAACTCTCGCCAGAAGTCCAGACCCGGCGGGGCGAATTCGCCTGCCGAAGGCGGCCGTGCGGAGGGCACCTCGCCAACTGGCTCGAGGCTGCCAATCTCGCCGTCCAACGGGTATCCGAACCATTTGCGGGCCACGCGGAAATAGACGTCCTTGTTGGTGTTGTCGTCGAGTTGCTCGCCGCTGACGATGCCGCCGTTGGCGAACCCGACCGCATACGAATTGTACTGCCTGATGATCCCGTTGAGTTCCACCGCCGCACTCTGCACGGGCTCGAAACGGAACCGGTTGGCGAACATCCGCTGACGGATAGGGACCGCCTGCTGGATCCCCACGCGGCGATTCTGCGAGAGCACGGGCATAATCACGCCGGTGTCGAACTTGCCGATCTTGAGGTTCATCGCGTGCGGCGGCAAGGTCAGCCACCGATGCCCCATGCGCATACCGTCCTCGTCGTCCTCCTCGTCCCAGGCAAACAGGTTGCTGAATTGGAGAAACACGCGCTTCACCGTCGCGGCGTCGTGGTCTTTCGGCTCCCACTCCACCTCGGCCCAGAAGGAGACGTCTTTGCGAAGGGTGCCCGCTCCGCCGAAGTAGAGGTCGTGGGGAAAGTCCATGTCCCATCTCTTGTCCCCGGCGTTGGCCGGATCCGTGTGAAAGTACATCCGGATCTTGCTGCGAAGGAACAGCGGAGGCATCCCCGGAATCTCGGAAGGCCACACCGAGTTGGGCCACATGTCCTTCCAGGCTTCCGATCCCAAGGCCAGCGGCTCGCTCTTGACGAACAGTTCGTCTTCGACGGGAAACTGGTATCCGTTGCGCCGGAAGGCCTCGCCCTGCTGAGTGAGCTTGGGAAAGACGACGTGACAGACGGTGCACGACATCTGGTATTTCCGCGCAAAGGCGGGGATGGCCAACGCCGGCTCCGCGCAGGTTAGAACCGACAGCGACACCATCAGCGCCGCCAAAACCACCACCAGGCGGCGGCGTTCTTGTGATTGGACGGGGGGCACTTTTCGCATTCCATTCGGGAGAGATTGGCTCGTCCCTGAACCCTTAGTTGCGGTCGACAACGACTTTCCTGCGGCCAAAAGCCGCATTTCGCCCCCCCAGAGATCATCGATACAACCGGCCCACGCGCAGATTCCGCATCGCTGTCATAATCATACCTATCTCGCTTCGGCCGAAATCATTCGCGAGCCCCAGACAATGACCGCCGGCCCGCCCGTTTGACCTAAGCGGCCGTTTGACCTAAGCGGCCGTTTGACCTAAGCGGCCGTTTGACCTAAGCGGCACTGTCTTCCGAGATTCCCCAACCGCGAAATGCGACCGGCTCCTCGAGCGACGAACTGGGGCGTGTTGCCGAAAATGCTGCGGCGGCTAAACGTTCTTGTGCAGAACCACTTTCCGCAACAGAAACTTTTTAGACCGTCACCTTGGCGTGGCGGGCAACCAGCGAGAGCAGCTTGTTGCGATCGATCGGCTTGGTCATGTAGTCATCGCAACCCGCCGCGAGGCAGCGGTCCCGATCGGCTTTCATGGCGTGCGCCGTCAGGGCCACGATGGGGCCCTCGTAGCCCTCCTGGCGAAGACGGCGGGTGGCGCCGTAGCCGTCGCACACGGGCATCTGCATGTCCATCAGGATCACGTCGAACGGCCGTCCGGCCTCCCGTGCGGCCAGGGCCTTCTCGGAACCGATCCGGCCGTCCTCGGCAATCGTCACGCAAGCGCCGGCCTTCTCGAGCAAGAATGCGATCAGCCGCTGGTTGTCTTTGCCGTCTTCGCACAACAGCACCCGCGCCGAGAGACCGGTCACCGGTTGCGGCTTTCCTGAATCGCGCCGGGCGGCATAGGAGAGTTCGGCCTCCCGGCAATCGTTCAGCATGCGGACCCCGTCGAGCGGTCCGGTTTCGACGGTAAAGCGAAACGTGCTGCCGTGGCCCGGCGCGCTCTCAACGGACAGGGCGCCCCCGAGCATCTTCGTCAGCCCCTTGCTGATCGTCAGCCCCAACCCGGTGCCGCCGAAGCGCCGGGTCGTCGATTCGTCGGCCTGGGTAAACGCGTTGAACACCTTGTCGAGCTGCTCCGCGCTCATTCCCTGGCCGGTGTCGGTGATCTCGAATCCCAACCGAGCATCGGCGCCGCCGGCCGGCTCGATCGCGGTGATCGCCAGGCCGATGCTGCCGCTTTCGGAGAACTTCACCGCGTTGCCGATCAGATTGACGAGGATTTGATGCAGCCGGGTGGGATCGGTGCGGATGGTCTCGGGAACGGGACCGCGATAGGTGACGTCCAGCGCCAAGCCTTTCTCCGCGGCTCGGGCGCGCATCAGCGAAGCCACGTCGGCCACGATCTCACAAGGCGAACACTCGATTCGCTCGACGGTCATCCTGCCGGCTTCCATCTTGGAGACGTCCAGGATGTCGTTGATGATTCTCAACAGATGGTGTCCGTTGCGACAGATCGCCGTTGCCCGCTCGTAGCCTTCCTCCGAGAGGTTCTCTTCTTCGGAGAGGATTTCGGCGTATCCGAGGACGGCCGTCATGGGCGTGCGGATCTCGTGGCTCATGTTGGCCAGGAAATCGCTCTTGGCGCGGTTGGCCGATTCGGCCGTTTCCAAAGCCACGCTCAGTTGGGCCGTGCGTTGGGCGACGCGGTCTTCCAACTCGTGGTGGGCCTCTTGCAGTTTGCCGCGCCCCTCTTCGATCTGGCCGAGCATTCGATTAAAGCCGCTGCAGAGAACGCCCAACTCGTCGCGCCCGGAGACGGGCACGCGAAGTGAGACGTCGTCCTCGGCGGTGACGCGATCCATGGCCGTGGCCAACTTCTCGATCGGACCGGTGAACAGGCGTTGGAGCCGGCCGGTCACCAGCATCGAGATCCCCAAGGCCACGACCATCACGCCGAGAATGATCCACGCCGTTTGGGCAAGCTGGCGGTTGACCTCCTGCATGTTGCATCGCAGATAGATCGTGCCCACCTTGTCGCCGTCTCGGTGGATGTCCTCTGCGATCGTCAGGTGTCCGTCGGCGGTGAACGCCGCGCCGCCAGTGGCGGGGTCAGTCGGGACCGGCTCGCCGTCGGGCAACTCGGCGGGGTAGGTGGCGAAAGGTTGGCCGTTGGCGTCGAACAACACGGCCAGTTCCACGGACGGCTGCAAACGCAACGGAGAAAGCACCTTCGCCGCCGTGTCCGCATCGAGGAACTCCAGCGACGTGACGGCGTTGAAACCCAGGATATCGGCCAGCGCCGTGATCTGTTTCGCCTTGGCCGTGCGGATCATCCGAACGTTGTGAACGGCCATTGCCAGACAGGCCAGCAGCAGGGCCGCCACGGCGCCGGTCCCCGTCAGCAACGCCAGCTTGCGTCGAATCGGCCAGTCCGTCAATCGGAGCATAGACGTTCCTCCCGTTGCGCCGCGGATCGGCATAATGGACCGCCAGCCGGGGCGAATTCAAGACACCTTGAATTCTACTACATGATCTACCGTCCTACCGTAGATTCTACCGTCGTAGCGTAGATTCTATTCTACGGTACAACCTGCGCCACGCGGAGCAATTGGGCGCTGACGGTGAGCCCTTCGCGATCGAAGGCCGACTTGGAAATCAAGAACTGCACGTGATTTTCCCGGATCACAAAACGGATGCTCCCCCCGTGATCCAGGAAATCCGGAGTTTCCCCTACCAACAGGATATTCCGCCGAGAAAGCCGCTTGATGACGGCCTCCTGCTGCTCGCTGGTGACCGACCCGGAGATGAACAAAATGTGGCAGGCGTAGACCTCTTTGGCCAGCCGGAAGTTCCGCACTTCGATCTTCCGCCCCTTGATCGTCTTCACGGCGGCGATCTTGCGGAGTCCCGAACCGACCGGAGCCGGCCCCAAGATGCCGATTACGAAGGGGCTCTTGGCGCCGGCAAACGCGCCCGGCGGCCAGCGGACGTAGGTGGCGAACTTGTAAAGAAACACGCTCTTGAGCTTGTACTCCACGCTGAGAGCGGAAGCATCCGCGTATTGGGCCGCCGCGGACGGAATTTCGGCCGCCGAACCGATCACCACGACCAACAACGCCAGCACGATTGCTGCGCGATGATTGGGTCGTCCGGATGTGGGCCTTGTCTGCCTCAAGGGTTTCCCCCCCCCGCCGGCCAAACTGGCGGGTCTAGTATTGAAGGGTGACGGTTCCGTACACACCGCGGTCGACTTCCGTGGAAAAGGCATCTTGGCCGTGGAACTCGAGGTGGTGATCATCCAGCAGGTTCTGGCCGACCACGGCGACTTCGAGGTTCTCGCTGGGCCGCCATCCCAATCGCACGTCCATGGTGAGGTATTTCGGGACTCGCCCGGAGGTAATGCCTCGATGTGTGTGCAAGCTGTCGACGTAGCGGAGCATCAGGTCGAACTGCAAGTCGTGAGCGAAATCCCAGGAGGAACGACAGTAGACCTGGCTGTGCGGGCTCTGGTGTTCGACATGATTGGTGTCGGAGTCGATCCCGACATCGGGATGCACCTGCATTTGCAGGTAGCTGTAGGATCCCGTAAGCCGCCAGCAAGGGTTGACTTGCAGCGTGGCGGACAGTTCTCCGCCGTAGGTCTCCCCGTTCATGCCGTTGACGGCCGGCCAGGACCAGATCGACGGGGCGGGGAATCCCAGCGGCGGGGGATTGAAGACGATCAGATCCTCGTACTTGTTGAAGAACACGGCGATGTCCCAGGAAAACGCGTCGGTCGGCTGCGCGCGGTAGCCCACCTCGTAGGCCGTCAGGTCCTCGGACTCCACCGCCCGGTCTCCGCTAAGTTGGGCGAACACCGGCGGTGGGGGGCCAACGGGGATGTTGAAGATCTTGATCCTCGTATTCTCGTCCGTGATTGACGGGGTCCTGACGGCTCGCGAGACGGCGGCCCAGACGGCGCGACGCGGATCGGGCGCCCAAAGCAGCCGGGCAGTGGGCTGAAACTCGAAGGCGGTGAAATCGTTGTGCTCGAACTTCGAGCCCACCGTCAGAAACAGCCGCTCCGGCGACAGCGTGATCTGGTCCTGCAAGAAGTAACTGAAGAGATCCAAATCGCGGCCGGACGGATCGTAGCTGACCGAGAAGGTTCCCCGCGTGCGAACCTTGTGGTAGCGATATCCGCAGCCCCAGAGCAATTTGTGACGCCATCCCAACGGGAACTCGCGCTGGAAGTCGAAGTCGATCGTATCGGTATCGTCGCGGGTTGGGCTGAGGTGATGCTCGAATCGATCGTAGTAGCATTGGACGGCCCAGCCGCGGTCCTGGCCGAGATCCCGCGACCAGCGCATCAAGACGTTTCCGCCACGGAAGCTGGTGTCCTCCGCGATCCGCCGCGTAAACGGCGCCGCGGGAAACTGCTGAAGAAAGTCGTTTCCCGTGTCCCCATTGAAATAGTCCCCTTGGAAGGTGACGGTATCGCAGCAAGTCGGCTGCCAGTCCGCGCGGAAGCCGCCTTGCTCGAACCGCCAGTCGTCCACCGCGTCGCCGCCCGGCAAGGTCCCCCCGTCGCGGTCGAATTGCATTCCATAGACCCGCCAGTTGACGCCGCTTTGGGTGGTGCCGCCGTAGCGGAGATTCGTAAACCCGCGCTCCTCGGTGCCGGCTCCTCCGGAAAACAGCAGCCCCTGCGTGTCCTTCGCACTCTTGGTGATGATGTTAATTACCCCGTTGACGGCGTTGGCCCCCCAAACCGTCGCGCCGGGACCGCGGATGACTTCGATCCGCTCGACGTCCTCGAGCATCACGTGGTTGGCCTCCCAGAAGGTGCCGGAGAAGACGGGCGAGTAGATCGATCGGCCGTCGATTTGCACCAGCAGTTTGTTGGCAAAACGACTGTTGAATCCCCGGCTGCTGACGGCCCACTCGTTGGAGTTGACCCGGGCGACTTCCAGGCCGGGGGCCATCCGCAGCGCTTCCGGGACGCTGGTGGCGCCGCTGCGGCGGATCATCTCGGGAGTGATCACGAAGATCGCCGCGGGCGAGCGCCCCACCGTGCTCTCGGTCCGGGTGACCGACGTCACTTCGACGTCCAAGGCGGGAGCCACGACTTGCCGGTTGGAGAGGCTTTCGAGCGACTCGTCGGCCAGCTTGAGGATGTCGTCCGCATCATCGACGTCGTCGTCGGCCGGGTCGTCAGACGACACATCCTGGCTAACGAACGAAACCCGTCTCGCCGTCGATGACGGCCGTAGCTGCTGGGCCCACGCCGGATCCTTCGCGGCCATCAGCCCGGTGGCGAGAATCAGCCACCCAAGGACCGCGGCAGGCCGTCGGTGCTCGGCCTGCACAGAAGTGCGTACATCCATTTTATCCCCCCCTTGTACCCGCTGAGGTCGCGATTAGGTGCCGCGGGCCACCGCCTCATGCATGCCCTCGGCCAAGGATGGCACCTTCGCAAGGTTAATCGTCGTATTGGGAGAGGAGTCTGAGGCAGGAGGCCGACTGGCCTTCCGTCTTAGCTAGCCCGGTCAGGTCTACGCTCACAAACGGCATATTCGGTACGATTGGCCTGGCAATCCATTGGAAGTGCCGCCTCAATGAAGGGCTTGCAGCAGCCCGACCATGCACGTCGCCGGAAGAACTCTTGGGGCCGGGCCGCCAGAAAGGCCGCTAAACGACGGAGTTGCTTTTCACGCTCTGCTTACGATCGGGTATCGCCGCGGGCCGTTCGCAACTCCTGCCATACTTCTTCGATGGCATTGGGATCGAGATGCTTGCCGAGCAACTGGAGCGTGTCGCGGAAGAGTACGTCGATCTTGGCTTGCACGCCGTCGTCGTCGGAGCGGACCTTCTTTTGCCGCGCTTTGAGCATCAAGGAAAAGTCGTGGGCCGTCGGCAACCTGCGCAACTCCTCGATCAACTCCGACGCCTCGTCGAACTTGCCGTCCTTGATGCGGGCGCGGGTGAGGATGAACAATACTTCGCGGCGGGTGACTAGGTCGACCATCTCTTCCTGCAACCCGGTGACGAACCCTTCGGCCTCGAGCCGCCGGTCGTCGTTGGCGATTCTTGCGGTCAGCTCCGGCTCCATGCCCGGCACGATCGGCAACTGGGCCAAGAGCTCGCCGCCGTTGCGGACCGTCAGCATCCGCAAGGGATGCTCTCGGCCGGTCGGCGGCACGGTAAGGCGTCCGCGACGGTCGCTGCGTCCCAGCAGCGAGGTGGTTTTCGAGTCGGGTAACCGCGTGTAGACGCCGTAACCGGCCAGCAACTGCCCGGCGTCGGACCGCGATTGCAGGACCAGCACACTGGGCCGCTGCGGCGGAACCACCGCCAAGGCGAATTGTTGCACCCGGCCGCGCCGCCGGCTGCTCAACGGGCTCCGCAGCCCGGTGTGAAGCCGGCAAACGAGTTGCCCCGCCGCAAACTGCTGCACCGTGCAAAAGGTCCAGTCAATCCGCTTCGGCAATACAACGTTTCCTTCCTGGTCCCTGCGGAGGTTGCCCTCGCGATCGTTGTAGCGGATCACCGGGGCAAACGGGGCGCCGTGCTCGAGCAGCTTCAGCCCCTTGTCGCGCAACGGCAGAGCGCCCGCTCGCAAACGCAAAGTGACCCAGGTCTTTCTCGCCCGCCTGATCCCGCCGATGGCCTCGGACAACGCGCCTGAGGCGAGCTCGTTAAGCTTGCCGAGTTGCGGCACCGGCACCGGGTCGGCCACCGTCAAGGTCTTGGCCAGCGGGTTCAGCGACAGCGTCGCAACCTGATAGCCGTCGCCGGCGGGGAAAACGTACAGCGCGATCACCTCGTCGTAATCGAGCGACCGCTGGGGGAACGATTCGACGGAGACGGCTTCGGTCGTTGAGCTCAAGGCGCGTCGCAGTTCCGGCGGCGCGGCGGTGACGGTGACGTCCCGGTCCTCTTCGGCCAACGGCTTGACCTGTTCGGCCAGGTACGCCGAGAGCCCCTGCTGCAACTCGGGCGTCAACTTCGGATCCGCCGCCATGGCCAGCATCACGGCGATGCGATATTTCTTCTTCACGCGCTGGATCCGTGCCAGCGGCGCGAAAGCGTCGAAGATCGTGTCCAGCGCCACGTCGCGAAGCTTGCCGAGCTGCCGCACCGGCCGCGAGACGGCCGCGCTGAACAGCCGGGTGGGGACGTCGAAGTCGCGTACCTCGAGGCGGTGGCCGCCGCTGGAAGGCGAGACCGCCAGCAGCAGGACCTTGTCGAAATCGAACGATTCCTTCGGCAGCGATTCCAGCGTGATCGCCTCCAACCCCGCAGTCATCGCCCGTCCCAATCCGGCCGTTGCGGGCGTGACCGTCACGTCCCAAGGCGCGCCGATCAGGGCATCGATCCGATCGACCAGCCCCGCCAGCGAGTCGGTCTGCAAACGCGGCGTGAACTCCGGCGCCGGCGCGAAGGCCACCAGCAGTTGAATCCGGTAGGGAGTCAATTCCCAAACCGATTGGGCTGCGGCGGGCGCCGCAAGTATAGCGGCCAGCACGGCCGCGCAAAGGACCGAGAGAGACAAGGGGACATGCTTCATTTTTCGTCCGCCGGATACTCGAAGGCGACTTGCCACTGTTCCACGTCCTCATATAGCAAGACCGGTTGGGGGCCGATGCCGCTGAGGCTTTTGTGGTAGGCCAGGTGGTCGGTCATTTGCCACAACGGCACCACGGCCACGTCGTCGTGGGCGATGCGGTGGATGCGGTGCAACGTCGCACTGACCTCTTGCCAGCCGGCGGCCAGCTCGAGCTGCCGCAGCGCCAGGCTCATATACGGGCTGCACCCGGCCGCCAGGCCGTCTTCGCCCAGCACGCGACGGGCGTCAATCACCGGCTCCCAAATCGCCAACTCCGTGTAGAGCAGATCGACGTCCTCGGGGACCTGCTCGGGCGCGGGGCCTTCAAACGGCCGCAATTCAATGGGAATGCCGACCAGTTCGAGTTGCTGCTTGATCGACGCACACGCCACCCGGACGATCTCGCCGCGGGGATGGGCCAGCACCAGCCGGGGCATTTTCGTGAGCGATTCTCCCTGTTCTCTCTTGGCCTCGGCCAGGCTCGTCACGGCCACCGTCGCCAAGGCGATCGCCAACCGCGGGTCGTAGATTCTCGGTTCGATCTCGTCGTGATAGGCGTAGCGGATGGGGTCCTTGTAGTCGATTCCGGCCGGAAACGGGCCGCTGACGAGCCGGCAGCCCGGCAACTCGGACCCGCCCGTCAAGTGGTCGAGAATCGCCTCACGGTGGATCCCGTAAGCCAGTGCCCGGCGAAACGTCCGACGGGCCGGAAGCGGCTTGCGCATGTTGGGAATCAGACAATGCACCAGCGGCAAACGGTATCGGGCCACCACCAGGTCTTCACCGGGAGGGGCCCCCTTCAGACCCAGGCCCCCGTCGCGGATCTCCAACCGCCAGGGGTTCACCCGATCCAGCACGTGAACATCGCCTCGCCGCAAGGCCTCGATCGCCCGGGTCCCCCGCGCGAAACGGCGTTCGACGATTTCCTTCGGTTGCGTGGGCGTGGAGGCGAAGTAATGCCCGCTGGCGGCGTACTGAATCGTCTCGCCGGTCCGCCGATCTTCCACGTAAGGCCCGTTGGGCAACGGACTGCCTGCGCCCGGCGTGGCGTAGGGAACGAGCATGGTCTGCAACAGTGCGTCGGGGCGAACGTGGGGACGGTGCAACTCCACGTCGACCTCGTACACGCCGCTGACGGAAACGCCGGCGAGCAGTTCGGCCCAGTCGATCCGGTAGGCCGGATGGCCGGGCTCGGTCATCGCCAGCAGCCTTCGCGAGACGTCGTATCCGGTCAAGGAGGCCCCGCCGGCCGACCAAAGGATGTTGGGACGGATCTCCACGGTAAGCCGGCCCTCGAACTCGTCGACGATCAACTGCCCCACCGGGCACCGGTAGTTGCCACCCTCGGTGCTCGGTCCGGCAAACTCCGTCAAGGTTCGGTACAGCAGCCGTCCGCTACGTCGGTCCGCCCAGCCGTTGAGCCGGCCCGGACGAGCGTCGGCCGCCGCCACGCTCACGCCCACCACTACCCGCGGATACCGTTGGTGAAGCGAGCGGCCGAACTGTTTTGCCTCGGGCAACTCGGGCCAGATCTCCATCAATTGGCGAAGGGTCTGCAAGGCCGCGCGGAAATCGGCCGCCTGTTCTTCCTTACGGGCTTTGACGAGCAGTTCCGCCGCCTGCGCTCGCAGTTCGTCCCGGTGTTTGGCGACCGTCTGGTGCCTGGGAAACGCGGCCGCCAGGTTGTCGAGCAACTGGCGGGCCGATCGGTAGTCCTCTTTCGTCCGATAATGCTGTACCAGCAGATCGGTCGCCATCCCCAGGGCCTTGTCGAGCTTGTCCCGATCGGGATTCCGCCGGTGCAGCTCCCAGAGGATCGCCAAGGCGTCGGCGTACCGCTTCCGGGCATGCGATACCCGAAACTCTTCGATCAGGTAGCTCTCGATCGACTCGGCCAAGGCGGGCAATTGGGGGTCTTTTTCCTCGAGAAACTTGAAATAGTCGTAGGCCGCGTCGAGCTTCTTGGCGGCGACCAGCCGGTTGGCCTCGTCGAGCACCAATTCCTCGAAGAGTTTCGTCTTCTCGCGATCGATGGACGTCCAGGAGATATCGTAAGGCGTCGCCGGATCTTCCAGCAGATGGACCCGCAGCTTGGACCTCGGGGCGGGTTTCTCCGGCAGCCGCCGCTGGGGCAGCGGCATGACCTTCAACACCTTCCCGCCGTTGGCGCGGTCCAGCGTGATCAGGTCGTAGGGCTCCTGCTCGAACAACCGCGTCTGGGCCCGGGCCGGCGAGCAGAGAAACCAGCCGGCGCACACGACCGCCGCCAGTGCCGCCAGCACCGGCCCGCTCTGGATCGTCCGCCGTTGGGTGGCTGGTGGCTGAGCGCAGCGAAGCCCCAGGCTTTTCATTTCTGGGCGGTTGAGTTCTGGGGCACCGCTGCGCTCTGCCCCAGCCACCCGCGGGAACTTCTCCTTTTTCAACTGGCTGACAGACATGGTGGTTACCGCTGGGGCGTGGGCTGTTCGATTCGGTAGAGGGTCCCGTCGTGGCCACCGAGCAGCAACTGGTTCCCCAGCGGCCCCGTGTTCTCGAGCAGGACGGGCCCCGTGGCCAGCGGCCGACCGGTCTCGTCCCGGGCCAGTTCCTTGCCGGTTGCCGCGTCCATGCGCCATACGACGCCGCTGGCGGAGGCCAGGAGGTAGTGGTCGTCGACTTCCAGCGGGGCGCCGGCCAAGGGGCCATAGGGTAATTTCACCCGCCAGCGAAGTTGCCCGCTGCCGTCGACGCAGAGCAATTCGTCGTCGGTCGAGAGCATCACGTAATTGCCCACGCTTTGCGGGCCCCAAACGCATCGGCCGCCGAGCAACTGTTCGGCCGCTTCGACGCGGGTCAGTTTCGGCAGCTTCAACGCGGTCAGCACGCCGGCCAAATCGACGGCGTAGGCCAGCTCTCCGGCCACCGCCACCGGCGAGACGATCGGTTCGGAGACTTCCGCCCGGTCCAGCGCCACCAAATCCGCCGGAGGCTGATCCACTACACCCAAGCGATAGACTTTCGTGTGTCCGTCGGCCAGCACCAGCCCGTGCTCGGCGTGTACCCCGGGCGAGCGCCAGGCGAGCTTCACGCCGGGTTGCAACCGCGGCTGAAACGGCTCGGCCACGGCGGCGCCGGTGCGCGGGTCCAGCAGCAGCACCGGGCCGACTTTCGACGGGGCCAGCAGTCCGCCTCCAAAGGCCAGCGGCGGGCAAGCCAAAGCGTCGGGAAGTTCGAGCGTGCGAAACGGCGGCTGCCGGCGGGGATCGTAGACCACGATCTCCCGAGAGTCTTCGCCGCCGGTCAGCGCCATGAGGCCCCCGGCGAGCCGGATCACCGTGGTCAGCGGCCGCTTCAGCCGGTCCGTCGCCAGGGCGGCCTCCGGTTGGTCCACCACACCGGTCTGTTGCTTCAAGCCGGTGGCGCTTATTTGAAACACGCCGCCGATCGAAGTCACGGCGGTGATCTTGTTGCCGGCCGTATCGACCGTCGGCTCGTCGGCCAAGGGCACCGCCAGATGGGTCTCCCAGAAACGTTTCCGCTGATGCTTCCCAACGGCCGAGACCACTACGCCGGGCATGCCCAACTTCCGCCGCACGTGGAAGATCGCCGGGCCGACGGCCACCAGCGGCTGCTGGAAGACGCTGTCGTCGTCCATCACCCAAGTAGGCTCGAGTTGGCTGCGCGAGGTGTGGATTTCGTAGCGGGTAAGCTGGACGTCGCCGATCCAGAATTGCCCGGCCTCCATCAGCGGAAAACGAATCACGTTCTCTTCGCCCGGCGCCGAGCTGTCGGCGATCTTTCCCAACGGCTTCTCGTCGTCGGTGGTGCTGATCTCGAACACCGAAACCATGCCCCGGTCGGTGGCCACCAGCACTCTTCGGCCGGCCACCAGCGGAGCGGTGTCGACGTGGCCTTGCAGCCGAATCGCTTGCACGGGCTTGACGACGAGTCCCTCGTCGCCTTTTTCGATTATCAGGATCCGCAGCAGGGAATCCTTGCTGCGATCGTTGACGGCAAGGATCAAAAAGCGGCTGACCACGACCGGCGGCGCGGTGATGCTGCCGGGTTCGTGCTCCAGATAGACGACCGCCTTGCACTCGCCGTCGGCAAGCCCCAGGACGAACAGGTTGGAATGGTCGGCTATCTGGAAGATCAATTCGCGGCGCAGGTCCACGGCCGGGGCAACGTGCAGCGGCTGCGGAAGCTGCACGTGGCCGGAGGAGCCGCCGGTGCGCGTGTCGATCATCTCCAACCGTCCGGAGCGCGTGGCCAGCAGAATTCGATTACCGGCGATCACCGGATGGGCGTCGAACGGTTCGCCGATCGCATGCCGCCAACCGCGCGAACCGAGCTTGCCGGTGGCCGCTTCCACCCGCAACACCTCATGGCGGATCGGATCGACCAGCAGGGCGTCGCTGCCGGGATCTTCTTGTTGAAAAATCGGCGTGGGCGGGAAACCGATGCCTTGCCCGTTGACGGCGAATCCCAAGAACCGCCGCCAGAGCACTTTGCCGGTGGTGGCGTCCAGCCCGTAGGCGGCGCCGGCGGCGCTGGCGAACACCACCTGACCCTCCACGTCCGGCACGTCGTTTGTCTTGGTGGACTGGGCCAGTCCGACGGCCGACAGAACGGTCGGCGTCGGCTCGGACTTCTCGCCCGGCTGCTGCTTCTCGACCCATCGCACGGCCTTCTGTTGGGCCCCGGAGACTTGCATCACGGCCTGGCGGAGTTGCGGGTCGTCGGCCAGAACGGGATACTGCTTCAGCAAGGTCGTGCGAATGGAGTACGCCTGTTGGGTGTCGCCGCCGTCGACCGCCCGGCCGATGGCGTCGATCGCTCGTTTCAACTCTTCGCCGCGGTCGATGTCGCGGACGGTCAAGGCCAACTCCGCCTCGACGTCGGCGATCTTGTCGCCGCGCCGCAGCGACTTGGGCACGTTCAACTCCAGCAAATCCAAGGCTTCGTTGGTCCGGGCGACCAGCTCGCGATTGGGATTCTGCCTCGCCATGGCGGACAGTCCCTCGGCGATACCCAGCAACAATCCCGAGAGGTCGCCTTGGGCTTCGCTGAACTTCTTCTCGGGCCGTATCTCCTTGAGGACCTCGTTGGCCGTCTGCAAGGCGGTCGGCCAGTCGCGGGTGCCTCGTCCGGCCTTTTGCCGCAGCTTGCACAGGCCGCTGTTGACCCGGGCGAGGCTCACGCCCTCGTGTTCGGGAAACTTCTCCAGATACAATCCATACTTGTGGATTGCCTGGGCGTATTTCCCGGCGCGATAATCTTCATGGGCCTGACCCAGCGCCTGGTCGGCGGTCTGGCCCCTTAGGGCCCAAATCAGCACGGCACCGAGAATCACCATCGCCAGCAAGGTGCCGCCGCCGACCAACAGCAAGGGCGAATCCCAAACGTTGGCCTTCCTTCCGACCTGCTTGGGCCGGCCGAAGAGTCCCCGCAGACCCTTCTTCCGCGGCGCCGACTTCAGCGCGCTGCCCCCGGCCGCGGCGTCGACGCTGGCCCCGGCCATCAGTCCATCTAGCGGGCCCAGGCCGGCGGCCGGACCGGGCTCGACGGGCTGAAGCTCCTCATCCAACAGCGAAGAGGCGGCAGCCGGGGCGGCCACGTGTGGCTGGACCGGCGGCGACTCGGGCGGCCGCGGCGCGGTGCGCTGGGATTTCGCCTTGCCGGCGGACGCCTTCGGCTGGGGTGTGGTCTGCGGCTTCTTCTTTTGGACCGGGCGCTGCGTGGCCGGCTGCTCGTCCAGCGGAGCCAGGCCCAAATCGTGATCTTCGCTTTCGGCCGGCCTCGGGCTGCCGACGTCCCGCGGCTTTGCCTTCGGTTGCGACTGCATCCGGCGAGAAGTGGGCGGTTTGGTGGCTTTCGTGGCGGCGGCCAACAATCGCTCGGCAATCGCGGGCGTCAGATGTCCCTCGTCGATCAACCGCCCGGCCAGGGACGCGACGGAAACGCCCTTCGCACTGCCGGCGAGTTGCCGGCGGATGGCTTCGATCAGATCGGACGACAAGAGGTCTTTTTCCTGAAGGATCGCAAGGAACCGCTGGCAGCGGGCCCGTTCGACGGCTTCGGACTGCTGGGCCTCTATCGCTAATCTCTCCTGGAGTCCCTTGTCGTAAGCGGCCTTCCGGTTGGGGTTCATCAGACAGACTTTGGCCACGGAAACCTCGTTGAGCAGCCTCATCGACAGGCCGGCGTGTTCGCCCTTTTGATAGGCGTGGAGATTCCCGGTCCGCTGATCGGCGGCGCTTTCGATCGCGTCCAGGTCGCTTTCGAACGCCTCGATACCCAACAGCCGATAATGGTTCGGCGGTTGTTCCTCGGGCGGAATCCCCAGCCAGGCGTGATAAGGGTCAAACTTCTCGGACATTGCCTCTCCTGTGCGTCAAAGTAGCCGTCTCGCTCCGCGAGACCTGGCCACATCTCGCTTCAGCGAGAAATCATCGTAGGTCAGGGCTTGCCCTGACGGAGCGTAGTGACAACACTCGGCGGAGCATGCGTCAGGGCAAGCCCTGACCTACGGTGATTTCTGCTTCCTAGTTTACAGTTTGAGTTAGTATTCTGATTGATCCGCGGTGTGCAATCGAATGCTCTCCATGCCGACCGCGCTGCCGGCGTCGAGGACGCGGATCACGACCTCATGGTGGCAGTCGCTGTCGGCTAACACCAGCAGGCTGGAAGGCCCCTTCGAGTCGCTGCCCGGCAAACCGCCGGTCGCTTCGCGGAGCCTCTCCAACAGGTCTTGTTCGCTCTGCGCCACGCTATCTTCCACCCAGATCTCGTCCTCGCGGTCGATACGCACGATCACGTAGTCGTCTTCCAGGTCTTCGATCGTCTGGCTCTGGGTGGCGCTCTCTTGCTGATCGGGCGTGGGCTGCTCGATCGATTTTTGCAGGCTAAACGCCGCGGTGACCATGAAGAAGATCAACAACAGGAACGTGACGTCGACCATCGGCGTCATGTCCAACTCATCCTCTTCCGACTCGCGGCGGCGGAAGGTGAACGCTTCCGTTTCGTCGGGCGTTTCGGCCTCGGCAGACAGCAAGGTTTCGGTCATGTTCTTCTGGGCGGTTTGAGTTGCTTCGGGTCGCGCCGTCGCTGGGCGGCGGTCATTTCGTCTCGAATACGGCGCAGTGTAGTTTGATGCCTTCTACCCGGCCCGCGGCAGCGGCCACCCGGGCAACTTCGTGGTGAAGCACCCGTTTGGCGGCCTTGATCAGCACGTTTGGTTTGTTGGCCGCTTCGACGGCGGCCACGATGCGGGCCTCCTGTTCGGCCGGGTCTTCCGGCAGCGGCTCGCCGGTGGCGCGGTCCCCCAGGTAGACCAGCGCCGGCCGGGACTCGTCCGGCTTGGCGATCGTGATTACCTGCGAATTCCGCTCGCTGACCCCCTGGCCGTAGCGGGCCGGCGGAAGCTCCACCGATTTGCTCGGGTCGGGGGTCGAAGCCACCAGGAAGAAGATCAACAGCAGAAACGTGATGTCGATCATTGGCGTGATGTCCAGCTCCGCGGTGTCCTTCACGCGACGGCGGACGATGGCCGGGCGACCGTTTTCTTCCTCATCGGTCGACTTCTCCGGCGGAACCTTGTCTTCGGCCATGGCTTATCCCTTCGGCGAATCGTGTCTATACAGACACACGTAGGGTGGGTGCAAGCACCTTAGGTTTACCCAGGTTTTCTTGAGTAATTTTTTCAAGATGTCAGGCAGGAAGCGGTAAATGCTAGCATGATTAAGTTCTTGTGGCTCAAGGGACTAGGTTGC
>SDBV01000940.1_pt1 | contig 42670 bp, 48 predicted proteins | sample 2277081 | NCBI WGS metagenome assembly SDBV01 (sample SAMN10402039, study PRJNA504765) | marine sediment metagenome | isolation source: marine sediment core GS10_PC15, 223 cmbsf | place: Arctic Ocean: Southern Knipovich Ridge | collected 2010
AGCACACACAGGACGTCCCCAGACCTACCTACGGCCCTGACGGCGGTCCAGCGTTCCCGTTCAGCACCCCTGGAATGACCCTCTTCGAGGGCATGACCCTCCAGGACTACTTCGCTGGGCAGGCGTTGGCAGGAGTTCTCGCCAACAAGCACTTCAAGCTCGACGCAAACTTTAGCATGATCGCACAGAACTGCTACGCCCAAGCCAATGCTATGATCGCTCGGAGAGCCCAGTGACCCCCCTCGTCCCTCACATCACCCCCTTCACCCAAAGGGCCGTCGGCTGGCTCACTACCCTCCGTGCCTCCCGACTCCTCGCCCGGATCACCTACCAGAAAGGCAAGCAGAAGGTCCACCGTCAGAAGGTCGCCCGAGCCACTGCTCAGCAGAAGGAGACAGATAAGATGAACAAGGCACACGCGAAGTTAGGGCTCTCGATATGAGCACCACCGATCCCTCCCCCTACGACGCTAGCATTGGTCCACTCTACGAGGACCGCCTAGCCCCTCGCCGACGCTTCCCCTCCCCACTGCTCCACGACAGGCACCGCAACCGTCCCTGCCCCTGTGGCTCAGGCCGGAAGTACAAACGCTGCTGCGGGGAGGAGAGAGGATGAGCACTCCCCCTGATCACATCACAAACCCCCCTAAGCCTTACCTTACTGGTGGCGCCGAGACCCAACACCGGATCATCCTCCCCTCCGTCACCGGACTCGAAACCACCCCCGGCACAGGCGGTCAACGCTCCGACGCCTCCGGCAAGGGCCGACTGGACCTCTTCCCCCCTCCCTGGGCCACCCTTCGCCTTGCGCAACACGCCGAGGAGGCCTGTGCGAAGGGCGGCTATCCAGAAAGAAATTGGGAGAAGGGGATTCACCTATCCCGTTACTACTCCTCCTCGCTACGTCACACCCTACAGTGGTGGGGTGGCGCGAAGGACGAACCTCACCTTACCGCAGCTGCTTGGAATGTCGTCGCAGCGCTGGAGACCCAACACCGGATCTCCCTCGGCCTCCTGCCGACGGAGCTAGATGATCGGCCGAAGCCCTCGATGGTGGCCCTAACCGCAGTTACCCACCCCGACGCAACGCACACGCGTCAGTGCTATACCTGTTGTAGTACCCCTGAGCGATCTTGGCTCCCAAATGAATGGAAGTATTGTCCTCGATGTGGAAAGGCCCTCTAATGCTCCCTTCTCACCTAACTTCCCCCTGGACCGACGAACAGAAGATCGAACTCCTCTTTCGCATCCAACGAATCACCCACTGGATGCTCTCCGGCGGTCGACGCTCCCAGGAGCTCGACGATATCTCCCAGGAAGTCTGGCTGAAGCTCGCCCGCCGGGCTCAAGAATCCAGTAGCTGGGACCCCGTCCCGTTTATCGCTATCAAGCACATGGTAATCGACGAAATCCGTCGTGAGACCCGCGCCACCCGTCCACAGCAACTAGACGAAGCCCTCGACTCCGCACCTCCCCTAGCTCACGACCGCAGGCTCGACCTTATCCATGAGGCCCTCGCGACGGTGAAGCTAACCCCACTAGAAGGTCGGGTGTTGTACCATGTGATCTTCAAGGATCAATCCATGAAAGTAGCAGGGAAAAATCTTACCCTGACCCCTACCTCCGTGCAGCGCGAATACAACTCAGCAATCTCCAAGCTCCGTTTCATCGCGGAGGGCCTCCTTCGAGAGGAAGAAGATGGGAACACCTCGTAGCAAAAAGGAAACACAAGCAGCCCTAGACCTCATCGCAGAGCACAAGACCGACACCGAGATCGCCGAGCAGCTTAACATCCCTCGTACCACCGTCCGGGATATCCGAACCCGTGGCGGGGACACAACAGCTCGGAACGAACCCCCTGCTGAAGGCTTCGAGGACGATCAAGAGGCCGGCAAGCGAACCCTTCGCTCCGTCTCTACCACCATCCGAACCGTTGCTCAGGCCCTCGTGAAGGGCGGAGTCGACCCAGCCGTTTGGAAGGTCCGTCAGTGCAAGGTGAACTCCTGGGAGGTCGCCTCAAAGCACCCGAAGACCGGCGAGGTAACCACCACTCCACTCTGGCAAGTCGCCGTCTGGCTCGAGGCCATCTCGCAGGACGAACTCCAGGCCGAGAGAATCCTGGCCCTTACCGTGGAGCAGATGAAAGCCCACGCCCCGGTCTACGACCTCGCCCAACTCGCCCCGGTTCCGAAGATTCCCGGACGGATGCTTGAGCTGGATCTCTTCGACGTTCACCTAGGGCTTCTATCCTGGCCCGCAGAGACTGGAGCTAGCTATGATACTGAGATCGCAGCCACGCGCTACATGCGCACAGTTGAGCGCCTGCTATCTCTCGCCGGGGCACAGGGCCTGTCGGCTGTGCTCCTACCGACGGGCAATGACTTCCTCCACACCGACACGGAGGCAGGAACTACTACGTCCCACACTCCGGTGGATGTGGACACCCGCGCGACCAAAGTCTTCGAACGAGGAAAACTCCTCCTGATCCACTGCATCGACAGGCTCTTGCAGGTAGCTCCCAAGGTTATCGTCCCTATAATCCCCGGCAACCACGACAGGCTCTCCATGCTCCACCTCGGCCACGTCCTCGCCGCTTGGTATCGGAATCTTGGCGACAGGGTTGAGATAGATTTCTCCCCTCGGCTCCGCAAGTACGTCGAGTACGGCTCCTCCCTCCTCGGCTTCACTCACGGGAGTGAGGAGAAGAAAGAGCGCCTTCCTATGCTCATGGCCCACGAGCAACCCGAGGCCTGGGCACGGACCAAGCATCGTCACTGGCGCGTTGGCCATCTCCACCACAAGCGCCGCCTGCTCCTTCCTATCGGCGACACCCTCGACGGCGTTTATATCAAGCAATCCGCAGCGTTGGCCTCCCGTGACGCTTGGCACACAAAGAAAGGCTTTGTAATGGCCCCTCCTGCGGCCTCCGCAACGCTCTGGGACCTCCGAGACGGTCCGGTGGTGGAGTTTAACCTGCAAGTAGAGGGGGAGACGAGGTAGCACCTAGGCTGGTAGCTTAATAGGCAGAGCGGCGGTCTCCAAAGCCGCAGGTTGCAGGTTCGATTCCTGTCCAGCTTGTCAACCCCAACTCCCTCGGATAGGCCGATGGGAGATAGACGAAGGAGCGTACATATGGACCCGTTGCTAAGAGACGCACGAGACGCCTTGGTCTTTGCCACGAGTAAAATAGATGCGTTCAAGGAGAAGCCCAAGCCCAAGGGCCTCGCCGCCTGGCTGGAGGTCTACTACCCCGTCCCTGTCTCTGACGTACCCGCGGACCAAGTTGTACAGGCGTGCCTGTTGAAGTTCCAAGGGGTGAGGCCGGAGGTGCTGGAGGAGTATGGGCTGACGATTGATTATGACGGCTTGCATAGCGATAGCGGCATGTTCGAGTTCGGCGTCGAAACCTGTTCCTTCTGCGCGAACGGCTTCTGCCCTAAGTGTCTGTTGAGCAAGGCTGGGTATGACTGCGGCCTTGACAATGGCCCGAGGCGAGTATGGCAGCACACCGGCGACCCAGAGCCCATGATAGCGGCTCTGGAGTCCATCCTGGCGAAGGCGGCCAAGAAGGAGATAGCCCCGCCGGCAGACGGCAAGTGGCAGGAGACGCACAGGTGGGTTGGCGTACGGAGGCCGTTCTTGCCGCGCGAGTGGATTATCGGTGAGGGTGCCAATTCTGGCGAGGCGGTCTATACGACATACGATAGTCACCTGGCTCGTTATATTCTCCGCCCCCTGACCCCCAGGGAACTCCAGGCCCGCGACGACAGCTTCGTGATCGAACACGCCCTCTGCAAGACCTGCGGCCAGGAGCTCCCGAGGGAAGGAGCTTAAATGCGTAAGGTAAACATCCGTGTAATAGGCTGCGACGACGAAACGGAGTTCCAGATGAGGCTCTCAGATGAAGCTTTAGTCGTGGTAAAGCGTCTCGAGAAACGCTGTAACGATACCTCCCATGGCGGTTGCCAGCCTGTTATAGAGATCCGAGATGCCTAACTTCCTCCCTCCAACCTCCTCCGACCACCGCAGCGTCAGCGCGATGTGCAAGTTCTGTCGTTGCCCGAGGCTATACTTCTGGTCCAAGCAATGCCGGCTCTCCCGCCCCTCCACCATCCGCGACCTTGCAATGAACTTCGGCTCCGGAATCCACGCCGGAGCTCCCTTCACCCATCCCGGCACCCTCAACCTTCCTCGGGCCTTCGATGAGTTCAACACCGAGTGGGATCTCTGCGAGGGGGATTCCTACGAGGACAAGAAACGAAACACCCAAGTTGCGAAACGAATCCTCGCCTCCCTTGTCGCCACTCACGCCGCTCCTGCCTACCCGGAGGTGCAGGAACCTGAGATCAAATCCTACATTCGCAAGGGCAAGACCGGACCGCACGAGGTGACCTTCGACATTGACATCGGCCTTCCCTCGGGCAAGCCTATCACAGGCCGGATCGACGCCTTGGGCCGTGACTCCGACGGCGACTACCTTCCCATCGAGTACAAAACCGCCTCTCAGCTCTGGCGGAACTTCAATGAGCTCTGGGCGATCAGCCCGCAGGTTGAGACCTACGCCCTGGCCCTTACGATGTCCGGGTATAAGGTCTCTGCAGGTCTCGTCGAGGGTATCCTAGTCGCTGCGGGCAAGACCGACGTCAGCCTCGTTCCTATCGACATCACCGAGCAGATCCTTGACGACTGCATCAAGTGGTGGAAGTGGAAGGACCGACAACTTGTTGAGTTTGAGGGCGGTCACGGTGCCTTGGAGTACAAGAACCCATCCAACCCCCTCAACTGGCCCTGCGAACGCTCCGCCTGTTCCCCCTACCCTCAGTACGGACTCCAGGGTTTCGTCTGCGAGTACCAGCCACTGTGCCTTGCTGGTGATCGCTGGGAGAAGCTCCTTGGAATGTACAAACAGAAACCCCGTGAAGGAGAAGGACAATGAGAAGCTTCCCGAAGTATTTTCGATACATGCACGATGGTTTGCTTCGTGTAGATATGGATGGTAGGGGCTGGTGGTTAATTCACGCGTCTGGTAACGTGGCTAGCAAGGACCACCAATGTTGTTGTTCGCCTGGTACGCATTACCACGATACCCTCATCACCGAACGCGAGGCCATAACGATGCTTTATCCGCAGGAGCCTGTCCCCCCTCCCCCTTATGATTCCACTCTCGACGACTTCCGCTCCGCAATCGCCGAACAGCTCGTGGTCCGGAAGGTGGAGGAATGGCAGGGCGACGCAGACGCGGTGAACGGGGTGAAGGTAGAGGTAGTGTTGGAGCTCAAGTCCGACGCCTACATCATAGTTAAGGACTGCCGTGATTACAAGGTCATACCAACTAGCGTCCATGGAGAGACCCATGGGCTCCGTTGGAAAGCTACCCTCATAACCTGGATACACTCCAAGGACAACGGCTGGGCAGAGTATCTCGTCGAGGAACTCCTGTGAACCTCCCCCTCCCCGCCCTCCGTGCAATCCCTCTTGGCCGAGCACTCTCCGCGAAGGTCCGCTCGGGAATCCTCGAGCACCTCACCCGTCGCCCAGGTGAGCGAATGACCGACATTGCCAATGCTCTCGGTATCCCCCTGGGGACGGTCTCGCATCACATCGCCCGCCTCCAGGCCCTTGGCCTCCTGCATATCGAGACCTCCGGTCGGGAGAAGCTGCTGATGATTAGCAGGGAGTGGTTGGAGCCACTCTCTGCCCTGTTCACATACCTTTCTGAAGGAGATAACACCCAATGACCCCTCCCCCCGCTCTCTCCGACTACGACCTAGGATCGTGCAAGATCCTCCTTATCGGCGGCCCAGGCTCTGGCAAGACCTGCCTGGCCACAACCCTTGGACCTAAGGCCGTGGTCCTCGACCTCAACAACGGCCTTGCCTCAGCGCAAACCCTCAATGATAAGTTCCAGTCCCAACGGGGCAAGTGCGACGTCAAGCGTTGCTGGGGCGGAGGCCCGGATCTGATGTGGAAGCGAACCGTCGGTTACATCAATTCCTTCGCTCAAGCTCCCGACCGTCCTGCCCTTGTCATTGACGGGCTCTCCGACCTCACCGGCGCCAGCCTTGGGCAGATCCTTACGATGAAGGGCAAATGGACCGACACCGATCCGAAGAACGCTACGATGCAGGAGTGGGGAATTGCAATCTCCCAGGTTCAGCGTGTGCTCTGGACCCTTCGGAGTATGGACTCCTTGGTAGTCGTGGTCGCCCATACCAAGCAGGTCGAGCAGGACGGCGTGACCAAGGACACCCTCTCCTGCTACGGCAAGGCCCTCCCCGGCGAGATCTGCGCGGCCTTCGATGAGATCTGGTATCTCAAGACCATAGGCTTCGGCGACAAGCGCAAGCGTATCATCCAGACTCAGCCTACCGGAGGGACCGACTGCAAGACCCGTCGGCAACTCCCCGATGGCTCCGATGTCAACCTCGGCCTTGAAGGCCTCCTCGAACTCGTCGGCTGGGAGTGGAAGGGGGAGGAGGGGTGAGCGACCTCGAACCAGGGCTCCTCATAGCCCTCATTATAGTCCTGCTGGTGCTGGCATGCGAAGGCCTTGCACCGTCACCCTAGCCGGTGATCCAGACACAACCAACCACAGCAACACAACCCAACCGTCATGGTGGGTGTGGGCACCATGCCATGACTCTGAGAGGCGCCCTCGGTGGGCCCTCCCCATAAGCACCTCATCAGTACCTTTCGAAAGGAGCTGCAATGCCGAGAGTACAGTTCAATGGTAACGAGACGCCGGATGTGATGCCCCTGCCTCCGGTTGCAGTCCCCGTGGATTTCGAGGTCCTCAGCATCGACTCCGAGGAGTCCAAGGCCGGGAATCCGATGCTCCATGCCACGGTGGCCGTTCACGGCGAGGGCCTCTGGGATGGAGACAAGGTCCACAGCTACTTCGTGGGCGTCGCCGAGAACAAACGAACTCAGATCGAGTTCAAGCACTTTGCCGAAGCCTGTGGTCAGGCCGTTGGCGAAGAGGGTATCGAGACCGAGGTCCTCCTAGGCTGCACTGGGCAGCTGACCTTCAAGTCCAAGACCTACCAGGGCAAGCCTGGGGTCGAGATCGACGCCTGGATTAAGCCCTAGACACAGGACGCAAGACGCAGGACGTACTACGGGCAACCCCCGTGGGCGGAGGTAAAGTACTGACAAGGGGTTTCTAACCAACAGACCCCTGGGTGGGTGCAACTCCCACCCCTCCGCTTAGAGGCTCGAGGCCTTGGAAAGGAAGCTAATCATGGACGTTATATGCACCGCTGTCGCAACAGGGATCTACCTGTACCTCATTAAGTGCATCATCGAGACCGCTGCCCGCTGGACCAGGGAGATGCGACACTAATGCCTGACCTCACTGTCAATGCCTCCCGTGGAGCCTACACCCTCCTCCCCGCCTCCTCTATCCGCCCTGGAGACCGTGCTCGGAAGGAGTTCTCTCACATCGCCGAGCTCGCAGCCTCAATCACCAAATTCGGCCTGGACAACCCCGTCACCGTCGGCGTAGCCGACTCAGACGGCAAGCACCTCCTAATCGCTGGTGAGCGTAGGTTCCGCGCAATGCTCGCTCTTGGAATCACCGATATCCCCTGTGTCACCCGAGGCGATCTCTCTCCTGCCCTCCAGAAGGAGTTCGAGCTGGAGGAAAACCTCCAGCGTTCGGACCTCACCTGGGACGAACGAATCGAAGGTGAGCGCCAGCTTGACGAGATCATGCGACAGAAGCACGGCGGGGACTGGCGGGCTGAGGATACCGCGGAGAAAATCGGCGGCTCGAGGACGACGGTCTCAAGGGAAATCCAGTTCGCCCGGAAGCTCAAGCGCCGACCGGACCTCGCGGCTCAGGTCAAGCATCTTCCTCTCCACGCTGCGATCAAGCGGGTGGAGCGGATCGAGGAGGCCGAGAAGGTCTCGAAGCAAGTGGTCGGCCGGGATCTCCAGGCGGTGATGGAGCGAGGGGACTCTCGGACTCTCCTCACAGGTATCGACTCCGAGAGTATCGCCCTTGTCCTCACCGACCCACCCTTTGGGATTCAGCAATTAGTCGAGAACGCTAAGACCGGTGGGGCGAATGCTCAGCAAGCCGGGCTCGCGGATGCCGATAACCTCGACGCCAACAGCGTCCAGGAGCTCTTCGAGTGGTTCCTGCCTGAGCTAGAGCGTGTTCTAAAACCTGGCGGGCATTTCTATATCTTCTGCTGCCAGCAGCTCTGGTGGCCCCTTCGGACCTCTGTGCTAATCAGCGGACTGGAGCTTCAGGAGTACCCCCTAATCTGGTGGAAACGCCAGACTACCGCCCCTGGTCGAGGCTACCTTTACATGCCTTGCACCGAGCCTATTATGTTTGGTTGGAAGCCCCCTCGACGCCGCATCCTCGAGCGTAACATGCCCGCGCTCCTCGAGTGCAAACCCATCCGCGGGAAGAAATCCATCCACCCCTTCCAGAAACCCGTCGAGCTTCTCAAGACCCTAATCTCTCAGTCCACCCTCATGGGCGAGACTGTCCTCGATCCCTTCTGCGGCTCGGCCTCTACACTTGTCGCAGCCGTTCGGCTTGGCCGTGCAGCCATTGGCTTCGACCTTGATGAATCCAACTCGGTCTTCCCTCTCGCTAGACGCCGCGTCGAGAAGGCCGAGGCTGAGATGCGAATGCTCAAGGCGCCAGGCGTCAATTCCCAGCTTGGGCTTGGAGCCCCCGAGCCTCCTCCACCCCTCGCCTCATCCTACGACTCACTTGTCCCGAGCTCCCCAGAGTGGAGAGTCTACTGGGACGCTTACCCGAACCAACGGAAGGCGATGCTAGTTTATGCCCAGGAGTACCGAAAACTCCACCCGGACCTTCCGATAGTCCCACAAGCAACGAAAGGAACTGAGTAATGAAATGCGACCTACACCCGAGGTACAAAGGGACGCGAGCGCCAAAGGTGCCGTGCGTTGAGTGCTGGACTATGTTCATCATCAGCAACACATCATCGGTGGGGTCTAAGGACCTCCGCAACCTCTCCAAGGCCATCTGCCGGAGGCTTCGAGCGTCGTGAAGGACGAAATCCATAGCAGCAGAACCAGGAAGGGCATAAAGCACGTGAAGAAGGAGAACACTGGACCTTGTATGGAACTGTCCTCCGGAGCGATCTTCAACCTCCTCAAGCCCAACTCTACCCTGATCTCCCTCCCGGATATCGCAACCTCCCTCGGCAAAATCTGCCGTTGGAACGGTCACTGTCGAGGCTTCTACTCCGTCGCTGAGCACTCCGTCCTCGTAGCTTGGTATCTACGACGGAAGTTCTCCTCGGGTCGCTTCGCCATCCTGGGCCTCCTCCACGACGCCGCCGAGGCTTACATAGGCGACATTACCTCTCCAGTGAAGGAGGCCCTTCAGGGCAATGTCGCACCGGTGGAAGGTCACATTATGTGTACCATTCATGCGGCTCTTGGGGTCCAACCAGAGACGAAGATAGAGGCTAAGATCGTTAAGGATGCTGATAATGTCCTCCTCATGACCGAGGCATATCACCTACTCCCGAACAAGGGTAAGTGGTTCGACATCGACGCTGAAGTCGATCTCTCCATCAAGCTCCGTTGCTTCCCCTGGGAGATTGCCGGTGAGCTCTTCCTTCATGCCTGTGAGCGGTTGAAACTACTGAAGGTCGACCCAGGGAAGCCCCGTTGGATGAGGGAACGATATTCTTTCAAGGAGGTGTTTGATGAGTGATCATATCACACTCCGTATAGCAAAGAACACCATTGCTACACTACTAGTGAGCATTATAGTAGCAGCAGTGGTGTTCATCCCCTATCACATACCCTACCTTACAGCCTCATTAACAGCGTCATTACCACCACCTCTGCTTGGATGTGGGGACCTTATTACTGCTTGGTTGTTTGGGTTTATTATGCTGACGCTTGGAGGCTTCCTTATAGTGGTTGTTGCTGTACTAGGGTTCCTTGTTATCATCGGCATTCCTTATGGTATTCTCGAACTGTTCTTTGCTTGTAGGAGACTACTAAAATGACCACTGACCTCCCCGTCCCTCCCTCCGGCCCCGCTCACGCCAAGATCGCCATCGTCGGCGAAGCTCCTGGTGCCGACGAGGTCCGTCTAGGAGAACCATTCGTCGGAAGCTCCGGGAAGCTTCTTAACCAAATGCTCGAGTCCGCAGGGATCTCCAGGCGTGACTGCTACCTCACCAACGTCTCTAAGGTCCGGCCAAGGGGGAATGACTTCAAGTCTCGGTTCTACGACAAGGGCGTGCCAACCCAGGAGCTTAGCAGGTGCTGGTATGTCCTTATGGAAGAACTACACCAAGTCAGTCCAAGTATTACTGTTTTGCTAGGTGCTGAAGCGTTGCGAGCCGTCACTGGTCGTAAAGGTATTACCGACTGGCGCGGTTCCCTTCAGTGGAGCACCATCGGCAAAACCCTCGCCACCCTCCACCCTGCCTATGTCCTTCGGATGTACGCTTCCCGACGGATCGTCGAGCACGACCTTCGCCGGGCACTTGAGGAGAGCAGGAGCCCTCGACTACTTCTTCCCCAGCATAACTTCCTCCCGGACCCGAGCTACCTTGACGTCTGTGAGACTCTTAACATGGTCCTTCAAGGCAAGTTCAAAGTAGCCTTCGATATCGAGACTCTCGGCCCACGTGTCCGTTGCCTCGGCTTCGCGTGGAACAGGCAGGAGGCCATCTGCATCCCCTTCACCTCATGCCGTCGCCCTCCGGGCGACTCAGAGGTTGCGTCTACCCACGTACCCGCTCCCACCGACACACCCTTCCACTCTCATTGGACCGAGGGTGAGGAGGCGGTGATCCTTGGGTTGTGCAATGACATCCTCTCCAACCCCTCCATCCCGCTTATCGCCCAGAACTTCCCGTTCGACGCGTCGTATCTGGAGCGGGAGTTCGGGATTGTGTGTAGGGGCCTCCAGATGGACACCATGGTAGCTCAGCACTGCTGCTACTCTGAGCTTCCGAAGAGCCTCAACTTCCTCTGCTCGTTCTACACGAGGGTTCCGTGCTACTGGCAGTACAACGCGAGCTCGGACCTTGAAACCTGGAAGTACAACTGCTACGACTGCGCCGTGACCTTCGAGGTTGCTGAGGCCCTGGAGAAGGAACTGGCGGAGTTGGAAGGGAGAACGCAATGAACTTTGAAGAAGCCGCTAACCAAATCTCCCCTAATTGGGATGGAGTTGTTGAGATAGGCTTTGACCATGACACTAACAGAGTGTTATATGTCTGGCCTCAGTGCTTTAAGGACTGCGTAACTCCAGGACGTTTCACCAGCGCAAGTTATATCACTGACTTCAAGACAGGCTACAGCTTCCCCCTTCAGATCCAGCACTTTGGGGGTAAACTCTCATGAGAACCTCCGTAATCTACCCCAACTTCTACCGTTCCTTCGCTCAGCCTGCGATGCTCGCCCTGGCCCGTGCAGGCAACCGTGGCTGCCTGATCGACGTCCCCCTCCGGCAGACCTTCATCGACGAGGCCGTCGGCAACGCCGACTCAGCACAGACCGCCCTTGACGAAGCCCGAGGCGAGACTCTCAACGTCAACTCCCCGAAGCAATGTCATACGCTCCTCTACGACGACCTCCAGATGCCCAGGCAGTACAAGCACAGGGGAGGGAAGAAGACGGTCACTGCGGACGATGAGGCCGTGAAGAAGCTTCGGCGGATGTACCCAGCGCACGCGGGAATCCTCACGGGCATTCTAGATATCCGCAAGCACCTTAAGCGGGCTTCGATGCTCGGGGCCGTGCTCGAGGAGCGGGAGGAGGGAATGGTCTTCCCGACGTCCTACAACGCGGCGGGGACTTGCACTGGGAGGATCTCTTCCTCAAAGACGCTCCTTGGCTTCGGAGGGAACCTGCAGAATCAAGAGCGCGGCGAGACCCGTCGGATCTTCCGAGCCCGTCCGGGAATGGTTTTTGTGAAAGCGGACGGCTCCCAGGCAGAGGCCAGGGTAGTCGCCGCGCTCTGTCGGGACGAGGAGCTCTTGGCGAAGTTCCAGGACCCCTCCTTCGACATGCACCTCGAGAACGCCCAGCTGATCTACGGTGGAACCCTCGAGGAGCTCCGGGCCGAGCACAAATCCCGCAAGGCCTTCGGGGACTCGAAGCGCCAGAAGACCAAGGGCGTGACTCACGGCGCCGGCTACCGTGGTGGTCCCCGTGTCGCTGCGAAGGCCGCGGATATCCCCTTCGCTGAGGCGAAGATGGCCATCGCAGCGTACCGTCGGAAGCGGCCGCTCCTCCAGGACTGGTGGGACCGAGTGGACCAGCAGGTCCTTCAGCATCGCTGCATCCGAACGGTCTGGGGAAGGCTGAGGTTCTTCTTCAAGCGCCTGGACGAGAGTACCTTCCGGGAGGCGACGGCGCATGAGCCTCAGTCCACCATCGGCGACCTGATCAACCATGCGTTCTTCAGGCTGGACAAGATACTTGCACAGTGTGGAGCCTACCCCCTGTTACAAGCGCATGACGAGATCGTCTGCGAGTGCTACCCAAATGCAGTAGAAGCAGTCGCTCTTGCCCTGAAGGCCGAGCTCGAGTTCCCACTCCCCTTCCCCACCGGCCCCCTGATCATCCCCGCCGAGGTCTCCGTCGGACCGAACTGGGGGGAGTTGGAGGCTTGGGATGGCTAACAACCGAATGTTCCTGGTGAACAAAAGGACTGGAGCTCGTGTTTTCCTTGCAAAGTATTACCCTGGCACTGGCTGGTACTCCGCGGGTAGTCACGTGCATGAAGCTATCGACGCCGCCTTTGAAGCTGATGAGGATCGGAGCTATGCCATGTGGGGAGATCTTGATTGGGAGATAGCATACGAGTGTGATACGAGTGCTGAAGGGTGGAAGCTCCGAGATGGAAGCCCTTGGAATATGGTCGATGGCTAAATCCCCCCACGTAAACTTCGCCCTTGAGTTCACCCGGCTATGCCGCGGGACGGAGATCCCCGAGCTCTTCGCTGTGTGGGGTGGGCTGACGGCAATCTCCGCTACCCTCGGACGTCGGGTCTGGCTTCCGATGGGAGTCTTCGACATCCGCCCGAATCTCTTCGTCGTTCTCGTCGCGGCCTCCGGGAGCTTTCGGAAATCCACTACGATCAATCTCGTAGAGAAACTCCTCCAGGACGTCGAACCACCCCTCCACTTCATCAGCTGCAACCTCACCCCCGAAGCCTTCCACAAGTCCCTTATGGGAGCGGAGACGGAGCTAGTTGACCCGAGCACAGGGGAGGTGCAGAAGATCACAGAGGCTCTCGTAATCGCTGACGAACTGGCGGTGTTCCTTAACAAGCGCAGTTACGAGAGAGGAATGGCCACGCTCCTAATCAACCTCTTCGACTGCAAAGGAGAAATTGCCTATGAAACGCTCAAGAGAGGACGCGAGGTCGTCACTAACGCGTGTCTCACTCTACTTGCTGGAAGCACGGCAGACCTTCTACGAGATGCGGTTCCATCTGACGCCGTTGGTAGCGGCCTTACATCGCGTATGCTCTTCATCTACACCGACGTCCTGCCTCCTGGCGTCGCACGACCTACTCTATCCGACGCTCAGGTCGAAATGCAAGGTCGGATGTCCATGGCCCTCACTCAAATCCGCGCCATGTCTGGACCTGCCGATCTCACCCCCGAAGCCTGGGAGTTGTACGAGAAGGAGTACATCCACCACCGCAAGACCTCACCGATGATGCTAAGCCCCGTGCTCTCGGGCTATGCCTCCCGTTGGCACTACCATACCCTCGCCCTCAGCATGATAATGTCCGCATCGGAGAACCCAGAGCAAACCTCTCCCCTCGTCGACATCCGGCACTTCCGAGCGGCTATGACGATTCTCGCAGCCTCCGAACGCCATATGCCCAAGGTAATGACCCTCATCACCTCCACAGAGAAAGGAGCTCGTGCGGAGCTCCTTGCAATGAGGATTGGATTGTTGGAAGGGGGAGTTTCGAAGAAGGACCTGCTCCGAAGCGTCTCGCATAAGGTAACGCTTAAGGAGTTCGAGGAGGCTATCCAAACCCTCGTAGCCTCTGAGAGGATTAAGCGGGTTCAAGTTCCTGGGGGGTTGATCTACCGCCGCCTGAGCTAACCAAGCTCCACCTCCATCCCCCCATCCACCAGCAAGTGCCAACGATGAAGGAGATCAGCATGAGCACCAACTCGCCACTGGACGCCAGGGAGGAGAGGAGTGATCTCCTTTGCCACCCGGCTTGCCCTGGAGCACGCCTTGCCAAGTCCATGATCCCAACCAGTTGCCCACCCAACGACCCCATCCCCGGCAAGTGCTGGAGTGAAATGGTTTCCAACAATAACTGGCACGCTATACTCTGCTACCTTCTGCACACCCGACTCCGGCCAGGGCCACTGGGAGATAACGAGGCCAGCGGTCCAGCTCTCGAGAAGGGCGGAACGAGGATTCCAGACTCGGCCTTCTGCGCCTTCCATAATGGCAAGAAGCGCACCTCCCAGTGGTGTTGTCGTGAGTGCTGTCGGCTTGCTTTCGGCATCAAGGAGGAAGAAGATCATACCTTGGAACCCCGACCCTCGAAGCAGGGATGCCACTACCAGCTGGGATATAACGGGTAGGTTTAGCCTCCTAACATACCTCGCCGCACTCGCCGTCACCACCCCCGGACCCTGCCCGCCTGGACCCATTCCCGTGGCGAGGGCTCCAAGGAGCGTTTGCTCCCCCCACCCCTCCCCGGTCCAGGCCCGAGCGACGAAGCCGATGGGCTCCGCGGAGCTTAGGGGAATGCCCAGAGTCTCCAGCACAACCCTCGGGAACTCCCTCGGGATCTGCCCTCCACGTGCTTCCAGTGCCGCCGCTGCTGCTTGTCCTTCAGTCATATCCATCTCACCTCTCCCTTCCATACACCCTATCCAATGCTTCCTGCGTGAACGACTCCCTGAGCTCCGTCGGCGGGGCAGGCGGCGCCAGCAGCCTCTCTCTAGCCCTCAGCCTCTTCACCCCTTCGCTGAACGTCCGGAGCATCGGGATGGTAACTTCCTTCTGCCCTGGGTAGACCTTCTTCACGCGTCTCATAATCTGTCGCGCGTAACGGTCAACTTTGTCCTGCTCCTTTTGGCGCTTCTGTGGAGTAGCATCCAACCGTCGCGCTTCAGAACTCGCTGACATTAGTGCATTAGCTTTGTTCCCTAAGTAACGTATACTCTCGTCTGTGTTTAGTCGTAGGATTGGACTTGTTAATTCTCCACCTTCCAACCCAGCTTCCTGTCCAAAGACCACACCCTGGAACCCCTCGATGTAGGTCCGGGTGAACACTGGCTCTTCCGCCGGTTCGAATGTGTCCTTGCCTGTCAGGAAGGACGCTATGGTGGCTGCTACGCGCTTCACCGCAGCCTCGTCAAAGCCCTGACGTTGGGCCTGCCCTAGCACCACCTTCACCGCTCCGGAGAACTGCCGATAGAACGGCAGGAAGCTCCGGGCCATCCGAGCACTTACGTTCCCCAGCCTGTTCAGGCCGGCCTGCTCACCCTGCAGCGCCCTCGGGAGGGTCTCGGTGAACTCGCCGATTAGGTTCAGGAGGCTCACCGTCACTCCCCCTGGGGTCCAGAGGAGTGTCTTTCCAGTGCGCCAGGGATCGAGTAGGTACCCTGGCAGGGACTTCACCTCTCGCTTTTCCTTCTCCTCCTCGTCCTCGCCACGGAGGAGCTCCAGGAGCGAGTTGGTAATCGCGTACATAGCATAGGTCATCAGCATACGACTGGCCGCTCGTGCTCGCTCCGCAAGGCTGGCGAAGCTGCCATCCGGACGACGGAGGGAGAACAACATCCCAGCGTCCAGATAAAGCCTCTCGATCATCGACCTCGGGTGGGTCATGATGGAGCCGAGGATCCTCCCCGTAGGTCCCATCTCCACGAAGCTCCGTTGATACCTCTCGTACCTAAAGTGCACATTCGCCACGTGCATATTCCCCGCGAAGAACGCAGCCTGCTCCACCCCATCCTGGTGCAAGAGCTCAAGGAACTTCCGCCGTTGCCAGGGCTCGAGCTGAGCGAGGCCCGCGGAGGTCATAGCGGCTTCGATAACGGCCGACGAGCTCCCCGGTCCCACGTCCCCAAAGGCCCGCAGCACTCGGTTCACTCGCACAGTATACGCCGCTCGACGTCCAACTCGATCACCGATCTCGAAGGTCCGGGAGGCTTGGAGGGCAAGCTGGGACACAGCGCGTGTCGCTGGAGTGACTCCACGGATGTCTTGCCCGCGGAACCTGATGCCCCTTGCCTCCCGACCTTCCATCGCCTCCACCCGAAGCGTCTTCGCCTCGTCTACATTCCTCTCGAAGTACGCGTCCATCCCCTTTACCTTCCTGTAGTTCCGAGGGGATAAGAGTCGATTCGCGTCGAGGTTCACAAAGGTCTGGAGGATATTCATCACAAACCCATCCGGTGCGATGAACCGGACGGAGAAGAACTGGCCGACAGCTCGGGAGGCGAAACGTGCGACGGGGTTTCGTAGATGCACCTGCCCAATGATCTCTTGACTAAAAGCCTGGATGTTATTCTCTAATCGCGTTGTCTGGCTCGACACGTGCCCTGAGGTACTAGCAGTCATCTTCGTAGCCAGCTGTGCCTTCATGGTATTCGTCAAGACAGAGAGCGCACGGAGTGCTGGCCGGATGCGAATAGCTGCCGTTAGACCCTTCTTGATTGCAAAGAGCCTCTCGGGCATGGAGCGTAGAAGTGGACTGAGCGCCGGGTCCACCACTGCGTCCTTGATCTTGGTCCGGGCACGGAGGGAGCCAGTAACAGGCACATTGGTAATACCAGCCTCCCAATTATACGTCGGGATGCGGGTGCCAAGGAGTACCTCCCGAGGGGCGTAGTTCTTATCCACCGTCCCCCACTTCTTATCCGCGAGGAACTCCCGGAGCTTCTTTACTAAATCCTCCCGATTCTCCGAAGCGACTGACATTCTCTCCGCAGCGTCGAGGTCCTCCTTAGGGGCACCAGGGATCTTCAACCCAACGTCGAGGTAGGTGAGCGTCCGGGCAAGCCGGGTGTCGAGCTTGAGATCGTCCAGAGCCTTCCTGAAGTAAGCGTGAAGCTCGGTCTCGAGGGGAGTAACGTCGGGGACCTCCTTGCCTTCCAGCATATCCACGAGCCTTGCCGTCAGACCCTTGTCTCGGACAAGGAAAGTGTACTTCCGTCCGTGCTTCTTAGCGATGGTCCGAAGCTCCGCAGCGACTACTGACTTCTCGAAGTCCACGTCGTTCCGAGCCTGTGCAAGCTCGAGGAACACCTCCACGAACGGAAGCCCAGTGTACCGCTCCCAGTGCGCGAAGGCATTCCTGGAGGCCAGGATATACGGAGCGCTCTTGTAGACCTTCTTCAGCCGATCCCGTGACCGATCCAGCTCTTTCTGATGCGCAGCCCGCAGCCCCTCGCTCATCCCCTCCGTCGCGTTGGACTCATGGGTGATGTATCGCTTGACACTCAGGAGGTCCATATTAGCTTGCTCAGGATCGCGGATGCGCTTCTGCCCGTTCGCGTCGGTCATGATATGCTGCCGCATGACGTCCTCTACGAGCTTCGGAGCTAGTGGCCCGAGCTCTTCGATCCGCTGGATCACGGCGTCTACCCGATGCTTCCGGCTGAGCCCAGGGGGTGGGTCCGTGGAGACCCTCTCCACCGCCGCGACGACCTTGCCTTCCTCGACAGGGGCCTTCGCTCGGCCGAAGAGCTGCTTGTAGAGCCCAGGACGCTGGTCCGAGGTCGCTCCTAGAGCGTCCAGCTCAGCCCGGAGCTCAGCCTGACGGCTCTCGTTCTTCCCCTTCTTCGCGGAGGTGAGGGCTCGGAGGAGCTTAGCGATCTGAGGGGTGAGAAGGAGCTTGCGGGAGGGGGAGCGGAGTGGCTCCAGTGTTCCAACGATATCTGGCTCTCCCTCGAGGAAGTCCAGGTAGAGAGTGAACCCAGGGAACGTTCGCTGTAGTGCTGGATTCCTCAACGACACCGGTGTCTGTGGAGACACCCCAACGCTATGAGCGTCGATGCGAAGGCCCACGCCAGGCTCGCCCATAGCTATCTCCATTTCGTCGTGCATAGCATTGAAGGCGTCCCAGACATATACCGTGCCGGTAGGTGTAAGCACACCGCGCAGGGTAGTCTCGCTATCTGTAACTGCCTCCTTTAGCATCTGTCGTAGCGTAGAGGATGTAGGGTTCGACACGACCTCGATGGGCTTGCCACGAATGGTCACATAGCGAACTTCCTCCCTCACGGGACTCCGCCTCACCTCCCCCTTAGCCACTCGCTGGACCTCGCCGTTGCGAATAGCGGCCGTGAGGTCCCGACGGATCGCAGTCTCGAAAGCCGTGCCAAAGAGCTGACCGAGCTGAGAGGCGAGCCTGCTGAGCTCCCGTGGCTCGAAGCTGGCGAGACCGGGGATGCTGTTGAACAATCTCCTCACAAGGTCCTTTAAACGCTGCCAGAGTCCTGGCGCGCCCTTCTGCAAGCCGTCAAGGAACGCCTGCTGCGTCGAGAGGACGTCGATCAAGTTCGCCTCGACTTCATCGTCTGTCACTTCCCTTGGATCGACCCCCGTCCTTCGCGCGTAGTCCTCTCGCGCGATCTGCATCAGCCTTGGCTGTGTCTCTGCGAAGGCCTTGAGGTCTCTCGTCAGACCCTCATGCCGCGTCTGCACGTCATGCCAGAACTCGTGCATGAAAGTCCAGAAGAGGTGGTTGTCGACCTGGTCCGTTGGGAGCAGGAGCTCGTTCGTGTTCGGGAAGTAATATGCGTCGTTGATCTTGCCGGTCGGATCATACCAGCGAAGGTTCAGTCCCCAGGCAGTCGTGGCCTTGGTCAGCTCCACGGCCGCGCCACTGCTCGGCGCCTCAGCGGCGTTTGCTCCATGCGTGCCAAGCCATGTCGTGAGGTACCCGCTGACAGGGCCGTCGCCAGCTCGCTGAAACCTTGCGTCGTTCTCCTTAAGCCTCTCATCGAACTCCGCCAGCGTCAGGCCCGCCTCCTGGAGCGCAGCCGCGATCTCCCCCGCCACGTCCTCTCCACCCCCCTCGACAATCCCCAGGACCTTGTCCCTGATCTTCGCATAGGCCGTCCCTGCATCAAACGCCTCCTCAGGGGAGGGCTCCCTCGACACCGCAGTTCCAAGGGCATCCGCCTGCGTCCCCGCTGCCTCTTCCACAACCTCCTGCACAGGACTCGTGTCCCGCAGGGTCCTCGTTCCACCAGTGAGCTTCCCCTCTGCATCCCTCACCCGCTCCGTTCTAGTCTTCCCTACACCCCGACGCATCACGCCTTGCAGGTGCGGGGTGGCCAGACGGACGAGGTTCGTTCCCTCGGGAGCCTCGGGATTCAGCAGCTTCCCTACAATACTCCCCAGTGCCCGCTCTCCTTCAACCTCCCCCTTCGCCCGGCCTCTGAGGATCGTCCCGACGAACTTCTGCGCGTCCGCCACGAGCTCGTTCCGGTCAAGGCCGAACTCCGAAGCGATCCGCCGGGCCTGACGGTGGATCAGGGGGCTGAGAGCCAGGAGCAGCTGCTCCTCCGCAGCTTGTTGCTCGGGGGAGCCCTCCTCCGCGGCCTGGAAGGCCTGAGCCTGAGCAAAACTGTCCACGGCGTTGGCAGCTGCAAAGTCCGCTCTGGAGGGCTTTCCTTGCACGAAGCGCTGCGTGGCTTCAGCCTCAGTGGAGAGGGCCGCCTGCTGGGGGGTAGGCTCCAGCACGACGGCCTCCTGCACCGACGGAGCTTCCTCCCCCGGCAGCCCCTCTACCGCTTCCGGGAGGTCTTCCTCTTCCGCGACTTCGCCCTCACGTGCCCTGGCTTCGCCCGGTACGACGACCTCCCGCTCTTGTATGCCATCGGTGATCTCCTCTGTAGGTACATCCTCTGGTTTAACGATTGTGACGGGTTCCTCCACCTCCACCTCCGCCTCCGCCTGGAACGCCTCCGTGGCATCCGCCTCCCGCTCCTCCCGAGCCTTCGCGACTTCCTCCGCAAGGGCCTCTTCATCAACACTAGTCAATGCGTCCTCTCGTAAGGTAGTAAGGATCTCCTCCACCGCCCCTACCTCGTCTGTCGACCCCATCTCCTTCAACTCTTCCAGAAGTTCCAACGCAGCTGCACGAGCATTAGCATCCTTGCCCTGGAAGATCGCAGAGAACCCCCGAACCGTCGGGAACACGGACAGCACACCCAACTCCCGCACGAGGTCTCCCCATTCTGGGAACAAGGCCTCGTCGATATTCTCTATCAGCGTCTTGTCTTCCTTCTCCGCAACACCTAACACTGCCTTGATTAAAGCTGTTGTACGTTCCTCTCCAAACTCTCCAGGTAAGCTTGCAATGCCACCAGCCTTAAGCATACGCTGGACACGGGCACTTGGCTTTAGTTTTGCAACAGCACGGGCAATATGCCCATTCACTATCTTAAACACCGGGACTTTCCCAAGCGTCCGTCCGAATCCGAAGGTTAGAAGCTTCGCCGTCGACTCTCCAGTCGCCTCCGCGAACACCCGGAGGGTGGCCTTGGTGAGGTTCCCCGCGGTACTGCCTTCCGGGACGTCCAGGGAGAGCTTCCCGTCCTTCCCAATGGAAACACCAGTAGCTAACTTCGCCTGCACGGTCTTGCTAAGCACTTCAGGGAGCATCGTGGTAACGGTAATACCAGCACCGAGGGTCACGGACTTCGCTACCTCACCTACAACAACCTGTGTAACGCGACTAGCACCTCCAACCTTCACTAGGCGTAAAGCTCCCGCGCCTGCGCGCTTTGAGAGCTTCCCGAAGATCTTAGTTCCCAAGTAGAACTGCAGCATATACTTCGGCAGCTCTGCAATCCCTTGAGCAATATCCGCATACCACTTCGTTCCTCGTCGTGCCTGCTCATCCATCCCAGCCCAAGCCTGAAGGACAAGATCTGCATCGGCCTTCGACCCCTCGCCCTTATCCAGTCGCTCCGTCGCTGCCTGGAACTCTAAACTCGAGAAGAGACTGTTCAGTCCAATGGTGAATGTATCAGAGACCTTCTGGAACCACACCGGCTGCCCAAGGTTGTTCTTCACCAGGAAGCTCTCCACGATGCCCAGCGGCGCCCCAACTCCTGGCGCGTCTTGAGCCCGCTTGACCAACTGAACATTCCTCGCGGCATCAAGATACTCAAGGTCGTAAACCCCGGTAATGTCCCGCTCCGCCATTAAGGTGGTGGACTCCTCGAGAATCTCCTCTAGGAGTTCTCTGTTGTCTCGGAAGGTATCCTCGATCTTCGTCTGTATAAATGCCGCTTCAATCTCTGGAAGTGCAGAGCCAGTAAAGAGCCTGGGGTCTACACCTTCTACATTCACTGCCGGAGTAAGCATCTTCCGGTCCTCGAACTGCCTCTGCGCACGGGCTGAGCTTTCACGGAGGGTCTCTCCAGGATGGGTCGAGGTTGGATCAACTGTCTCCAAGGGAACCTTCGACCGTGTAACCCATTCACCATCAGTGGAACGAGACTGAATCTCAATCTCCGTAACGTCGATCCCAGGAATCTGGAACGGCTCACGGTCACCAGTAAAGAACTCAATAGCCTTCCCGAGGAAACGCCCAGCGTTTGATATACGAACACGATACTCTCGAGGAGGAGCAGGCGCTGGCACCGCCTCCCCCGGTAGGCTCGAGAACGTTCTCCTCCCACCAGCCAAAGGCTCCCCTGGCAGTGAGGTAAAGGTCTCTGGATCCTCGAACTCCCGTGTGGCCTCCTCAATCACTGAGGTCCCAGGGAGGGAGGTGAAGGTCTCAGGGGGGGTGGGGTCAGGCATTATTCGGGCCATCCTTCCACATCATCATCATTATAGTTTTTCCGAAAGAACTTTCTACCTTCTCGGTCTAGAATGTATACGCCCTTACCAGTAATGTACCATAGTGTACGACCACTAGGATAAACACTAGCATTTCCTATGTCTACTGCCGAACCAGTGCTCTTTGCCTTTGCCAGAGCGTCTACGTATTCCTTTTTACCAATAGTCCCTTCCTTACCTGGACCAGTAATAAACACATCCCCCTTCTCAGCAGGCTTTGCGTCAGCCTTCCCACTAGGCTCCGTGGCCTCTTTGCTCTTCGTGGCCTCTTCACCCCCCGCGTCCTTCCCAGAGACAAGATCCCCGACCTTCTCCCAGATCCCCTCCTTGTTCAACTTAATCCGGATCTTCTTTCCGTTGAGCACACGGTCAGTCTCATCCCCAGGTTTGAACCCAGTCTCCTTCGCAGCCGCGAGGCGTCCCTCGGGAGTCTCGGTTCTGGATGGGTCTGTTGCGTCTAGGTCCGATGCAGCGTAGGACTTCTCCCAGACCGACGAGGTCAGCAACTTCTCATTGCTCATCGAGGGGTCCCCAAGCTCCTCCTTCAGCGCATCGAGCCAATCCTGTGTCTTAGAGGACAGCACCTCGTCCTTCCCAACCTCCCATGCTTCATCCGCGAGTTGGTCCTGGATGATCTTTATCTGCGCTTGCGCAGTATCCCTTCGACCCTTCGCGGTGGTGCTCTTCTTCTTCGCGATCTCTGACTTAAGCTCCGCAGTGCGGGTCTTTGTGTTGTTCAGCGTGGCCTTAGCTTGCTGGGACTTGATGCTGTTCACCTCGGCCGCACGTGCGATCTCGCCAGTAAGCGCCTTGATACGCTTAGTGTCCTCCTTCGTATGCTCAGTCTTAGCTTCAAGCGCATCCTGCTCTGCTGCGAGCTCTTTGTAGTGCACAGAGTCGGCTTGGTTCAAGAAGAGTCGTGACTCCTTCTCCTTAACATCCGCAGCAGCACGCGCAGTCCGAGCATCCGCAAGGCTCTTAGCGACGGCCCCAGGCTGGAGCAGGCGCTTCTGCGCGGTGTCCTGCCGAATCGCCTCAGTCTCCGCCGCGAGCTTCTCATTCGCCCGTGCCTGCGCAAGGGTCTTCTCTGCGGTGTTCATCTGGATAAGCTCCCGAGCCGTTGGAGGCCGACGGATCTCCGCGGAGCTCTCAGCCCCTTGAGGAGCACTTGCCGCTGCTGCCTCCTGAGCCTCCTGCTCCTGTCGATCTCGCTCATCCCCAACCTGCGCCGCGACGTCTTCCAAGAGCTTGCGGTTTTCCTCAGCACCCGAGGTCAGGCCGCCAAGCTCCGTCGTCCCACCAGCCTTGAGATAGGCTTCGATAACATCATCCGCCTCCGTCCGCTGCGAGCCCCGAGGCGGCTGGTACTCACCAGAGAGAATCTTCGCGCCAGCATGGGCTGCGGTGAAGTCCATCTTCTGATCCGCATGGAGGAAGTTAAAGACTCTCCCGGCCTGCGTGTCAACCTCACCCTCGGCACCCTTGGGCACAGGGAAGGAGGCAAGGGCCTCCTCGACGGCCTTCGCCGAGAGCATCTCCCGAGGATCCTGACGAGTGCTGCCAATAGGATCGTCGATGGAAGGAATGGAACGAAGACGCTCCCAACGGTCATTGCCGACGGGGGAGTCCGCCCCACCAAGGAACGTCCCAGCAGCTTTGCGCTCTTCAGCGAGTTCTCCTTGAGCTTGCTGCTTAGCGCGCCTTTCTGGAAGTGCAAGAGCCTCCTGTAATGCCTGCTTCCTGATAGCATCAACGTCCTGCCCCCGCTGGGCAATCGCCTCAGCGACAGGCGTTATCGGGAGAGGAGACGGAGCAGGGGTCTGCGAGGGGATGACAGGAGCCTCGAGCTCCCCAAGCACGGACTCGAAGTCCGCGACCTGCTGCGGGGCCGACGGCTGCGTCTGCACCGTAGGTGTTGCGGACTCTGGGATAAACGCAACGGTGTTGGTGGCCGCCAGGACCTTGGAGGTCTGCGGGGCTAACCGACGCCTGCCCTTTGCGAGCATCTCAAGCTCCCCAGGGGTGAACTTCTTCTGACGTGCCATGAATCGCTCCTTCCTTAGATCGTGATTACCGGAGGCGCAGCCACGCCGGTCATGCCGACGATGATCCAGCCAACGGAGTCGTCGACGTACTGGAGCGTAACAGTATCACCTGCGTCGGCGAGGATGATAGTCGCGAATCCGGACATGGTGTCGGGGGTGAGCGTCCCGGTGCCGCCACCGTCCACGACGATAGAGATCGTAAGAAGCTGCCCAGCCACGCCATCCGCAAGGGTAAGGGCCTCAGCATCCCCTCCAGTGGTCTTGGCGATGTAGCGGTTGGTGAGGGTCATGACAAGAGCATCTGCGGCGATTGCATCGACGCTCGTCTTCACTCCCTCGATCTTACTTTGGTTAATCCCAGTCCCAGCCGCGATCATTACGTTGGTGATGTTGCCATTCGGCAGCGTGACGGTGGTATTGAAGACCACCGTACCGTCGAAGTACTGACTGCCGTAGTGTGTACTAGTCGCTGCCATTTGTTCCTTGCTCCTTTCGCTAGGCGCTCAATTCCCATAGTGGGAGATGAGCCCCATACTTGTCAGTTGAAGTGCAACACACAACGGGCAAGGACGTGCGTCCCCTCTCCACCCGCCGAAACTGTCTCAAGGCAACATCCGATCTCTCGCATGTGCCGACCGAGTTCGGTCACGCCGCCGCCCGGAGGTCCAGCGTTTGTAGCGTCGGCGTATCCGATCTCTGTCACGCTGGTCCTGACCCAGTTGCCCCGTGTGGTGCCGGTGTTGTCCTGCAGGGCCACGTCGGCGATGCCAGAGACGACCACCCACGCCTCGGCGCCGTCTGCCACGCCTGAGTCTAGAAAGACGCCGAGGCACTCATCCTCGTCGGCCACGGTGAGCACCACAGCGTCGTCGGTGACGGTAGACGCTCGCACGGTCTGCCCGGCCACGGAAACACCGCCGGTCTTGTTCGTCAGCTTCACGGCAACGCCGCCAATGGCAGTCAACTTAACCTTCGTATTGACGACTACCGGGACATTCGACGCCCATGCCCCTTCTGAGTCATCCCAAATCCATTGAGGGTCTTCAGCGATGTCCGGCGCGGACATCATTGCTACATCTTCATTAACGTCCGAGTGGACTTCTAGCTCGCCATCGTTCGTGAAAGTGGAGTAGTTGTCAGCGTCCCCAACAAGGTTACCGATCTTATCGCCAGGTGCGAGAGGTCCAAGTTTCATGATCCAAAGAGCGCTCCAGTTGCTTCCACAAGGATGACGACGTCCAGGAAGCTGTTCCCGTCAACGGTCGTTATCTTCAACTCCCCATCCGCATCTCCGTCGATCCAGATGTCGAAGCTGTCACTGCCAATGGTCCGCGTGAAGAGTGTGATATGTCCAGTGGCACTAACGGCGAGATACTTCTGCCCAACAGCTCCATCCGGCCAGTCCTCCGCAGTCGGCTCAGTGTCATACAGGAAGCGCCAGTAGATAATTCGGTCTCGCCAGTCGGACCCCTCAAGCACGTCCCCGGTCTGAGAGCCATACTGGTCGATCTGAAAGCCATTGAAGTACACAAGATCAATCCCAGTCCCAGCAGCGACCTCGGTAAGAAGTTCCGAAACTAGGATCTTCCCGCTGCGTGTCTCGGCCGCGGCTGCGTTGTTCGTCGACATCTGCACACCTAGCGACGTCCCAACTACGGTAGACTCAGTAACGTGCTTCGTCTCCAGGTCTCCGCGGCTCTTGTCATCTGCCGACACCTGGACGAACCTATCCTCCGATAGGCTCTCTGTCGGGGACTTCCGCAGGGGCGGTGCCTGCTCCGCGACCTTCTCCAGGGTCTGCACTCGAGCTATGAGATCATCGACTTCATCGGTCTCGTCGGTAGCCTCCTCGTCCTCGGTCAAGGCCTCTACCTGCTCCGTCAGCGCCTCCAAGGCCCGCTCCTGGTCCTCTAAATCCTCCACCTGCTCGGCAAGGATTTCCTCTAGCTTCTCTACTTGCTTCTCGAGCTCCTCTCGTGTCTTAGCCATTAGCTCTGCCACCACAGGAGTCCAGCGAGGAAAGTGAAGGTCTCGGAGTCAAGCGAAACCACATTACTCGTTGTGAAGGCATTCGAGGCTCGGCGCCTCGTCACGCCCCGCCATGCAACTGTAGCCGCGGAGGCATCGGTCCCAACGACGGTGTGATCCTCAGCATAGTACCCCTCGATCTCGCCACCAGAGTCAAACGCAGCCAAGGGCTCGAACACGACATAGTCCTTATACTGCTCGACCTTGATGTCGATAGGCCACTTCGAGCTTCGATACCAGAGGACGTAGGTCACGGGAATGACTTCCGAATCCGCGTCCACGAGGAACGCCCGAGGGATGTTCACCCCTGCGATCAGTAGCGTCTGCGGGTCTCGGCCCATGAACACGCCAGCATTAAGCAGCCCAGCACCGTCAAGGATGTCAAGGCTGAAATCTGCACGGCGAATCCCAGTGTTGATCTCGATCACGGTCTCAGGAGTGTAATCCAGGAACGCCCCGTCGGTGATAAGGTAGGTAAAGCCGTTGGAGTCAGGGAAGGTATTCAGGGCCTTGGTAGAACCGTCATACTCTCCAGTCCGTCGCTCCACGCCCTTGAGAAGGGTCTTGGCTGAGAGTGTGGACACCGTTGCACCGCCTACAGGGAAGTTCGACAGATCCCAACCTCGGAAGGTAATTGCCATTGAGTCCGTCCCTGGAGTCCCACCCTTCCCAGGTCGGCCAACGACCTTATCCGGGTAGATCGTGGCTCCGGCGATGCTCCAGGTCTCATCCCACGCCGCAGCCTCACCGGTTGCAAGATCCGCAGGAGCGATATCGTAGAGCTTCTTCCCCACAACCTCCGCGAGCGCACCTTGCTTCCGACTGCTGACACGTTCGGAGGAGTGGTAGAGTTCCGTGGCGCTAGCAGGAAGTGCCATTAGGATCTCCCCTTTGCTTGGAACCCCGTGACCTTCAGCACCCTACGTGCAGTCCCGTCAGCCCCAATGGCCTCGACCATGAGGATCGTCGCTGAGGCTCCGTCACCAGAGCCCGGACGATCAGGCATCGCCGACCCTCGACCCCAGGACAGGTCCGCAGGATCGGTGGCCCGCCCAGCGGAGTAGTAGTGCACAAGGAGCGTCCCAACGAAGCCACCAACTCGGGTATCCGTCGTGAGGCTCCACTCGTCCTCTCGATGCCTGGAGGTGCCGGTAGGCGGGGGGTTACTAGCGATAACCATAGCCACCACCCCTATCAGGCCACCAAACGATTCGAGGATCGCGGAGGCGTGGGTCGTCGCTGAAACGACGGACTCGGGTGTTCACCCCCTGGACCACCCCGGTGGTCCTTTGGGAGGTCATCTTGCTCGCGAGTCGACGATTAAAGATCCGCCACCAGCGAGTAGCGGACTTGTCCAGCTCAAGCCCCTCCATGACTTCCGCTGTTGCATAGGCAATTACGAGCTTGTCAAAGCCAGAGGAGGTAATCAAGGAGGCGTCGGCGGAAGCAATCGTCAGGTTCGCTCGGTAGGAGATGCGGATAATGTCCGCGTTATCCGGGGTCGGGGCGAAGTAGAGGGAATCAACCTCACGGTAGCACACAGCAACGGGGCCGTTGGAGTACATATCCGCAACGGGGTAGAGAGACTCGACCTCAGACTTCGTGAGGTAAGGAACGTTGTGGGAGCCTGTGCCATTCCCAACGAGGAAGGTGTAGTCACTCGCTCCATCGTCGTCGATATCCACCTGCCCGATAGACCCACTACCAGCGGCGTAGGACGCCGTCGTCCAGATTGTATAGACGAAGTTCGGAGTAGTACCACCGGCACGACGGAGGAAGTACTCCGTGTTCAGCGACAGTCCGGTAGCTCCAATGGAACCAGCGGTGATGATAAGCTGAGTGCCGCTGGTGAACTGAGCAATCGCCCCGACGACCTTGACCTGATCGAGGCTATCGTTAACCTCGCAGGAGGTATAAGCACTTTGGTCGATCAACTGCACCGCTAGGATCTCCTCAAGGTCCGAGGGAAGGGAGATCGACTGCGTCCCGGCAACGGTCTGAGTCGCTGAGTCTCGAGTCTTCAACTCGGTCCAGGGGATCTGGCCAATTTCCTCAACGGCATTATCAATCGCCGCGTTTATCTCAGCGTCAAGGTCAGTCCGCCCCTGGAGATTCAGCTTGATAAGTGTTTGAAAAGCTGATCGGGCGGTGTTTGCCATGAGAGGTGCTCCTTAGCCGTTCTGGCCCATGATCTTAACCGCAGTGAAGGTCCCAGCAGCGGACCAAGTGTGGACGAGGTAAAGGTCGTTGTTCGTGGTGTCCTTGATGAAGCAAAGGTTCTGCCCAGGGGACTCCGCGGAGGTGTTGGTAGTAGGGACACCAGCCTGCTTGTAGCACCGGACGTCTGTCTTCTCCTGCGTTTTGGTCTCCTGCGTAAGCCCACCGTCCTGAGCAGTAGCCCGGAAGGTACGGAGGTACTCGGACCAAGCCTTGGATAGAGCTCTCGCTGCGGTGCTTTGGTCAATGCTAAGGCTTGCTCCTACTGTGATAGCTGCACCCATGTGTCTTCTCCTCTGCTCGGGAGGACAAGCTGCGCCTCCCCAGCCTTGATTGCCTCAGAGACGCTCACGACGAAACGCGCCATGTCCACGTCCAGGGTTTGCCAGTTTCCATGAAAGTACCGAAGGTCAAGCTGACCTATCGGCGGTGCGGTGGAGTACAAGGCAGCGACGATTCCCGACGGTGCCTCAAGTTGCTCTCCGTAGCGGATGTCACGAAGGACGTAACCGTCCTGTGCAAGCCGCTCCTGTAGGTCCTTCTCCCAGAGCCCGCCCTGTGCGCCATGAGGCAGGGAGAGCAGCGAGCCCTCGTAGCCACGAGCGTCTAGCCACTCACGGGCCTTCTCAACGCTTGCCAATACCTCCTCCACTGGCAACGCCGGTCGTGGAAGTACCTCGCACATACCGTTTACCGGTGCCTCGTGGTCCCAGGTGTGATTCCCGATCACGTGGCCCATGTCGGCTATGCGAGCAACGTGCTCCTCAGTAAGGTACGAGTCTATCCGCCTTCGGAGAACCCTTGGCTCCATCGTCAGCCTCCCAGGGGAGATATAGAACACTCCTTGGATGTCAAAGGCCTTGAGCATCCGCGCCCAGTGGAGTTGGTCCACCAAGCTATCATCGAAGCTAATTCCTATCTTTGTCATCCGTCCTTCTCCAATCCAGCTATCCACTCTGCGCGAAGCGACTCTGCGATCTTCGGCGTCACGATGGTTGGATCTGGGTAGTGGCCGATCTGAACGTCAGTGTCGACCAGCAGCGTCTCTCCCGCCGCTCGAAACTTCTTACAGAGGTTCAGGTCCGAGCGGCCCTCGCTCGTGTCCTCGAAGAGTGGATCGGGCAACGCGAGCAGCTTCTTCATGTCGATCAACGTGCAGCCAAAAGCGCAGCCGTCGACTTCGTAGAAGCCCGTATAAGCGTTTAGATGCACACCGACAAGGCCCAGGCCATCTGGGTCGAACTTAAAGGCAACAGTGTCGAAGGGGAAGATCCTCTTCACCACGTGCCCACTTACCATGCCAGGGCCTGGGAAGTGCGCGAAAAGCCTCTGAAGCATATCCCCATCCACGATGTGATCCGTGTCAAGGAACAGGCAGTAGTCGCACTCCAGGCCAGCAAGGGTTTTTACAATCTTATTCCTCGCCATTGCGACGACAGTGTGATCCTCGAAGGCCACAGCGATCTCGTGCCCTTCAGCAACGGCCCACTTCATCCAACCCATGCAGCGGTGGAGGTGATTGAAGTAGACCTTCGTGGGCACATGTGTGCAACCGTGGATAGCGAGACCTATTCGCATGGGATCGTTCGCCTTAGCGTATAGATGAGTCCACCTGCTGTAGTGTCAGCAGTCACAGGAACGAACGTCCCAACTGCGCGCATGTCCTCTAGGGACCACTCAGGTAGGAGCTTCGTGAACAGCTCCAGCAACTCCTGCGGGGCGAACTCATGCGTGTGAAACTCACTTGGCGTATGCCCACGTGCCCCATTTGGCGTTGCGATGATCAGTGTTGACCTCGCAACAGCGGCCATGTTCTTCAGCGCAAGCTCCTGATCGTCCATGTGCTCTAAGGACTCGATAGAGAGCACAAGGTCAACCATGCCGCCATCCGGGAAATCGGACCAAGGGTGTGCGCTGATATCCCACCAGCGAAAACGACCACCTGGATAAAGGTTTCTAGCTATCTGCAATGCACAAAAGTCCACGTCAATACCCGTAACATCCCATCCGGCATGGCGAAGGATTGCGCTCCCTGCTCCAATTGAACAGCCTACATCGAGAGCTGTGCAAGATCTCTCTGAGCAAGCTATTCGATTATACATCATGCGAGAGTATGGCCACATGACGTCGCCAGATCCAGCTAGATGTGTTACTAAGCGCTGTAATGCTTCCGCTTTCATATCTATGCTCCTGTGTCTTGTAGGGAGGGGGCCATGTGTTACCCCCTCCCTAGACCTTCGTAGGTTTTAGAGCAACCCCTTCACGAAGCAACTGATCGTGGAGGCAGTGGTCGCGGTCGGGTCGTCTGAGCCGGCCGTGAGGGCGTCCATCGCCACGAGGTGCGGGTCTCGGAGGGAGTCGAGATCGCCCGCTCCCGTCGCGATCGTGATCCCTTGGATCAGCTTCGAGATGAAGCAGTGCGGGCGGGAGGTATTCGTGCCCGTGGTAGTCGTCAGGGCATTCGGGACCATGAGATCCCCAGCCACGACTGCACCAGCCGAAGCCGGCGCCACGCGGACGGTGTTATGCACGCCCCAGGTGAGAATCCATCCCCAGTCTCCACCGGGAATCGCTGCGAGCCAGACACCGCCAAGGTACTTGATGTCCCCGGCAGCCTCGTCCTCGGTGACGCAGCGGTTGAACATGTAAGTCTGCGCGGCGTTGCCCTCATCGTAGCACGCGGGAGCGCCGACACGAGCGGTGTTGTCGCTGGCGTTCCGCACCCAACGGTAGCGGAAGCCGTACTGGTCAATGCGGATTGTCCCCTCGCCCTCGAGATCAGACCCACCGATCTCAGTAAGGGAGGTGACGTAAGCTTGCTTCATCGTAAAGCCGATTGCGTTCTCAGTTCCCATCTTTGTGTTCCTTTCCTTTCAGCTAGACTTAGGCGGAGTAATCGCCAAGGATAGCCTGACGCCTCGGCTGGTAGCAGATGACTCCAGGCGTGGCCATGAGGATACGAGTGATCCGCTCGAGCTGGTTCGGCAGGTTCATCCAAGGCATCATCTGGAACCAGAGATTGGGATCGTAAACCACGTCAATCCAGCGGGAGTTCATGAAGAGCATCTGCCCTGTCTTCATGCTCGAGTGTCGAGTCCAAGCGACCTTCGCTCCGCGGAACTTCAACAGGTCGTAGCCAAGTGAGGCCACGCGGCTGCCAACGTCAGCAGTGAGCTGGATATTCGCACCGGCGATGTCGGAGAAAGCCTCCCACATGGCCTGAGTCGTGAGGATCAGGTTCGGGGCGGATTCAGCGGAGCCACCAGATGCCGAGGCGTTGTTGTAGGTCGTGCCCATCTGGTCGAAGAGGTTCGCCAGCATGGGGTTGACGGCGGTAGTGTAGCGGTTCTGCCACCAATGGTTCAGTGTTTCGGAACCAGCTGTTTGCACGCCACCACGGTCAATATTGCCATAGAAGAACAACCCAGCAGTTGTTTGCTGGTGCGTCGCGGTGGCAATGGACTCGTCCAGGAAGTTATAGACGCTGTAGGGATCTCGCGCAGAGCGATTGTCCGTGCGGGATTCTGAGGTGTCCGCATTCGCAATCAGGAGATCTTCCCACTTGTCATTCAGCGAGTCCCGAGCAGCTTCCAGCTTCGTGGTGACGAGGGTCATGATCTTCCCGGCACCGGAGTTCTGCTGGTCGTCCTGGAGGCTACGCTGAACGTGCGCAGCGATGTAGCGCCAAGTCCACCAAGCCATGGTGTCGATGGCATCCTCACCCGTGGGCAGCGTGTCGCCCTTCTTGACGGTGATAGCAGTTTTCTTCCCGTATCGGACGGTTCGCGCAACGCGATCTTCGCCGACCTGAGTCTTAAAGCTGCCAGCTTCCCGGAGCAGCGCGGAAAGAACATTAGCGTCCAGGATGTTGTCGGTTGCCTTCTTCTGCATCTTGAACCAAGTATGCGTGAAGGCATCGTCGACTTGTGCAGTGAGTTGAGTGATCGTTGCAGGCATCTAGTTGCTCCTCTCGAGTTACTTCAGGGGAATGCCGAGCTCTTTGAAGGCCTCAATAGCGGCCTCAGCGGTGTCAAGGGAGAACCCTTGGGCACCCGGTCGCGCGGGTTTTTCGTCCTTCAGCCGCGTGAGTGTAGCGCCGGTCGGCGTTTCGAGGACAGTCGCCGGTTCCGGTTCCTTCACCGGCACTGGCATGCCCTTTCCTGTCGCAAGGCGATGATGCGCGTATGCCTGTTCGAGAGTCATGCCCTCGCCTGCGAGCTTAACGATTGCGTCTTTGTCCTCAAGGAGATCGGGGTATATCTTCAGCAGCCGCTGAGCCTCGTCCTTGATCTTGTCTTTCTTTTGCGTCTTCAGGCTGGCGTTGATGCCAATGAACTTCTCGTCGATAGCACCTAGGAGCTTCTTGTCCCTTGCCTCAGCGTCGAACTTAATAACGCTGAAGATACTCTCGACCATCTCCGTTCTGCTGGACTGCTCGAGGGTGTCAAGGTCCAGGGACGGACGCTCGGGGGCGAGCTCTGCGGGGGCCTCTGAGCCAATACGAAGGTGGAGGGACTTCCCCTCCTCCTGAGCCTGCAGCACTGCAGCAACGTCAGGGTTCCCGAGCTTTTCGGCCATCTGGGAGTTAAGGGCAGTTTGCTCGTCCAGACGCGTTTGTAGGAGCTCAAGCTCCGTGGGCTGGTCCGGTTCGACTTCAGAGTTTTCAGGATCGTTTGCGATATCAGGGTCAGGCATCTGCGGCCTCCTTCTGCTTGTTTATCTTCCGCTGGAGATAATCTATATGACTTTGCTTGGTGATTGCACGTGCGATAGCAGCAACGTGACGTGGGGTTAGAACCTCGCAGCGTACAAGGGTAGCGATAAAGGCACCACCCTCGGACTCTTCGACCACTATCCGCCTCTTAAGCTCCGTCGCTGGTGCAGCCTTGGGTTTATCCGTCAAGGATGCCACAGTATAGTCCTTCCTTTCTGCAGTGATCCCGCAGCGCTTGCGGGGTGTAAAAGGTCTTTCCATTATGTCCCATGTGTTCCATATGCAAGCCGCCTCCGGGACGACGCTGAGAAGCAGGAGTCCCAGCAGGGGGCCATCGCTTGATGTTAGGGCGAGCGAAGAGCAGTTGCTTCGTCATCCCTCTGCACTCAGGGCACCTCCGTCTTGAGCCGCACTGAGCAAGACGCTTAAAGACGTCCCACTCATGCTGGCACTTCGGGCACTGATGGCTGTACATTGGCATCGGTATTGCCTCCACTAGTGGCCTGCTTGAGGCCAGGGATATTGACAGCGGCTATAAGGTTCGCTGCCAGGAGAGCATTGTCTATATTTGGGTCGCCTCGGAGCTGAGCATAGAGCTCGAGGGCCTGACGCTGGCGGGACTCTGGAGTGGAGAAGTGCTCCTCAGAGAAGCTAATCTTGAAGGTATACCGGCCGTTGCGGAGGATTTCCGCGGAGACCTGCTCCCACCGCGACTGGCCATCAGGGCCGATCACCGGGACGCTCTGCGGGACTTTCCAGTGCGTGGCGAGGATTGCGTTAAGGAGGTCGATAAACCGTCCGTAGGCACGGCGCAGGGCCTTCTGCTTTCGGCCAAGACGGATCTCGCCGCCGGCGCTGACCTCGCGGATTTCCTCAGCGGTAGTCCGGGCGTGTTCGGCGTTCTCACCGCCGAGTTGCTTGGAGATGCCGAGGGCCTCGCGAGCCGCGGCTTCCACAGCGGCGGATTCCTGGTGGAGCAGGACGTTGAGATTAGCATTCCCGCCAATGTACTTAATGACGTTATCAAGGTTTTGGTTCCCTGCGATATCCTCCACTTCGACATACAGCCCAGGTTTAGGGCTCTGGAGCGCGTCCTTAGCCTCCTGACTAAGAGCTCCCTTGAGCAGCAGGAGCTTCAAGATCGAGGCCCGTCGCTGCTCCTTAGCCTGGAAGTGAATATCATCCAGTTCGTTCTGGTGCGGGGATGCGAAGTACGCAGGAGGCGTTGCCCAGAAGGACCGAGTCCGGAGCGCGATGCAGACCTCGACCCAAGGAAGGGAGTTGTTGATCTGCATGGTATTCACGACGTCGCGGATGATAACGGCCTTCTCGTCAAGGGCAATCACAATCACGCGTTTCGTCCTTCGGTCCATGATCTCGACGAGCTGGATGAAGATCTTGTCATCAGCAACAGGCTCGTTAGGAGGTGAGACCTCGTTCCGGCTTTCCTGGATGGTGTCCTTCGAGTCGGAGTAGCCAAGGACGATCTCACGGGCTGAGACCTGACCGGAGAGCTTGGAGGTAGGACCGGATTCGTACTTCTTGTCCTTCTTGACGTCGTCTACCAGACGGATCACCTGATGCAGGATCTGCGGAGCGTCGGATAGATGCCGAGTGCCCCAGGGGACGACTACGTTGTGTGGGAGGACGGATCGCGCGAAGGGCATCCCGGACTTTGCCTCACCAGATTCGATGAGATTCCCGTCCTCGTCGAACTGCGATAACGAACCGCCGATGGAGGGGAGTTGAAGCTCCTCAGCGAAACCATATTCGCTGTCGAAACCGAGCTTGATGAAGCCCATTCCGAAGAGGAAGGAGTTGGTCAGGGCTTCCTCCATCCTATCAGCCATCTCAAGCCCGTCGAGCATCATGTTATCGAGCGAGGCTACAAGCGGAGCGGAGGCAGCAGCGTCTTGAGTCTTGGCAGAGACGGAGACCGTGACCTCTGGGACGGAGAGAGCGGAGATGATGGTATCGCCCTTGGAGGCCAAGACATTCGGGCCGGTGTCGCAGGAGGCCGACACGCTGAAGAACTTCGCCTCGAGGTCGGTCCAAGTCTGCTCCAGGCCGAACATCTTCCGGTACTCAAGGCCCTGGTTGTAGAGGGAGAGCCATTCCTCAGCGGTCCTCCCCGAGGCCTTCCGGTCTCCTTGAGCCGGCTCAGGTGTTGGTCGTGATCGAGGCATTTGGGCTCCTAGTCGATGAAGAGTTTGCCGCTTTGAGGGACGGGAGGATTGCGCCGTAGATCGGGCTTCCGACCCTTACCCCCTTCTGGGAGGGGCTTGTCCATCTGCAGGCCACTGTGTTCAATGAGCCACCGAGCGAGCGGAAGGGGCATGAGGACGGTGTCGTAGAAGCTATAGACACGGGAGACCTGACCGTCAGGGCCGACCTGCTGAAGGTGAAGCTCCGCGGTGTAGTACATCTCGACAGGGAAGGTAGGCTGGGCGCAGCCTCCGAGCAGGAGGACGACCGCGCTCGCAGTGAGTGAGGCAGCGATGATTATCCAAATGGCTCGCATTACTTAAACTCCTTCTGGACCTTATCAACGAGGGCCTTTCCGGCAGCCCCCATAAGCTCGGAGAGGTTCTTGGTAGTAGCTCCAGCAGAGAAGTTAACCACACCGTCAACCTTCACGGTCTCAATAGCACGAATGACGGATACACCAGCCTCTGCCTGCTTTGCCTTCCTTATACCACGCCAGATACTTCCGATAAGCCCAACGCTCAGGACGACTAGTGGAGCATAACCTCCAGCAAACGGCGCGACGGTTCGGCCGACACTCTCGAAGACGTCAATCTCGTCCTCGGCAGTTGCTAACTCGGACTCGAACTTAGTGATCTTCTCCGTGAGCGCGAGGCTCCCGGCTTTGTACTTCTTGACGAGGCCACGAAGATTATGAACAAGCTCAGCCTTCTCTTCCTTCTCCGGCCCTTCAGGGAGGTCGACAAGGATAATCTCCTGTCGCACGATGTCGTTCTCGAGCTCAGCAACGACCTCGTCGAAGCGGGTAAGCTGAGTCTTCGCTCCGGTGATAGTGTCTCGTAACTCCTGGATACCCTCGGTATCGCAGCCGGTGAGGCCCAGGACGACAGCTAGAATAACCAGAGTGCAAAGTAGCTTCTTCATTTCAAGTCTCCTTTCCTCACCGCAGTAGCAACACGGCTACAAGGCCGAGCAGCGCGGTGAAGGTTGCTAGGTGTATTGCCCAGTGGTGCTTGAGGTGGTTTCCGAGGATCTTCTTGATCCATTGCATATCCTTTCGGAGTTCGATCAGGATGTCGTGGTCTGAAGGTTCTGACATAGCAGTCCTTTATCGCAACTGCGACCGACCAACAGCGCTCATTCCAAGACCAATGTTCGAGCCGAAGGTCTCATTGGTGAGCAAGGAGTTAGCAAGGTCGTCAATGGAGGACTTAAGGGCAGCAAGGACGTTAGTTCCAGTAACATGAGAACCTAGGACAAGGAGGCCGCCATCAGCTTCAGCGCGTGTGATTGCTGTGGTGACTTCGGAGGGTGTTGCACCAGAGCCCTCAGAGCTGATAAAGTACGTCCAGCCGACTTCACGAAAGCCTCCAAGCGTTACATGGGCCTCCGAGGATACGTTGTTATTCCCACAGATGCACGAGAGGAGTCCCGGCTCGATGAGATACTCCCGATCCCAGTCGCTAATCCCGCTGCCGCCTGGGACGAAGAGCACACCGTTCCAAGCAAGGCCGGCGTTTTTCATTGCCTGCGTCCAGCGACGGACGTAGTCGAGCTTTTCCCGACCAGTCCATAGCTCCCAGGAGTCACTACCTACTCGACCGCCGTAGACAACGATCTCGTGCCCATAGGCAGCTGCGGATTTAGCAACAGCTATCGACGGGGAGCTCGCGCCCAAGCCTGCGGCAACGACACCTAGGGTTAGCTTCACACCCTTCGCCGCAGCATAGGCAGCGATTGTAAGGACATCCGTGTCAGCGGAGGTGTCAACGCGGATGACAAAGGAACCAGGAGCTTTAGTCTTGACAAAGTCCAGCCGACCGACGCCGAAGGTAGCGACCTCGGAGCCGGAGGCGGTGACGACAACACGGAGTTGGGAAAGGGCCGTGAGGTCTTCTACCGTGTTGAGGGTAAGACTCTCGCAGGGGATAATCAGACGCTTCCAGCCTGGTCCTGCCCCTTCAGCCTCCTCTTGCTCAGAGGCGTCCCAGATAAGTTTTGTTGACGTAACGTGGCTGTTACTGTGGTCGTAAAGGTTGAGGGAGATATCACCGGAGGCATCACCGTCGGCAAGGTGACTGTGGTATTGGTAAAACTCCAGGATGATATAGGCACCTGTTAAATCGAGTGTCGGGGAGAGAGGATAGCGGAAGTCAGTTGGGGTACCTGCATCGCCGGTTATCTTGACCATCCCTGGAGTAGCTGCGGTGCTTCGACGGAAGATCGCTGTGTCAAGGCTTTCGGTGCCTCCAGCATCATCCCACTTAGTAAGGTCATCACAGATCCCACGATGGATTACCCGGTAAGCCGAATGCGGCTCAGGATCTCCGCCCCAAGGCCGTGGGGGATCGTTGGGGGAGTTGATGGATATAGTCATGTTAGGTCTCCTTATACTGGCTCGTAGGTACCGATGACTCCATCGATTCCTGTCTCACCATCGATGTACCAATCGTTCAGGTCGAACTTCGTCCCAGCACGGGCTGTTCGAGTAAAGACAGCGTCAGGAACGAGTTTGTAGTAGTTCTTCGTGCCAGAGATCACGTCAGAAAGGCCAATGAAGACATCGCCAACATTCACACCTCCAGCCCGAGCAGCACGGACACTAAAGCTTGTGCAAAAGGTCTCGGCGGCGACGAGGGCGACAGGCACCGGGGAACCAGCGAGAGCCTTGACGAGGCTAATGGCATCCTTCTGGACAGGGGCTGAGGTAAGCTCGGCCATATCCGCAGCGATAGCGTTAAGGTTCGCAGCATCATCCCCAACGCCTTCTTGATTGGTAAGTTGGATGAAGCAGTCAACAGTCAGTGCGGCGTTACCATCGCCGCCGTCAAGATCAGTCTGGACCTCGATACGCTCAGAACCAAAGAGCGGAACTTCGAGGACGGCACGAGTGTTAGCAACGGTGAAGATAACGGCACCCTCGCCAACGGTATCGGAGATTTCGTCGCAGAAGAGATTCCCTGAAGCTCCAAGACCAGCGCCACTGGCGCCGTAGACATCTGTGCCGGCCTGGGCCTCACCAGCGGCAAGAACACGAGGAATCCAGCCCTCGCCGCTCAGGCCCAAGACTCGACTCCAGCCAATGACCTGATAGGTGAAGTCGTCTTCGTTCGTGTCAGTGGCGCCGAAGACGATCCTGGCGAATCGCCGGCCGTTGGTCTTGATGACGCCGTTCGCTGCAAGGCCAATAGACTCCGCCTTGGAGGACGCTGGAGCAGGATCGGCGAGGGCGACGGTCGCGACGGAACCGTCGATTAAAAGGCGGTATGGGGTGTCGATTGAAGGCAGGTCTATGATCGGTTCGGTCATGCGTTGTGCTCCTTCAGGAGGTTTAGTTCTGTCGGCCCCAGAAGTTGGGACGCTCGTCGCCCGGCCTCACGCCGTCCGGGTGAAATACCGATATGGGAATTGACGCGCCCCAAGCAGGAGGGGGGCGGTTTCGGATGGTCTCACGCTCAGCGTTCTGACGAACTCCTTCTGCCCGAGTGGTCTTCAGCACGAACTCAAAGTCGTTAGGACCAGCAGCGAAGGCCGCTGCCTTTTCCTTATTACACGGGGTAAACTTCCAGAGTTCTATCTGCATTGCCAAAGCGTCAGCGATGTCGTCGTTCTTGCCAAGAGGGAAGACTAGGAGTTCATTCACGAGGGCCTTCATCCAAGGACGGAATCGCAGGATGCCATTGCTAATCGCAGGCTGGAGGCCGTGGATACGAGCGGCTTTCGAGACCTTGGATTGCGAGAGCTCCTGGACAACGAAGTGCTTCCCGGTAGTGCGCATGTGCTGTCGGACCCAGTGCATCATGGATTTCTGATAGCCGACCGTCTCAATCCCGACAACGTGCGGGTGCCACTTCGCGACGTGAGCGAAGAGCAATTGCAGGGTCTTGGAGGGGGAGCATTGCTCTCGGGCGTAGTCGAGAACGAAGATACTGCCGTTGTCCATGTCCTTGCCGCAGGTGAGGATTACGTTGTAGTCCGGGGCGGTCTTTGTGTCATTAGGGTCATTCGCGAGGTCGACCGTTGTGAAGGTCATGATGTTGTTAGGCTCGACGTCGTAGAACTTAAACCACTCTTCCCGGAAGAGCATATCCCCAACCGCAATCGGAGTGTTCATGTAAAGACAGGAGAAGAGATAAGGTCCCATAGCGGCACTAAGGGCAAGAAGTGCCTTTTCGCTGAAACGCTCGGGCCAGGTAAGGGCTCCGTGGACGTCAGGCTGTCCAGTGAGGTTCTCCCGAACGGCCCTTGTGTAGCAAATGCAGTCCGGTTCGTTCTCCTTGATCCAGCGAAGGAGATCGTGATCAAACCAACGGGTTCCGGTGACGATGATCCGTCCAGTCATGGCCTCGTCGAGTAAGGGGAGGGTAAGCCGATGCCAGCCGATGGCCTGCGCGACGTCCTCCTTCGCAGGGAGGATGGATTCCTCTCCGAGGTCATCCTTATCCGGGGCGACGGTGTCGTCCTCGATAATGTCATCGAAGTGCCTGGAGGTGACCTGCGTGCGGATTCCGGCGAACTCGTAAGTGGATTCAGCAAAGGCCTTCGTTCGGTGGAGGGTTCTCCCGGCTGCGGACCACTTGTCGTTGGACTTATGCAGAACCTCCGGGAAGAGCGCACGGAGGGCTTCAGAGCCGTCGAAGAGCGAGGCAATAGCCATTCCTTTGGCCACAGCATTAGTCGCGGTGTTTTGGGTAAGGAGCACGCGGACATTCGGGTCGCGGACTCCACGCCACGTTGGGTAGGCGATGGAACCGACGGTTGTCTTGTACCATGTCCGGGGGAGCATTATCATCAGGCGAAGGAGGCCATCGGCCTTGACGCCAGCGAGTCTCTCGGTCCACTCATCCTCCGGGAGCTCCATCCGGCGGAAGGTATCCCGGAGGACAAGGTCGTACTCGCTCCAGGGCGCCCAGAGGTTAAGCCCCTCGAAGGGTCCGTAGAGCTCGAGAAGCCGGCAGAGGGGCCGGTGTATTCGATTGGTCATCCTGTCGAACCCCAGGATACCCTTGCAGAAGAAGAATAAATCCCCGAGAGACCGCTTGCGCAGTGAGGCGATAAGCTCTGGGCTTAGCGACTCAACGCCAGTGGCGGAGGCCGAGGGCACCACGACGGAGCTAGGCTCGGCACGAGCAGTCAACTCGGGGGATTCGATAGGGACGGTCGTCATGCAGGGGATTCCGTTTGGGGGACGATCTCAGCGTCGATTATCTCAGATCCTGGAAGCTCCGGAGGAGAGTTAGCTTCTGCCAACGCTCCGTGGATAAGGTTGATGTTCAGTGTGCTCACGCGAACGGCAGCTCCTTCGGACTCAGCTCCTCCGTCCTGCTGGAAGGCATGGGAAAGAAGCTCCGAGGCGGATTTCAGTTGGATTCCCTCGGACTCGGACCCTAAGAGGCCTTCCAGAGTCCCGACGGCCTTGCCTCCGGCAGTTACGACCCGCTCGCGGAGACTCTGCTCGGCGAGTTTGGTCTGCTCGTCCGCTGCTAGCTCAATCTCTCGTCGACGACGTGAGATGAAGTCCTGCATCAAGGGACTTTGGATTACCCTGGAGACGCTATCCGGGAGATACTCCCCGTCAAGCTCTAGAGCAATAGCCGCTGGGCCGAGACCCTGAAGGTAGAGATCGGCAATCAGGCGGTGATTCTGCTGAAGTCGCTTTAGCTCTCGGGACATTCCTCACTCCTCAAATACGCGTCGGCAAGGACGACGGCGAGGTGGTTCAACCACCACTCTTCTCGGACGTTGTACGAACCGGTAAGTCCACAGTCGATATGCACCATATGCACCAACTCGTGCATCAGGTTCTCAAGGCGGTCACGAGGCCCCCCTTCCGCAGGCGGAAGCCACACCGTCGCGGTTCGGCGTTCCTCGTTGAACAGAACCTTCGCGACGACATCCCCTTGCGACGGCGTGGGTTCGCGTTTCGAGTCATCCACGGCGAAGGTCCAGTCCCCCAAACCGAACCTGTCCTTAAACCACTCAATCACTCGCATCGGGTCCAGGTTCAACTCCATCTGCTCGGCCATGAGACCTCTCCCTTCATAAGGGTTGCGACGGGGCGGTAGCGCTCGGACGGTTAGCTAACCCTATGGGTGTTCCCAGGACACCACAAATTTCGAGAGAGGTCCAGATCCAGTCTGGCGGCCGGGGGGCGGGGGCTTCGGCGTGGACGCCCCGTCGCTACCCTAGTGCGGGGCAGGCCGGACGCCTGCCGCGGAAAGACCGAGACGCCCGACAATCAAGGGCATCGGCCACGGGATGGGCCGAGCGTACACGACCTACCGTGCCAACCAATGTACGCAAGGAGCTAGGCTATGGCCGAGCACGAGACGTACAGGGATATTGTCAAGGTCGCCGGTGGCGTGCATGGTGGGTTCGACGTGAAGTGCATCGACCCATATCTAATGACCGAGACCAACAGCATCCAGGAGTTCGTGGATGAGCTGGTGGCCAACGGGCATCTCACCGGGCAAGACGCTGCGGCGAAAGCCATCGCCAGTGTTATCTACAACGCCGCCCGGACGAAGGCCGCACCCGACCAGAACAAAGCCCTGCAGGCCGAGAACCGCGAGCTGAAGGTCCGGCAGACGGAGCTTGGGAAGCTCATCGCCAAGCTGCGAGAAGAGGGCGTCGATACCACGGCCCTCGAAGCACAGTTGTAGCACGAGGCCGCAACGTCGAGGCAGCACGTCGGGGGGCTGGGTCCGCACGACCAGCCCTCCGGGTGCGTCCTCCGCAATGGTGCGGGAAGAGGAGCAAGGGAATGACTCAAGCACCGAGGTTTCAGAACTGCACTGATGCTAAGCAGTGGTTAATCTACCAACTTCACCATAACAGTGGTGCTGTGGTGGTCCAAACCGAGCGGACGATAGTAGCGGTGGTCCGCGGTGTTCAATGGATTGCTGTTGCCCAGTCTACCAATCGACTGACCTGGAAGACAGTAATTGGCGACCGTGAGGACGTCCTCGTCTGGGCCGCGGTCGAGCTATCGGTCGGGCATCGGAGAACCGAATGATCAGCGGCCTTGGTCAATTCCCATTCTGGGCCGGGAGGCATCCACTCGATCGACCCCTTCCACCCCTACGACCCGATCCACCCCCTTGAACTCTTAGGGGGTAGGTAGGGTTATATACCCCCCCCCCACACCACCACCACCTACCAAGCTAGCCGGAAGAAAAGCGAGTGGAGGAGGTGGATCGAGTGGAAGGGGTGGATGGAGTGGATGGAGTGGATGGGGCCTACGCCGGCCCTCGGCCTCCCGGCCTAGAATGGGAATTGAGCCTTCGGGCCTGGAGCAGTGAACTTAAAGAAAGGAGCATGAGCAACGGCAAGACGAAATCTAACAGCCGGTGAGCTAAGAGCAATCCTCGCGGGTGCACCGCAGGATTCTCCAGTGCGTCTTGAGAATGTGTACAGCGATGGGTTCATTCCTCTGGAACAGGTCGTGATGGAGGACGGGGCCGTCGTGCTGTCGAATAAAGAGAATGCGTAGTATCAAGGACACCCCGGAAGCCCCGAAGCGTGTCAGGCCAACCGACGGGATGGCGGACTGGTCACGCAGCTTTGCTGCTCGAGTAATAGCACCCTCAGTGCTCGCTTTGCAGATTCGTCGTGCGCGTCGGGCGTTGCTTCACAGTGTTAT
>SDBV01000941.1_pt1 | contig 42666 bp, 36 predicted proteins | sample 2277081 | NCBI WGS metagenome assembly SDBV01 (sample SAMN10402039, study PRJNA504765) | marine sediment metagenome | isolation source: marine sediment core GS10_PC15, 223 cmbsf | place: Arctic Ocean: Southern Knipovich Ridge | collected 2010
GCGGTAGACAACGCTGTCTTTACCGCATTCGATACTCTGCAGTCTCAGGCCGGAAGCGGCGCCACCAAAGGTCAAGCCCAATTAGAGGTCTTTGCCGATGTTTCCGAAGAGAGGGCCGGCATCCTTTCCATTGTTAAAGGTCTCGAAGAACAGGTAGAGACGGTATTTAAGCTGAAAGAAGTCCTGGAAACGGGATTCAATGAAACTCAAAAGAAACTGGCAGAAGAGATGGAGGCCCGTACTCAGTTAGAGGTACAGGTTACCTCACTCGAAGTCCAGGCTGCTTTGGTTGAACAGTTACGAGAAGACATCTCCTTTGCCGAAGAAGAGCGGAGCAAATTTGCCGACCTGCTTGGCCAGACTCAGCCGCAACTTGAGGATGTTACTGCCGAGCGGGACTCACTTATTGACCAGGTAGATTCTGCGCAAGCATACACGAAGGAACTCGAAGATGAAAAAATGGCTCTCGATGCCCAGGTAATAAATCTCAAGGACAAGATATTTGATGCTGAGCAAACGCGTGAAAAACTTGTCCAGATGACCGAAGCCAATGAAAATTTGAATAAGCGGGTGCGCGATTTCAAGGGGCGTCTGCATACTTCTGAGGAGTTGAAAAGTACCTTCGAAAAGAAACTGACTTTAACCGGTCAAACCAGCCAGTCCCTGCGTGAGGATATTGAAGTTCTTCAGGCCAGACTTGCCGATACCGACAATCTGGCAGCCGACTTACACGTTCAGCTTGCCGACCAGCAGGCCGACAATAAAGAGTTGATGGGATCTCAGAGGCGTCTTAAGAAAGAGATGAAAACGCTAAAAATCAACTATGAATCTGCCAAGGGTGAACTTAAGACATTCAAAAAGGCTCTGCATGACATACGCAGCGAGGCGGTACGAACCAGCGGGCGTGTCCGCCAGAGGTACTTTACACCAAAGGGCAGGAAATAGTACCTCTTTAATCGACCGGATTGAAGACTTTTTTATACGTTCAATAAAATTGAGAGAAAATATCTTACGTTATCCACTTCAGCTTTTACTCTGCTACTGCCCGACCGCACATATAACTGACATATAGCTGGAAAAACCACATATCACTGTAAGCTTCCGGCCAAGTGCACCCCTGTAAAAAAATAGCTGTAGGCTACGGGGCGGCAGGCTAATCAAATGATTAATGATTATTGATAAGTGATTATTGATTTTGGGCGGGGAAATAGGTTCGACCGTTCGGCTGCGCTCACGGCAAGCCAAGCTCACTACAAATTGGCTTTGATTGGGTTTGTTTGGGTTTGTTTGGCTTTGTTTTTCTTCACAATCGCCACTTACGGCCCAAAAAACGCACAAATTGGGTTTGTTTCGCATAAAATGGGAAAATACGAAATCCGAATATCGAAATCCGAAACAAATACGAAACCCGAATATCGAAATCCGAAACGGTTCGACCGTTCGGCTGCGCTCACGGCAAGCCAAGCTCACCACAGGCAAATTTGAAATACTAATGTCCAAGTCATTAAACCTTTCTTAATAATAATTGACAATTCAGCATTTACTAATTGGGAATCCTGGTCTGCTGACCCTGGGGCGGTGCCTGCTGGCGGTGCGTTCGCCTGCTGGCGAACAGGAAAGTATTATACCATAAAATGAGTTAAATGTAAAGTGAAAACTTGTGTATTTACATCCACACAAATTCTAAACTCTAAACTCTAAATCCTAAACAAATCCGAATGACCAAAAAAGAAAAATTCAAAACGAAAACGGCTAATGGCCACAGAGGTTGAGCCTTCGGCTCAAAGAAAGTAGAGCAGTAGACAGTAGACAGTAGACGGAGGCGAATCAACAGGGTATAGGGGATTGGGTTTTGGGGATAAAAATGGCTGGAATGTTGTTGATTTAATTGGTTTTTGTACTATACTTGACCCAGTTTTGATGGTGGATTGCAGCGGGAGGCTGGCTATCCCCAAGTCGCACTTTTGGAATGCCCGCCTTTTTGAATACCGCTTTCCACGCCTGAGACAGCTCTGTATTGTGTTTTATGTAAATATGAACAGTTATTTTGAAATAGGAGTAAGAAAATGGTAGCAAAAGGGAGGCAAAGAGGTAAGGCAACACAGATGCGGAGCAAAGAATATCCTAATCCAGTTGCTGTTCAACTAATAACGCACCTAAGTGAAGGTGCGTATACGACTTTTCCCAAGGCAGTTAAAGAGTTGGTGATAAATTCGTTTGATAGTGATGCAAAACGAGTTGATTTGATTTTCAGCGATGAATTCACAAAGCTTACCATAGAGGATGATGGAGAAGGAATATCTGAGACAAAATTCAAGGAGGAATTCCTGCGTATCGGCGGCTCGAAAAGAAGACTGGAAGAAAGAATACGGCCTTATAACAGGCCAATTATCGGAAGGTTTGGCATAGGCTTCCTATCTGTTGCACGGCTCTGCGATAGTGTTACCATAGTCACAAAGACTAAAGGTACAACAAAAGCCATTGTTAGACAAATACCACTCAAACATTTCTTCGATGAAAAAAATCGTTTAAAGAACCTCCAAAGGCAGTATTACTTTTACAGTTTGCCATCTATTTCTGGAGAAAACCGCAACAAAAGCTATACAAAAATCGTATTGGATGGGCTCAGGCCCGATATAGTTGCTGACTTAAGTTGTGTGGACATAAAGGATAACTGGGACGTAACCGATGAACTTCCAGGATTGGAAGGAGTTATTTGGCAACTTGGTCTATTATTGCCTGTGCGATACAAGCCGGGTTTTCCAGTTAAGAGGAAAGATACTCAAATAACAAAACAACTGAAATCCGAGTTAGATAAGTTTTGTTTTAGTGTTTTTGTTAATGGTATTGAGGTTAGAAAGCCAGTTTGCTTGGGATACCAGCACTACAGTAACTCAAAATGGAATTATAGTAACGGCCGTAGTGTTCCAGCATGCGACCGTGATATTTTTAGGGTTGTATCTCCACGTGAGTCAAGCATTAGATTTCGTGGGTATATTTATAACCAATCTAAACAGATACAGCCAGCGGCTTTGCGAGGGATCATTTTGAGAGTAAACCACGTTGGCATAAAAGGTTTCAGCCGGTCGTTGTTTGAGTACAGTAGCAACATTGGCCCTATTCTAGCTCAAATTAGCGGAGAGATTTTTCTCGACACCGATTTTGAGGAAGTATTGACTCTAGACAAAGATGACTTCAAAGAGGACCACCCACTGTACAAGGAACTGGTTGGGTACATACATGACACGATAAAGGATGTGGCAGATAGATCGCGAGCAAGAAGTTCTAGCAAAAAAACGGGAAAAGCTTCGAAAACTAGCCCGACCCTACGAAATTTGACTTTTCGAACACGAAGCGTCAAAGAAGCCAAGAAAATCTTGGGTGATGCAGGTTTCAATACATACTTCCCTGATCTTGATGTTACGCTAAAGAGGCGAATCGTCAATTTGCGCAGGAGCGTTAAGAGTCTAGTGGGAAAAACACTTGACGAACACGAGGGTAGCTATATGATTGAGTCCCTAAATTGTTTTGGAAACGACTGTCTGAGAGCATCAATAATAATGGCTTGGAACGCTGGGATAGCACGTATGCATAGAAAAATACTTAAAGATATCGGTTTCAAACAATTAGAGAAAGTACTTGTCGAATTAAACAGGACTGGCCCACACTTTCTTCGGGGAAAAATTAAGACAAAGTGTGACTCGCTAGATGCTTTGAAGGAATTTCCCGAGAAAATCCTGTGTTTGGCAATGGAGAAGTTAGAACTTTTCGATAGAGGTAGTGCTCAGCTTTTTTTTAAGTCACTAGGACCCATTCGTGATAACAATGCTCATCCAACCGGTCACCGACCTGCTGAGACGGAAGTCCTTTTGATGATTCAGTCAACCTTAGATAGAGTTTTGAATCAACCCAAATTTAAAGTAGATAATGCATAGCATACTTTTAGTAGAGCCTAGTTTTCCGTATCCAACGAAGAGCAAGAATCAAGCGGGCGAGATTCATCGGAATTTTGTGCCAGTTGGTTTGCTTAAGCTTGGAGCGTTATATAAAAAGCAAGGTGCTGATGTAAAGCTTGTTCGGGGTAATATAGAAAAGTCAGACATAGGGTTTGTACCAACAGAAATTTTTGTAACTTCAATATTTACTTATTGGTCTAAATATGTTTGGGAAACAGTCGCACACTACAGGGCTTTGTTCCCTCATGCACAAATAACTATTGGGGGTATATACGCTACGCTTCACTACAAAAGGAAGTATTTCAAAAAGAAGCTTGCTGAATATAGATCGCATAGCCATGTTGGTTTACATAAAGAAGCTGAAAAAGTTAATCCTGATTATTCATTGCTTGCAAGTGACGTTGATCATCATGTAACCCATGCGATGCGGGGTTGCATTAGGCGATGCAGTTTCTGTGGAACGTGGCGAATCGAGCCTAAACGGTACGATAAGCCTGTCAACCAGCTTATAAATGAAATCAAGGACGTTGGTAAGAATAAAGTCCTTTTTTTTGATAATAACTTTCTTGCACATGGCAAGATCGTGGAAATGCTTAAAGAACTTGCAAATATACGGGTTAATGGCAAGCCCATAAGGTATGAATCACAAAGTGGTTTTGATGGAAGATTACTGCAAAAAAAACCAAAGTATGCAGAGCTGCTTAAAAAGGCAAGATTTCAAAATGTAAGAATTGCCTGGGATAGTTCATTTGCGAGATATCGTTCAATAAAAAAACAAGTTGATGTTCTTAGTGATGCAGGGTATTGCCCAAGGGATATAGCTATCTTTATGATATATAACTATGACACTCCTTATGAAGAAATGGTCAGGAAGTTAGATAAATGTCGTGAATGGGGAGTGCAGATAAATGATTGCCGGTACAGACCGCTTAATACGAAGTATGATAATTACAACCCACGAAAGTATAAGGCTGGGCAAACTTCCAAAGATTATTATGTCCATACAAAGGGTGGTTGGACAGATAAGAAAATCAGGGATTTTAGAAAAGAGGTTCGCCGACATAATATCTGGATAAGGTACGCAAAGGATAAAGGGCTTAAATACGATATAAACATGGAAAAATGGAGTGCGATTCATAATACATTTAAGTATTTTGGTATGGGACGTCCATCCAATTTTGCGGTGATAGATAAATCGCCTACTAAGTTAAATAGAATTAGAATGATGAACAAAGTAAAAAATTACAATACGAAAAACATACTACCTTCACCCGATTTTAGCAATTTAACTAAGCCTGTGATTGATAAAAAACTAAATTTAATCCTTCAAAAAATCAGCTAGTTGAAACTCTCCCGCATTAAGAAGCGCTAAGCGTCTAACGGAAATTGCGCTGGTAGGCCGATAAATACCTTAGGGTATGGAAACAGCGGCAGATAAAGGATTTTGAGTTTTAAATGCTTGAGATTTTTCAAAATTTCGAACAGGCGGCAGGGCAGTTAAGCCCTGTAATTTTAACTGTTCCCGGAATAATACTGCTTCTGGCGGGATTGTTCGTGTGGCTTGGCGGATTGGGATTCAGAAAAGTGATGGTTGTTATTATCGGAACGGTTGGGGGCGGTGCGTGCGGATTTTTCATGGCTGGTGCTAATATTATATTGACGGCATTTTCGGCCTGCGCGGGGGCGGTTGTCGCGATAATTTTTGAAAAAGTCTTTATCACAATAATGGCGATGTGCCTGGCGGTAGCTTTGGGATTTGCGGTTTTGGCAGGCGCTTATATCGAAAGCCCGTATCCAGGCCAGGCGGTGCAAGTTGAAAATGGTACTGAGCCTGCGGACGTGAAGCAATCTTTGGAAATCATAGAGGCATATATCGCTAATATTTTCGGCGGGATAAAGTGGGCCTGTCGAGAAGTGCCTGCTTATGGCTGGGCGGTAATGGCGGTGCTGGCGGTATTGTTCGGGCTGGGCGGATTTTTCCTCTGGCGAGTGACTTTGGCGTTGTATTGTTCGGCTCTCGGGACGGCGTTTGTTTTTGGGGGTATGGTTCTGCTGTTGTTGTATAAAGGGGCCGAGCCTATAAGTCGAATCGGTGCTAACGGTTCGTTTTACGGTGGAGTTTTTGCGGCGATGACGGGTTTTGGGACAATTGAACAGTTGCTGCTTTGCGCAGGTGCCGGCAAAAAAGAGAAAAAAGAAGTGGACAAAGATAAGGAAGATAAGGAGTAAGACCTATGGAACCTTTTACGATACTGGCGGCGGCGGTCGAGAACTCAGGGGAGGTGTCACGGGCAGCGGAAGGGGCGATTGTTTCGGTCGATGTTATCTGGGGACACATCACTTCGCTGGGACTGCTGGAAGCACTGACATTCATATCCTTCGGCGTGGTTTGTCTTTTGTACGGGTGGCGGGTTTTCAAGGTACTTGTCGTAATCAGTTTTGCGCTGCTGGGATTATTTTTAGGAATGACGATAAGCGACAGAATCAGCGGTGGTGACAGCAGGATTATCGGGGGGCTGGTAGGTCTTGGGTTGATGGCGGCCCTTTCGGTGTCGTTGATGCGATGGGCGGTCGGTATTTTGGGCGCGATTGCCGGCGGTATAATAACATCCGGGATATGGTACGGGTGCAGGCTGCCGGAACAGTATATCTGGGCAGGCGGTCTTGTGGGAATTGTTGCCGGCGGTATGATTTCGTTTATCATATTCAAGATTTCGGTGATGCTGTTTTCCAGCCTGGGCGGCAGCGTGTTGATGGTAACGGGGGGGTTGGCACTTTTGTATCTTTATCCAGACACTGCAGAACAGGTTGAGAACCTGGTATTCACGGAAAAATGGTTTCTGCCGGTCGCTTTGATAATACCGGCACTGGTGGGGATAATTATGCAAAACAAATTTATCAAAGGCTCCAAAGACTGGGATATTTGATATCAAAAATTAAAACGCAAAAATCAAAATTGTAGAATCATCTCTATACAGCGGATACCCCGTTAATACGAGGGTGATAAATTTTGCCCTTGCAAAATCTGCTTAAGTTCTTTATAATTCTCGGTTTGCTGCAGAGGTTTTCTGCGCTAAATTAGACGTATAATAGTGAAGAAGTACAGGTAAATGCCGTGTTTGAGTCATTAACGGAAAAATTCAGTTCTGTTTTCAGGTCGCTTTCGGGCCGAGGCAGGATTACCGAGGCCAATATCTCGGAGGCGATGCGCCAGGTGCGCCAGGCCCTTCTGGAAGCCGATGTTAACTACAACGTGGTAAAACAGTTCTGCAAAGACGTTACAAGCGCGGCTGTCGGGGCTGAGGTGATAAAGAGTCTGCATCCCGGGCAGGTCCTGATAAAAATCGTTAATGACAAGCTGACCGAGTTGATGGGGCCTGTGGACAGCAGGATTTATTTTGTCTCGCCGGGGCCTACGATAATTATGCTGGCCGGCCTGCAGGGTGGCGGTAAAACCACAACGGCTGCGAAACTGGCCAAGTACCTGGTCGCAAAGGGCAAAAAGCCGCTTTTGGTGGCTGACGACCTGAAACGACCTGCGGCTATTGAACAATTGATTGTATTGGGCCGGCAACTGAATATCGATGTTTACAGCGAAGATAGCAAAAACGCAGTAAAGGTCGCGAAAAACGCTGTTAAACACGCCCAAAAAAACGCCCACGATGTGGTGGTGCTGGACACGGCCGGGCGTCTGCATATCGATGAAGAGATGATGTCGGAGATTGCCGACATCGCAAAGACAGTCAATCCACATCAGATTTACCTTGTCTGTGACGCGATGACCGGTCAGGATGCGGTGAACTCTGCTAAAGAATTCAACGAGCGGCTGGAACTTGACGGTGTGATACTGACCAAACTCGATGGTGACGCTCGTGGTGGTGCGGCCTTAAGTGTGAAGGCCGTGACCGGAAAGCCTATCAAGTTCGTCGGCGTCGGTGAAAAGCTCGATAAGCTCGAAGAATTTCATCCCGACCGTATGGCCGGCAGAATCCTGGGGATGGGCGATGTTGTGACGTTAGTGGAAAAGGCCCATGAGCATTTCGACGCTGAAGAAGCTGAAAAGCTGCAAAAGAAGATGGCCAAGGGCAGTTTCGGTTTTGACGATTTTCTAAAGCAGATGCAGGCCGTCAAGAAAATGGGCGGTATGAAGGATATGATGAAGATGATGCCGGGTATGGGTAATCAACTCGACGAAATTGATTTCGATGACGGGTCGCTGAACCGGCTTGAGGGGATTGTGCATTCGATGACTCTCGGCGAAAGACGCGACCCGGACATGATAAATACTTCGAGGCGCAGGCGTATCGCGTCAGGCGCGGGTGTGCAGCCGAACGATGTTTCGGGTTTGGTAAAGACATTTAAGCGCAGCCGGGACATGATGAAGGCATTTAGCGGCGGAAAATTCGGGGGACTTAAGAACCTGTTTTCCGGCGGATTTAATATGGATGCGATGGGTGCTGCGATGTCGGCGGGCAGAAAAATAAAGCAGCGCTCGAAACGAAAAAGAATAATAAAACGAAAAGGGAAAATAAAACGGCGATAAACTACAAAATATCGATTGAGCAGTACCTGGAGAAGGTCTCGAAGTTCTGCGATAGTGACTACGGCAGGCTCATAAGATGCCAATTCGCAGACAATAAAGGTGACAGCGAGTTGGCGATGCTTGTTGCGCCCAGCAGAGAAGAACTGGAGCAATTGAAAAAGGCAGTAGCTATAATGACACCGGCCGAGAAGGCCGGCGCCGCCGACTTGAGCGACGAACAGGTACAAAAAATTGCGGATGACGCCCTGATTGACCCGGCTAATCTGGCAATTCTTATAAATGGGTATGCTTTACATTGTAAACGAGTTTCGTGATTTGCAGTGGGCGGATTACGGAAATTAATCATAAGTTTGAGAAAGGAAAAGATTATGGCAGTGAAAATCAGAATGACGAGGATGGGCAGGCGGCATCGGCCGTTCTTTAGAATCAACGCGATCGAGTCACGCAATCCGCGGGACGGTAAGATACTGGAAAAGCTCGGCCACTATGACCCCATCGAAAAGGATAAAGAAAAGCAGGTGGTACTCAACATCGAACGAACAAAGTATTGGCTTGATAAAGGCGCAGTGCCATCTGATACGGTCAGTGAAATTCTGGCTCGATATGGTATTAAAACCAAAGAAGCGGAAAAGAACGCGGCACGGCGGGCAAAGGCAAAGGCAATAGCTGCGGCCAAGGGTAAGCACTTTACAAAAGCAGATAGAATCGCAGCTGAAAAAGCCGTTGAAGTAGCTAAGGAAAAAATCGAAGCGGACGCAAAGGCTGCTGAAGAAAAAGCCAAAGCCGAAGCGGACGCAAAGGCTGCTGAGGAAAAAGCCAAGGCAGAAGAGGCCGCGAAAGCCGAGGCTGCGAAAGCCGCTGAAGCCGCGACTGAAAAAACTGCTGAGCCTGTTAAAGAAGAAGTTGCTGAGGCTGCTGAAGAAAAAACCGAGGCTGAAGCCTCCGAAGAAGAAAAAGCCAAGCCGGAAGCTGAAGCAACTGAAGTTGCAGAAGAAAAAACCCAGACAGATGATGAAACTGCCTCCGATGAAACAAAATCGAGTGACGAGGCAGATGCAAGCGATGAGAGTTGATGTTCTGACACTTTTTCCCCAGATGTTCGAATCGCCGTTGGGGTATTCGATACTCAAACGCGCACAGGAAAAGGGGATTGTCGATGTTGTTCTTACTGACATAAGAGATTTTGCAACCAACCAATATAAAAAAGTAGATGACAAGCCTTATGGCGGCGGGCCGGGTATGGTAATGATGCCTGGCCCGGTTTTTGATTGTTTCGAGCATGTCGAGCAACTTTCCGAGCAAAAAGGAAGGGTAATTCTACTAACGCCACAGGGCCAAAGGTTCGACCAGAAAAAAGCGGTTGAGCTAAGCGCAGAGAAACGTCTGATTTTAATAGCCGGCAGATACGAAGGGTTCGATGAGAGAATCCGCGTCGGCCTTGGGGCAGAACAAATCTCGATAGGTGATTATGTTTTAAGCGGCGGTGAGTTGGCAGCTATGGTAATCATCGACGCGGTGGTAAGATTATTGGCTGGCGCGCTTGGCGATGAGGATTCAGCTAAGGATGAGTCTTTTAGTGAAGGACTTCTGGAATATCCACAGTACACAAGGCCGGAAGATTTTCGTGGTATGAAGGTCCCGGAGATATTATTGAGCGGCGACCACGGCAAAATTGCCCAATGGCGGCGTCTGCAGGCCGAAGAACGAACGAAGAAATGGCGGCCCGACCTGTAAAACTGACAAATTGACGATTCTTTTAGCTTGAATTGTTCCTGCTGGGTGGCTATAATCCGGCACCGGAAAACTAATCATTTTACCCGTCCAATTATTCAGGATAAAGACAGAAGGAGCGAAGAAATGAAAAAAGATGGCATAAATCGACGTAATTTTCTCGGATGTGCGGCAGGTGCCGCGGCGGCGATGACACTGGGAGGTTGTGACACAGGTTCGGGGCAAAAATCCTACTCTACAAAATCGAGCTGCAAAAAACGCGTTCATCCACTTCATAAACTGGCGCCTGCGCCGCCTTTGGGGTGGAACAGCTTCGACTGCTGGGGCAATGTCGCTACCGAAAAAGCCGTATCCGATAACCTCGAGGTCTTTGCTAAAAGACTCAAGCCTTATGGATATGAGTACTTTGTCTTCGACGCCGGCTGGTACAGTGAATACAAGTCCGCGGAAAGAAAGAACGCAAGGCAGGTGCGAATTGACGAGTATGGCAGATACCTCCCATCGAAATACTGGCTGCCCAACGGCCTGCAGCCACAAATCGACCGTGCGCACGAATTGGGTGTCAAGTACGGCCTGTGGCTGATACGCGGCGTGAGCAGAAAGGCAGTTGAGTTGAACCTGCCAATCAAAGGAACAAAATACCACGCACGCGACATTGCCAAACTCGATGATATCTGCTGGTGGTTCGACTGCAATTACGGTATAGACGCAAGTAAGCCCGGCGCACAGGAATACTACAACAGTATCTTCGAATTGCTGGCAGAGTGGAAAGTCGATTTCGTCAAGTATGATAATATTGTTCAGAACCCCGAAGAGATCGAACTGGTCGCCAATGCCTGTGAGAATTGCGGCAGGGACATGGTGCTTAGCCTGTCACCCGGTACACATATCAACAAGGAGCATATGGACAGCTACCGCAGATCCAACATGCTGCGTATGACTTATGATATGTGGGACAGAAAAAAAGATATTGTGAATAGTTTCGACCGCTGGGAGATGTTGCAGGATTTCGGCGGCGATGGTTTTTATATAGATTTGGATATGATTCCGTTCGGCCATCTGCTTGCCTGGAGGCCGAGAGTGCCGGGTCAGGAAGTCAAAGACATGCTGGGTGGAATGGGCTTTAGCAGAATGGACGAGCTTACCGCCCCTCAGAAAAGAACATTTATGGCGCAAAGGGCACTTGCGGCATCGCCATTGTTTATGGGAGGTGACCTGCCTACAAGCGACGAACTGAGTTTTGAATTAATTACCAATAAGGGGATGCTGGCCTGTAACCAGAACGGCGTGACAGGCAAACTTATCTGGCGTTACAGCGATGTGGACGTATGGCATACGCCGCACAAGACCAAGGCCAATCATGGCTGGTTTGGTGTCTTTAACCGGCACAACACCAGGTCAAAATTCAGTATCAAGAAATGTGAATTAGGCCTTAAACCAAATATGAAATACAAACTTTATGATATCTGGCAGGATAAACCCGTCAGGGACAAAGCTGTGTTTGATTTTAACATGATTTCCGATGAAGTGGCACTTTGGCGTTACCAGCCGGCATAGGGACAGCCTGAACTATCGAAAAAATCGGAGTTAGAAAAGGAGAAAACTGTGAAGAATTTGAATCGGCGTGATTTTCTCGGATGCGCGGCAGGTGGAGCGGCAGGCACGCTTCTGGCAGGTTGTGAAGTTAACTCGGCAAATAACTGCAGCCCGCAAAAAGCACGTGTAAAAAGAGGCAAAAATCCCCTTCATCGATTAACGCCGACACCGCCTTTGGGATGGAACAGCTACAACTGCTGGGGTAACTTCGCTACTGAAAAAATACTACGGGACAATCTTGAAGTATTTGCCAAAAGGCTCAAGCCCTATGGGTATGAGTATTTCGTTGTCGATGCCGGCTGGTACAGTGAATACAAGTCGCCGGCCACGAAGGACGCAAGGCTTGTGCGAATAGACGAGTACGGCAGGTACCTGCCGTCAAAATACTGGCTGCCTAACGGTCTGCAACCCCTGATTGACCGTGCCCACGACCTGGATGTCAAGTTCGGCGTCTGGCTGATACGGGGAGTGAGCAGAAAAGCCGTCGAATTGAACCTGCCAATTAAAGGTACAAAATACAGCGCACGTGACATTGCCAACACTAATGACATCTGTTCGTGGTTCGACTGCAATTTCGGCGTGGATATGGATAAGCCCGGCGCGCAGGAATACTACAACAGCATCATCGATTTGCTGGCAGAATGGGGAATTGATTTCGTAAAGTATGACAATATCGAAGCAGACCCTCGCGAAGTTGAAGCGGTGGCCAATGCCTGTGAAAATTGCGGCAGGGACATTGTGCTGAGCCTGTCTCATGGTACCAGGATAAATAAAAAACATATGGACAGCCTTCGACGGGCGAATATGCTGCGTATTTCTTATGATATGTGGGACCAGCGCAGAGACCACGAGAATACGTTTCTGGCATGGGAGATGTACCAGGAGTTCGGCGGCGACGGCTTCTGGCTGGACATGGACATGGTACCTTTTGGACACCTGGCAGTGTGGAACCCATGGCCCAAGGATAACAAATTAGATCATGGTCTTCTGAGCACGCTTGGTTATGACCGTATGGACTATTTCACTATCGACCAGAAACAGTGCTACATGACCCAGCGGGCAATGGCGGCATCGTCGTTGTTTATGGGAGGAGATTTGCCTACAAGCGATGAGGTTTCCTTTGAATTGATTACCAATAAGGAAATGCTGGCCTGTAATCAAAACGGGGTAGTTGGCCAGTTATATGACCGCGAAGGCCATCTGGATATATGGAAGACGCCGCACAAGACCAAATCTGACCACGGCTGGGTAGGTATCTTCAATCGTGGCGAGGCCCCCAGGAAATTCAGCGTATCAAAATGCGACCTCGGACTTAAGAAGAACCTGCGATATAAGTTTTACGATATATGGAAAGATAGGTTTATTACCGACGAAGGTAAACTTAACTTCGACGTTGGCAAGGACGGCGTGGCATTTTTGCGATACCACCCGGCATAAAACAGGCCGAGCCATTGAAAAAATCGGAAAGACAGAAATCATGAAGAATTTGAGTCGGCGTGATTTTCTTGGATGCGTGGCAGGTGGAATGGCAGGGGCGCTGTTTTCTAAAGTATCTCCTGCTAACCCTTTGAAAAAGAGACCTAATATTCTATGGATAATTGCTGAAGACTTCAGTCCCGACTTGGGCTGCTACGGCAACACAATAGTCCGTACGCCCAACATTGACGAGCTGGCTCGTGACGGAGCAATGTACACTCGTGCCTATACATCGGCACCGGCGTGTTGTCCGAGTCGATCGGGTATGATGACCGGCGTGTGGCAGATTGCCATCGGGGCCCATAACCAACGGCCGGTTATTAAGAAACTTCTCCCCAAAGGGATGCATGTGATTACGAAATATTTCCGGGATGCCGGTTACTTTACAGCCAATATTCGTAACTTTGCACAAGAGCCTTATGGCGAGGCTGGGACCGGCAAGGATGACTTTGCCTTCCAGCCACATCAACAGAAGCTCTGGGATTCAGATAGATGGTCGGATCTTGGGAAGAATCAGCCCTTTTATGCTCAATTAACAATCTTCAATACCCATCGTAGTTTCATCAAACCGGCATCAATCACAGAATTTCAGGTTGATCCTGCCAAAGTTAAGGTCCCCCCATTCTATCCCGATGTGCCTGTGGTCCGACAGGACTTTGCCGATTATTATGCCTGCACTAATGCTCTTGATGCACTCGTCGGTAAAGTGTTAAAACGCCTGAAGGAAGACGGTCTCGATGAAAATACCATTGTGATGTTCATTGGTGATCATGGGCGGCCTATGTTGCGTGGAAAACAATTCCTGTATGAGCAGGGCATTCGCATTCCTCTGGTCATCCGCTGGCCCGGGCATGTCCGGCCTGGCACAGTTGTCGATGAATTGGTCAGTGCTCTGGACTTCGCTCCAACATTTTTAAAACTGGCCGACGCCGATGTACCTGGGCATATGCATGGCCGTGTTTTTTTGGGGCCTGACCGAGATAAGCCGCGCAGGTATATCTTTGCGGCACGTGACAGGATTGATGAGGCAGTTGACCGAATCCGATGTGTGCTTGATGAACGATTCAAATATATCCGTAATTATATGCCGAACATGCCTTATCTTCAGCCTCAGGTCTATCGCGAAACGGTATACCCTACACGAGAGCCGTTGATGCGAATGTTTGCTCAGAAGAAACTGAATAAAGTTCAGTTACATTTTTTCCAATCTAAAAAGCCTCAGGAAGAATTATATGACTTACGAAATGATCCATGGGAAACCGAAAATCTTGCTGAAAATCCTAAGTATCAGAATGAACTGAAACGGTTACGTCAGGTACTTGAGGCGCGACTGACAGAGGTCGACGATAAAGGAGCTGCTCCTGAGCCGATGGCCGAATATCGCCAGGTCATGGAACAAAGGGCTGTTCAACGTAATCGCTGGGTGGGATCAGGTCGCAAACTTCCAAAGACCTGGCAGCAGACGCTAAGATGACTGATACCAGGTTGTATTACCGTGAAGAAAAAAAGTATCTCTGTTAATATAAAAGTTAAAGACATAGGAGCGGAACATGAAGAATCTAAATCGCCGTGAGTTTCTTAGTATGGCTGTGGGCAGTAGTATCGCAGCGACGTTAGCGTTGGAAGGATGTGCCAATGCTTCGGAACAATTATTGAGTAACCCCACGTCCAAAAGGCCGAATGTTGTTTTTTTTATGGCTGAGGACCTGCGTTGGCTGGACATGGGTGCTTACGGCAATAGGCATATCGAGACGCCTGTCTTTGACAGAATGGCACGTGAGGGCGTGATGTTTAACCATGCTTATGCTTCGGCACCATCATGCTGCCCGGCCAGAGGGGCGGTTTTGACAGGGCAGCAGTTTTATCGTCTTCGCGAAGGCGCTCAGAACTGGTGCACTCTGGATAAAAGCTTCAAGACCTTTCCTCGCCTTCTGGAAGACGCCGGCTATACAATTGGACTTAAAGGAAAAAGCTGGGGGCCAGGCGATCTCAGTGTCAGCGGCTGGAAGCGCGATATCTCTGGTGCCGAATATGAGAGCATCGAGGAATTTCTTGACCAGGCTCCTGCTGATAAGCCGTTTCTGTTTACTTATGGGCCTCATGAAGCTCACCGAAAATTCGTCAAAGATTCGGGTGTGGCTTCTGGTAAAAAACTCAAAAACGCCAGGGTGCCGGCATTTTTTCCCGACAGCGATGAGGTTCGCAGCGACATCCTGGATTACTACGTATCTGTCGAAACTTTCGATAAGAACGTCAGCCATATGGTAAAGGTGCTCGAAGAACGAGGCCTGCTCGAAAACACGCTTGTGATTATGACCGCTGACCACGGGTTCGCGTTTCCAAGGGGCAAGAGTAATCTTTATGATGCCGGTACGCGGGTGCCGCTTGCGATACGCTGGCCGGGCAAGATAAAAGCTGGTCGGACAGTCGATGATTTTATCCATTCCACCGATATTGCACCTACTATACTGGAGGCTATGGGCATTAAGGTGCCTTGCGAAATGACGGGTAAGAGTTTTCTGGATATACTTCTAAGTAAAAAGAACGGCAAACTTGATGCAACTCGCGACCATGTGGTCTTCGGGCGTGAAAGGCATCATCCCGAAGCCTTCGAGAAAAAACCGTCGTTCCCGTGCCGAGGTATCCGAACGAAAAAACATCTATACATCCGCAACTACAAGCCGGGCCTTTCGTGCGGCGGGACAGATACAATGTACGAAGGCGCAGTCGATTTCAACTATTTCCCTTACCCTGATACAGATTTTGGGCCGACAAAAAATTATATGCTGGCTAATCGTGATTCGGGCCGAAATAAAAGGTCCTTTGACCTGTGCTTCGGGCCACGGCCTGCGGAGGAACTCTACGATATAGATAAAGATCCCGACCAGATGCACAACGTCGCGGGCAACCCCAAATATGCGGCGGTCAGGCTTGAACTTTCTGAAAGGCTTACCCGGGAACTGGTAGAGACCAAAGACCCGCGAGCTCTGGGCGAAGGCGATGTTTTCGATAATTATCCGGTTTATGGCTGGATAGAGAACTTTAGTAAGTATAATCAGGAGCTGATAAAGAAAAATCCGAAATTGTTCGACAAAATGCCTGCGAGATTTGGGCGAAAGAAATAAAGTCTCGGCATTTTTGGGCTGACAACGGGCCTGATAAGGCCAAATTTGGCCCGAAAAGCAAAAAACAACAGCGTGTTTTGAAAAAATGCTTGTTTTTCAATCCGAAACAGGTATACTGTTTTTTTCGTATGAGATAATATTCGCTATTGTATATACGCAGGAGATAGACCGGTGAAAACAGAGTTGCTTGATGCGGTAGAAGTCAAAAGCCTGAAAGAAAATGTGCCCTATTTTGAGATAGGTGACGTAGTTGACGTGCACTGCAAAATCAAGGAAGGCGATAAGGAACGAATCCAGGTATTCACCGGCACGGTCATCGCCCGCAAAGGCCGAGGAATCAACGAAATGTTCACCGTGCGGCGGTTTGCCGGCAATGAGGGCGTCGAGCGAATCTTTCCGCTTAATTCTCCTAATGTTGTGGACATCAAGCCCATACGAAGCGGCAAAACAAGACGAGCAAAGTTGTATTTCCTGCGGCAGCGAACGGGTAAGGCAGTAAAGCTGGCCCAGAGACACAGCGACCATACCGTTGCCAAATAACGCAGAACGGACTTAAGAATTGTTTGGTTGGCTGCTAAACAAACCCAGGTTGGATGAGCGCAAACGGCTTGGCCGATGGGGTGAGAAACGCTGTGAGAAATTCCTCAAGAAGAAAGGGCTTAAGTTAATCGCCCGAAATTTTTTCTGCAAGACCGGCGAGATTGATCTTATCATGGCAGATACTGAGGGAGCTATCGTCTTTGTCGAGGTAAAAACCAGAGCCGATGAAAGTTTCGCGCCGGTTGAATCAGTCATTACGTCCGACAAGAAGGACAAAATGTTTAAGACGGCCCGCTACTTTCTTGCAAGTTACAATATCAGAAACAGGCCTTACAGATTTGACGTTGTTACGATAACCTCCGACCAGGGCAGAGGCAAACAAATAAGACATTATGAAAATGCTTTTGTGCGATAGAAAACATGGAACTGATTGATACGCATTGTCATTTGACTTTCAAAGAATTGGCTGGTGACATTGAAGCTGTTTTGACTCGCAGCAGCCAAGCCGGTGTTGTCGGGTGGATAACCGTTGGCACCGACCCGCAGCAGAACCGAATGGCTGTCGAACTTGCGTCTAAATATGAGAATCTGTATGCCACAGTTGGGATTCATCCTCACTTTGCCAAAGACGTAACGCCCCAGATAATAGCGGAATTAAAAAAGCTTGTACAGAATGAAAAAGTAGTCGCTATCGGCGAGACGGGGCTGGATTTTCATTACAACTATTCAAAACAAGAAGCTCAGAAACAGGTTTTCGCTGAACAACTGAAAATCGCCGGCGAATTGAACCTGCCGGTAATTGTGCACTGCAGAGAAGCCTTTGATGAAACGATGGAAATCTTAGGCCGGTTTGAGGGTGGTCTTAACAAAGTAGTTTTTCACTGTTTTGGCGGCACGGCCCAGCAGGGGCAAATTGTTTTAGATAAAGGTTTTTACATCTCTTTTACGGGTGTAGTGACATTCAAGAATGCTGCCCTTGCCCGTCAAGCTGCCAGGATTGTACCGGTCGAAAGGTTGATGATTGAAACCGACTGTCCGTATATGTCACCTGAGCCGATGCGAAAACAAAAGATAAATACCCCTGCTCTTATGGTCCACACCGCCAGATACCTGGCTGAATTAAAAGGGATTGATTTCGATATTTTTGCTGAAAAAGTGACCGAAACGAGCAGGCTGTTTTTTGAACTGCCGAAGAAACACCGAACCGGTCGGGCTTTGCCAATAAGCCCGTTTTGACCAACCCAAACCGCTGATAATTGTCTTATTTGGCCAGGTGTCCAAATCAAGTCCGAATGCCCGCTGGTAGTATCAAGAGCCGGTTTTTAAAGTGCGACTTGACTTTTCGGCAAATCTGACTATACTTAGTTAGTTAACTTTTCTAAAATGAATTGGCCAGTTGGGGTATGATTTCAGGTTCCGGTTCAGTTGTACCGGATAGAGCCGAATACGTCCCTGGAGAATTGTAAAGGATTTACGGTAGGTTCTATGGCAGGAACTTTCGACAACAGTGCAGTTATGCGTATCCAGCAGGCCAACGACATCGTTGACGTGGTGAGCGAATATATGAGCCTGGCCAGAAAAGGCAAAGAGATGGTGGGTTTATGTCCCTTCCACGAGGACCATCGGCCAAGTATGTATGTCAGCGGCGTCAAGCAGATATTCAAGTGTTTTGCCTGTGGTGCCGGCGGCGATGTATTTAAGTTTATTCAGATGCGCGAGAACCTGACTTTTCCGCAGGCGATAGAAAGGCTGGCCGAACGTGCGGGCATAAAGATAAAAGCAGCTAATTACACAAAAAGCCAAACCAAAGACCAGCCGCCGGATGTTGACCCCAATATGCTTGCAAAGGTCAATGAATGGGTGGCCAAATACTTTCAAAAGAATCTGGCTGACAAAGAAAAGGGTAAGTCAGCTCGCGATTATATTGCCGAAAGACAGATATCACCGAAAAGCGTAAAGCAATGGCGAATTGGTCTTGCTGTCTCCGGCAACGACCTTATAAAAGCGGCAAATGCCAAAGGTATTGCGACGAAACTGCTGGCCCAGGCCGGGGTGGTAGTGGGACAAAGAGACGGCGGCTTCGGTGATAAATTTGTAAATCGCCTGATGTTTCCCATTGCTGATGTCACCGGCAGAGTGGTTGGTTTTGGCGGACGGACTCTCGATGGAGCTGACGCCAAGTACGTAAACTCGCCGACAACCGTTTTGTTTGACAAGAGCAATTGCCTCTACGGCCTGGAGCATGCTCGCACTCCGATTGCTTCGGGCGAAGTAGCTATTGTTGTAGAGGGCTATACAGACTGCCTGATGGCTCATCAATTCGGATGCAATAATGTTATCGCTACCCTGGGGACAAGTCTTACGGCCGGGCACGGACGTATGCTGCGTCGCTACGCCAAGAAAGTGATTTTGCTTTTCGACAGTGACATCGCGGGTCTTGAAGCAGCCAACAGGGCGCTGGATGTCTGTATCGGCCAGCGTATAGATATCAAGCTGGCTTCGGTGCCGGAAGGAAAAGACCCGTGTGATTTTATTCTGGCCGCCGGAAAAAAAGGGTTTGAACAACTGGTCGAGCGGGCAGTAGATGTCTTTGAATTCAAATGGAACAGGCTGGTGGATAACTTCGATGGTAGCGAGACCTTTGTCGACAAAAAGAGGGCGATTGAAGAATTCCTGCAGACAATAGCGGTGAGCCTGCGTGCCGGCGGCCTGCCCGCCATAGAAAAGGGGCTGATAGTCAACCGCTTGTCGAAGATTATCGGCACCGACAGCAAAGAGATAAATGCCGAACTCAGCAGAAGGGTATCAAGAGCGGCAAGGGCTGGGAAGTATTCCGACACAATCACAAGTGAAAACCAGAAAGTTCAAAGTGTTGATTTGGGCCAGGGGCTTTTCGCAGCGGCCCAGCGAGAGGTGCTGGAAGTGGTACTGAATGAACCGGCGCTTTTTGAGGACGTAAAACAAAACGTTACAGTCGAGACTTTTGATGTGCCAATATTGAGGGAAATCGCGGGTATTGTCTTTGAGACACTGAACCGCGAACCCGATGCTCCGCTGGCGGCGATTCTGGCCAAGACAGAATCGGTTGAAGTCGGCCAATATGTTGTGGAATTGGCCGAGGGCGGAGAAGAAAAGGGCAATTTTCGCATTCGCTTAGCTGGTGCTTTGGGCATAATGCAGCGGTATCAGACGACCAGGAAGAATAGCCGGATCGAAGAAATAAAAGACCAGGCGCAGTTTTTGCGGCGTGTCCATGAAAATACCGGAAAACATAATCCCCATAACCTTGGGATGGTGTAGCTGAAAACCAGTTAATGTAAAATTTCAATTTATCAAGGCAAGGACGACAATCGTGGCAAAAAAGAGTTTAAAAGCAAATAAACCGGACAATGTCAAATCTTTAGCTGAGCCGAAAAGAATCGTCGACAGCGAAGAGGCTGAAAAGCAAATAAAGGCGATAATCGAGAAGGGCAGGAAGAAGGGTTTTCTGACTTACGAGGAAATGGATGAAGAACTGCCCGAAGAGGCGGCAACCCCGGCCCGTCTGGACAGCCTGCTGGCGACACTGGACGAGATGGGGATTAAGCTGCTCAATGAAGCTGATGTGGCAAAGGAGGATGAAGAAGGATTTGACGCTTCCCGGGATGGTGGAGAACAAGGCAAAGAGGAGTTACTCAAAGAGGACAAGCTGCTGGAAAAGGAGTTAGTTAGCGCTGAAATCGGACGCAGAATCGACGACCCCATAAGAATGTACCTGACCCAGATGGGAGAGATTCCGCTGCTTTCAAGAAAGAATGAGATTTCACTTGCCCGCAAGATAGAATTGGCGCGTATGGCCTTTAGAAGAAAAATGCTCGAAAGCGACTACTGCGCCAAGAACATCATTGATATTGCCCAGCAGGTTTATGACGGGACACTTTCGTTTGACAGAACAATGAAGATCAGCACCGCCGAAAACCTTGTAAGAACAGTGATAAAGAAGCGTCTGCCTTCAAATGTTGAAACGGCAAATAAACTGCTTAATATCAATGAAGCTCAATTCAAGAAGTATCTCTCGACCGGAAACAACGCCGCTAAAAAGGTTATGCTAAAGCGGATATACAGAGACAGACGTAAAATCGCGACGCTGCTGGAAGAGCTTAGTCTGCGAACGAGCAGGATTCAGGCGATGAAGAACAAGCTTCATGGTATCAGCGGGAAAATGCGCCAGTTGGAGCAAATTATTACAGATGGGACCAATCGCGATTATACGGCTGAGGATATTACAGCGATAAAGCAGGAACTGGCCGGCTTGCAGGATTTGGTGATGGAAACACCAAAGCAACTCGACAAGAGGCTGCGTGCCATCGACAGTGTCTTTACACAATATGAGGAAGCCAAGCGAACACTGTCAAGCGCGAACCTCAGATTAGTGGTTTCGATTGCCAAGAAGTACCGCAATCGGGGTCTGAGTTTTCTTGACATAATCCAGGAAGGCAATACCGGCTTGATGAGGGCTGTGGATAAATATGAGTACCGAAGAGGATATAAGTTCAGCACTTACGCCACCTGGTGGATTCGCCAGGCAATTACCCGTGCCATTGCCGACCACGCGCGGACGATTCGTATCCCGGTGCATATGATAGAGACAATGAGCAGGCTGCGGGCGGCCAGCAAGAATCTGCTCCAGGCCTTGGGCAGAGAGCCCACCATCGAAGAGATAGCATTAGAAGCCGATATGAGCGTGGAAGAAACGCGCAGGGTCCTGAAAATATCCAAGCACCCTATCAGTCTTGACCGGCCCATTGGCGAAAGTGAAGACAGCTACTTCGGCGATTTTATCGAAGATGACGAAATTGACTCTCCCGTGGCTTCGGCCGCCCAGGAAATGCTCAAGGACAGAATCGACATCGTCCTCAAAACTCTGTCATATCGTGAACGTGAGATTATCAAGCTGCGGTATGGTATCGGCGACGGTTACACCTATACCCTCGAGGAAGTGGGCAGAATCTTCAAGGTTACCCGCGAGCGCGTCAGACAGGTTGAGGCAAAGGCTATAAGGAAACTCCAACACCCCGTAAGAGCCCGAAAACTCGAAGGGTTTTTAGACCATAAAACAGTCTAAATATAGTGATCTCAATTGAATTTTCCCGTTTATCCGCGGGTAACTTGTGCCACAGGTAGTATCTTGAAGACAAGCAATTACGGCTTTGCTCGCGGACATTTACCACCCTTAAGGGTGTAATAATGTCGTTGCGCTTCTATTGTTCCAGCGGTTCGTAGAATCTTTCTGGCCTTGGACCAAGTGTGTTGGTCAGCGTCCCCAGTTTATCAACGGTACATTCGATAGTATCACCTGCCTCCAGAAACTTACCCGTTGCCATAGCTACGCCGGCAGGTGTGCCGGTAGCTATGACGTCACCGGGCTCGAGTGTCATTATGTGGCTGACAAATGATACAATATCCGCTACAGGGTAAATCATTTGTGAAGTATTGGCCTTCTGGCGGACTTTGCCATTGACGGTAAGCGTCATATCCAGATTCTGCACATCCCCGATTTCATCGGTGGTGAGCAGGTAAGGGCCCATCGGCAAAAAACCATCGGCCCATTTGCCGTTCAGCCAGTCATAGAATTCATCCCACGGCCGTTCGGCTCTTGCTTTTGTAAAACTCACACTCCGGGCCGAGACGTCGTTGGCAATGGTGTAGCCGGCCACACAATCAATAGCTTCGTCAACTGTTACGCATTTGGCTTCTTTGCCGATTACTATCGCAAGTTCGATTTCGTAGTCGATTTCTCTGCTGTAGACCGGCCAGGGTATTTCGGTTTCGGGGCCTGTTACTACTGTTGCGGGCATAAGAAAGGGCCTTGGAACCGTAGTCTGCCGGGGGGCATCTGAGAGTCCCAGCACAAGACCAGCCTCTTTGATATGCTCACTGTAATTGCCGGCCAAGGCAATTACCTTGCCGGGCCGAGGGACAGGGGCAAGCAGCCTTACCGAATCAAGCTGCAATTTTTCTAAAGCGGATAGCTGCGATGATTCAGCAATCTCGGTCAGTTTCGCAAGACACTGCCCCTGTCTTTGCAGAATTTCCTTTACGCTGCGAGGCGGGTTCGGGCCTTTCCAGGCCGACGGAATATCAATCAATCCGTCATCAGTCAATATCGCGCACGAAATTGACTCGTTTTTAGAATATGTAATTAGCTTCATCTGCACACCGTTCTTTTGGACCAGCGAATTTATGGACGGCAATGATAGCAAAAATAACTTGTATTTACAGCAGAAAACTTTTTAATATAACTTCAGTCTGGTAAACACAGTCGGTTACCTGTATAAATAAAGGGCGTGCGGTAAGCCGGTCTAAAAGACGCCGGGTTCTATTTTAGGAATTTCAAAATGGCATTAAAGGATTTCTGGTCGAAAACAGGCAGTTGGCTGCGTTCGGGCAAATTATCTCAGCCGCAGATTAATGATGAAGGCCTAATCAGTCCCGATACCGATTCGGCTAAACAGTCCACAGAACAAGCCATTGCCGAAAACAACCCGGTTGTGGTCAAAAAGGTCAGTCCCAATGATAAAACTCAATCGCTGGAAAAATTGCAGGAAGGCTTCAGTAATTTAATTGAGCAGCTTAGCAGCATCAACAAACATCTGGGACATCAGGCTACTCATCACGAAGATTTGATGAGGCGAATTGAGAAACTTCCCGAAATACTGGAAAGCTTTCCGACCGTTGTGGAAAATCAAACGCAGTTGACAGACCAACTACTGGAACAGTTAAAAGCAGCTTCTGTTAAAGAGCAGCAGTTTGTCGAAGCAGTTGAAAAGATTCCTGCCGAGACGGCCAAACAGACCGATGCCCTGGCTGAAATTGACCATCAACTTGCCGCTGCCGCCGATGCCGATGCGCAAATGGCTGAAAGTTTTAACAGGTTTAATGAGACATTAGACAAATTAGACCAGAGCACTATCGGCCAGACCGACGGTATTCTTCAGATGAGCAAAACCTTTGCCACGAGTGACAGGTATCTGAAATATCTTATCTCCAGGCAGAATAAACGATTTATGTGGATGTTCATAACCGCTATAAGTATATGCGTGCTGGTCATTTTGATATTTACGGCCATAATTATTTATCTAAAGCAGTAAAATTTCCGTTTTTTTTCTTGAAGCTCGCCCGGTAACTGCATAGAATCACCTCAGTTCTTTGAAAAGGTTATAATCTAACAACAGGTCCCGATGTATATTGGGATAGTTAAAAGGGAACGCGGTTAAAATCCGCGGCGGTCGCGCCGCTGTAAGCGTCTGTTCCTATCGGAAATCCGAAAGACATTTTTTCCACTGTTCGCGATAAGTGAATGGGAAGGAGTCTTGAGGTAAGACGCAAGTCAGAAAACCTGCCTGTAGTTAGTTGCATTATATGTAGTGTTCTCGCGATTTGGAACATGGCACAACTCTGTGGCCCGATGAGGTTAGCTTCAATAGATAACCGCTTGCCAGTGAGTTTTGGTTTTAGCTATTAGAAACCGCCGTTTTCCATTCGTGGGAACGGCGGTTTTTTTATTGGTCCGCTCTCGCGATAAGGGCTGGATAATGCGAAAGGAGATGCAGTGTATTTTTAACAGTAGGTTTGTAAATAAGAGAAAGGGTTTTTTTCAATTAGGAGGAGTGAAAGTAATGATTACAAGAATACCAATCAAATTTAAGGCAGTTTTTTGCCTAATTGTTTTGTTAGCGTGCACCGCTAATGTTATGGCGGCGTTTTCGACTGCGGCAGGATACGGTTCTACACAACTTTACAGCACCGAGGGTACTTATACAACTTTAAGCGGCCTGGCCCTTGATGCCGGCAAGCTCTATTTCGGTCACACGACCGAAATCAAAACTCTCCAGCTCAGTGATAACAGTGTTCAAACTGCTGGAACAGTGCCGGCTGTTGCCGATACTCCTGCCGTGCTGCGTAATAATGGTACAACCTATGCTGCTGTGGGTACGAGTTATGACTATCCGTATCCATACAGTTTTGGTTATCTCGACAGCGGCGGAAACTATGTCGGCCAGTTGACAATGGACGGTATTTATGACGTCGCTGTTAATTCGTTGGGCGATGGCTACATCGTCAGTAACCCCGGCGATGGAGGGAGCAAGATTTTTGAATTCGACTGGAGCAGCGGCCTGGCAACTGAAATCGCCGACATCGGGGGCTATTCCGGCGGTCTGGCGTTTGATTCGGATGACAATCTTTACTATGCAGAGCAGACTAATGGTCAAATACTCAAATTCACCGCTTCGGAGATTGCTCTCGGCGGCTTGACGATTGCCGATGCGGATGTGGTGCTTAATATTGCCGGCGGATATATCCATTTTGACGGAGAAGATAATTTCTATGCCACCACCGGCTGGGGCGCGACACTTGCTAAATATGATCTGACTTCACAGTTACTGATAGAAGATATCGCTTACGGAGGGATCGGGCAGTTCATTGTTGACGGCGAAACTATTTATGCCCTCGATACCGACTGGATTGGTTTCTACAGCACTGTACAGGCAATCAGCATACCGGAACCGGCAACAATCTTTTTGTTTGGCCTCGGAGGATGGTTTCTGAGAAGACGCAAAGGATAAATATTATCTCAACAATTGGGTGGGGCTGTTGCCACAGCTCCACCCATAACTGAAGAAAGCTATAATGTTTGGCAAAAAGAAATACTTCTGCATTATGTTGGTCGGTTTCCTGTTGACCTGTGAAGCTGTTTTTGCAGATTTCAACCCGTTTGCAAGCGATGTTATAGATATCAGTTTGAATGCTCCTTATTTCCCTGCGTATCTGCCTGCACCGGGCCAGAGGGTTAATGTTGCCGGCTGGAACGATCCCTGCGATGCCCTGGGCCCCGTTTCAGGTGGCGGAACTATGACTTCAAATAACAGTGATGTCGTTACATTAGGCGGATTCGGCGGCCAGATTGTACTGGCCTTTGACCACGATGTTCAAAACTGTAGTGCCAACCCGATGGGGCTCGATGCTATCGTCTTTACAAATGCCTTCTGGCCGTCAGGCGACCCGCAATGGCACTGGGCTGAACTTGCAACAATCGAGATTATGCCGGAACTTAACGACAACAATATCGCCGGCGACGTCCCTGATGAAAAGTGGTTTCTTATCCGCGGAAGTGCTTTGCTTAATAGTAACGATTACCGCATCTCAGACTGGCAAAGCACCGATAGCGGCTATCCTATCACCTTTACCGATTGGCCTGACACTTATCAAACAGCCGCTTATGAGCTTTTTCCTTTATATCAATTTGCAGGCGGCTCGAATGTTGTGGTTATAAATCCTAACTACGAAGATGCCGACCCATCCAATGACAATCTTGAAGGGTATTTTGGCTATGCCGAATATACACCAACACTTAGAATCGGTGACCGTGACGGTGACAACAGCAATACTTCATACGGCGACTGTAATGATACGCCGGCTGAACTCTTTTATACCACCCCGGACGACCCGCTGACGGTGGGGATATTACCGGGCAGTTGTGGCGGCGACGCCTTCGATATTAGCTGGGCAGTTGATACCGACACCTGGCAGCCCGCTGATTTGACCGCTTTTCGCTATATCCGAATTACTACCGCAGTTGATCAGTACGGTTCGGTCGGCGAAGTATCTGCGGAAATCGATGGAGCCAGCGACGTTAGGCCGGTAGGTGATATCGATGGCGATGATGACGTCGATTTTGATGATTTCGACTTGTTTGCTCAGGCCTGGCTCGCGCAGTGGGGACAGGTCGAATTCAATCCAGCAGTCGATCTGGAAGTGGATAATAAAATAGATTTTGCTGACTACGGGCTTTTCGCCTGGGGCTGGGAAAAATATAATAAATAATAATGGTAAACAGCGGTAAAATTAAAAAGGCGTTTTCGCTGGTTGAGATACTGGTCATAATGACAATAATCTCGATTCTGACCGGTATTTTGCTGCCGGCACTGTCGAGAGTTCGTCAACAGGCACGAATTGTTATCTGCCGTAGCAACATTCGCCAGCTTTATTTAGCTAACATCGGTTACGCTATGGAAAATGACAATTATTACGTCCCTGCCGCTGAAGATATGATGTTTTTGGCTTCCGGCCTATTCAGTTCAGGCGGAATGCATCGCTGGCACGGCGTTCGCGAATCAGACGGCGTTGACCCGGACCCGAACAAAAACACATTCGACCCTCAGAAAGGGCCTCTAAGCTCTTCTCTGGCAGACGGCGAAGTCAAAGAGTGTCCTGGACTTGTGGATTTTGTCAAAGAAGGTTCACTAAATGCCTTTGAAGCAGGTTGCGGTGGTTACGGCTATAACAGTATCGGGGTTGGCTCTCGCAGTTATAAGACCAGCCTGGGCGCCGACCCTTTCCGGCTGAGTATGAAAACCACAGAGATTACTAATCCAGCACTAAAGGTAATGTTTACCGACACGGCTTTTCTGGTGATCTGGCCTTACGAATATCTTATTGAGTATTCCTTCTGTGAACCGCCGCTTGATATTTGGGGCTGGCCTACAATACCATCAATTCATTTTCGACATCTCGATAAGGCAAACATAGTCTTCTGCGACGGCCATGTCAGTTCTGAGCCGATGTCTTTTACGTTAGAAGAGCAGCCGGAATGGAAAAACTATAAGATAGGCTGGTTCGGCCCAAAGGACAACCGCTATTTTCGCCCTTGAGATAAGCCGGATAACTTTGTAAAATTGCCGGCGTGAATACGTCTAAACTAAAACAATCCGCTGTGTTAATCTTTCAAAGTTTGAATCATCTTTTGTGGCCGGCCGTCTGTATTAACTGCCGTGAAAGTATCTGCGAGGCTGATAACAACCTGTGCAAAGATTGCTGGGGCCAGTTGCTGCAATGCTGCGCCGCCGATTACTGCCCGCGCTGTGGCAGGGACGCCAGTAAATATGGCCTGCTTGATGGCCGGTGTCCGGATTGTCTGGATAAAAAAATTCATTTCGACCGGATAGCCAGGGCAGGGGTCTATGACAATGTGCTACAGCAAATGATACTTTCATTCAAGCTGACAGGCCGTACAGAATTGGATTCGGTGCTCGGCTTTCTGGCAAATTCGGCTTTGACCGGCAGCGGCTTTTATGACGATATTGAGCTTTTCGTCCCTGTCCCGCTTCACTGGACCAGGCGTATAATTCGCGGCTATAACCAATCACGGATTCTGACAAATAAGTTGAAGCATCGCTCAGCGAAAATCAGTACAGACCTGGTTCGGGTTCGTCGAACCCGGTCGCAGGTGGCAATGGCAAGTTTTGCCAGGCGTGCAGCAAATGTTGCCGGCGCTTTTACCGTGCGCCACAGGCATAATTTTGCCGGCCGGTCGATTTGCCTTGTTGATGACATTAAAACAACCGGAGCCACACTAAATGAGTGCGCAAAAATCTTGAAAGGGGCCGGCGCTGAAAAAGTTTTTGCTTTGGTTCTGGGGGTAGCCGGTCAAAATTCCGGTTAAGTTCTGAAACAAGCTACATAAAACGATTGGGGTCGTTTTCCGGGCTGAATTGGGCATTCTTTTCTGTGGCCACCAGATCATTGGTATGCAGGTATTTGAGCAAAAGCCGACGCAGTTTCCTGAATGGAGTAGCAGCTAAACGATGCAGGCGAATCAATCTGCTGCGACGGTAGGCCAGGGTTCGCTCATGCGGTTTTAATAACTCCGGACACAACCGGCGTTTATGCTTGAGCACGTGATAAATGTCGGTCTTTTGCAGAATGTTTCGTACATAAGACGAAAGCCGTCGAGAAATAAGCGAACGTGGGCCAATATACAGAGATATCTGAAAATCAATAAGCCGTGGCTGCCCGTCGGAGCCTACCAGAATATTACCTCGCTTGTTCATATCCAGATAAACAATGTCCTGCTGATGTACATGTTGCAGTAAATCCATGAGTTTATCGAAGAAATCGTCTGGAAGGTCATTTTCTTCGTCAAGTGAATGACCATCTATATATTCATAGATAATACCAAGGTCACCATAAGGTGACAAGACACGAGGGACAGTGCCTAAGCTATTTAGGTGGTTGAGATTGGATAATTCATGGCGACAGATAATCTTACCCAGCCAGGCCAGAGGCAGACCAAGAAAATGTTGCCGACGACTGAGTTTCAGGACAACTTTGGCCGGGTACGATTTTTCTGCGTCCTGTGACCGGCCGCTCAATTCATAAAGGGCCGTTGCCGCAAAAAAATCGTGCTTAAATACCTTGTTGAGCCGGTAGATGGTGTCCTCAAACACAATTTTCTCAGGCATAGGCTTTTCGCCACATGCGTATAATTGATGTCCAAGCAAATGACGCATTATTCTTTTAAAAACTCCACGAAACAGCTACAGTCGTTCGTATTTTATTATTGCCCTGTACATTCCATTGATGCGTTTGCCGTCAGTAACTACAGGAGAGTATTTTTCATTTCTTGGCTGAAGTCGAATTTTATTGTCCGGCTCAAAAAACACCCTCTTAAAGGTCGTCTCGTGCGGCATTGCAAAACGAACAAAGCAATCGTCGCCGTTGTGCACCTCAGCAGCGGGCGAGAAAATCACTATGTCACCTTCGCAAAATTTAGGCTCCATCGAGTCACCAACGACCCGCACGGCAAAAGCACACCGGTCATGCAAATCCGGACAGCGAACATAATCGTCCGCTATACCAACCGGGTAATCCAGGTCATCGAAATCGGTCGGATAGCCGGCTGAAACCTTATTTATCACCGGCACCAGACGTCCCGCCGCCAAACCAGTACTATCTTTCTCGATATCGAGTTGGCTTTCGGCAAGAAGTGTATCCAACTTACCCGTCTCGGCCTTTCCATCCATCATATTCCTGATAAACTGCCGCCATTTATGGTTCTCGGCCTCAGTCGATTCATACTCCTGACGAATGTCACTGGGCAGAGCTTCCATATGAGCGATATGCAGCAGCAGCCCCGCCTCAAACTCAAGGGTACTCTCGAGCTTTACCAATAGTTCGTCACTGGGCGGGTTTTTGACCTTGCTGGTTTCGATGGTTGACAGGTAAGGCTTGGAAAACCCGACTCGGCTGCTGACATCATCCAGCGTCAGGTTTAACTGCTCACGCTTTTTTCTTATTATTTGGCCTAAAGACATAATGTGAAATTGTAATTATACCACTCCTGCAATGCAAGGGAAAGTTAGATAAATATTTAACAATATCCCCTAATTTAATTGTTATTTGACCTCTACCAGCTCGTAATCGGTACTTCCCAGGCCGATTTGCTCGGCGTGTTCAAGCTGGTAGCCGGCATCGAGTTTGTCATTTTCCAGCAACTGCGCCAAGCTTGCCCCTGCCACGGCTTCCACCAGGTCAATCGCCGCCTTATCAACCGCCACCGGGTCGACCGACGCCACTATCCCAATATCATCAACTATTTTAGGCATGTTCGGCGTCTTGAAGCAGTCACAATCTTTGGTAACAGAGAGAATATAATTGAAAAATACCGCCCTGTTTTCTTTTCCCTTTAATACCCCCGCTGCGTGTTCAGCCATATTTCTTTGCAGTACCTCGTTTTCAATGTCCCAGTCGTACGTCACGGCATCGAACCTGCACACCGCCAGGCACTCTGCGCAGCCGATGCACTTGTCCTGGTCTATATGTGCCTTGACATCATCGAGATGTATGGCATCGGCCGGGCAATGCTTAAAGCATTCACCGCATAGTTGGCAGTCGTCTGTGACACTTGGCTTAAGAACCGCATGCTGTCTCATCTTACCTTTTCGACTGGTGCAACCCATGCCCAATGTTTTCAAAGTTGCTGCAGCGCAGCTTGCAATGTGACCTGTAAAGTGAGCAACAGAAAGAATCGACTGGCATCTTACAATATCATACGCAATCGAAACTTCTTTATTGAGCGGGCAGTTGATCTCCACTGCCACTTCAGAGGTCCCGAACAGCCCATCCGGCGCTATGAATGGTATGCCAAGCCCGTCTATACCAAAGCCGTGCTCAGCAGCCAGAATAGCATGGTCAATAGCGTTGTGTCTTCGGCCGGCATATAACGTACTGGTGTCAGTCAGGAAAGGCTTCGTCTTCAACACAAGAAGCTCTTCTACCAGTCCTTTAATACATCCGGCCTTTATATGCGTGTTGTTGGTGTCCTCACCAACATGGACCTTGACTGCGGTGAAATCGTTTTTCTTGAAACAGGCGGCAAATCCACCTGCCTTAAACAGCTTTCGGGATTTCTCAGAAAGCAATCGTTGGCCATCATCAATCGATGCTTTGATGAAATATACCTTTGAACTCATAGCAACCATCCTTTGCGGCTAAAAATTTTCCGTATCTTTCAATAACCCGAGAATCACATCCGTGATTATATTAATCCTCTGCCAAAAAACAAGAATAGTTCTTTTCTATAAAAACAGGTGCTCAACCAGTATTTTCACGCCCAAACCAATAAGGATAAATCCACCTGCTGCTTCGATCTTACTCTCGAAAAACTGGCCGAATCTTTTGCCGATGAAAACACCAACATAAGACAGCACAAACGTTACGATGCCTATGATTATCACCGCAGCGACAATTCTGTTTGTAATAATCGAAAGTGTAATACCAATCGCCAGCGCATCAATACTGGTGGCAACCGATAAGACCAATAAAACAAATATGTTTGAGGGGTCATAATTGTTTTTTGCTGGTTTCATCGCTAATGACTCATAGAACATCTTACCACCAACAGCAACTAAAAGTCCAAATGCAACCCAATGGTCATAGTTCTCTATATATTCTTTTACACTCAGGCCCGCCAGATAACCTATCAATGGCATAAACGCCTGGAACCCGCCGAAAAAAAACGCCATTCGCAATGCGTGTCTCACATTTAGCCGCTTGTACGCCGCACCACTGACCACCGAGACAGCAAAGGCATCCATTGCAAGGCCGACAGCTACAATTATTATTGTAATCAAACCCATATTACCTGCCCTACATCGCGTGCCTGTATTTACTCGGATTTAATTATACCTTCATTAGTCAGGTCTTCAGCGATTTTCTGGCCCGGCTGGACAATTAAAAACTCGCTGTTGTCCCAATCGCCATCGACAAGCCTCTGCAAAAGGCCGGGGTCGGCTTTCAATTCATCATATTGCCAGCTGAAAAACTCGGCGCACTGCCGGGTATATTCTTTTTCCTTCTCGCAACCTGCAAACCCCCAGTCGATATATGTCGCCCATTGGTATTCTTTCAGCCAGCTTTGTTCTGTTTCCATAAGGTATTTGGCATTATCAGGACCGTACTTTTCCCTGTACTCCTTAAGCAATCGTTCATAGCGTTCTTTACTTGGCTGTTTGTCGGCGTCTATCCACCCCCGACTGTACCAGTAAACACCGCGATGGCTGTCGAAATATTGTTTATATCTTTCTTTCGAGCCTAACAAAAGCGTAACACAATCGTGGCCTCGCGGCACAACAACGGGTATTTCGGCGCCCAATCCCACAATACCATTACTGCAAAGACCGTAACCCAGCAGTGAGGCGTCATAGGGTCTGTCCTGAATATCGCAGGTTCGGCCAAGAGCTTTTTTGACCTCGCTTCGGAGCTTTTCCGGCTCATCATGCAGACCCTGCGGCATCGTAACTATATCGATAGTATTCTTCGAGCGGGCAGCACAAAAATAGGCCTCTTTTTGCATCACCTTGCAAACTATAAACTGGTATCTCAAAGCAACTGACCTTAAAAAAAACAAAACTCGATTTACGACGCCGATAATAATAAAAAGAAATGAAAAATCCAACAAGAAAATCTGGTATTAGCAATGAAGCCGCTCGTGTGCAACAGCTACATTATCGAATTGACTGCTTCAGAAAGTTCCTGCGACCTTTGAGAACCTATAAGCAATCGTTTGCCGTCTTTGAATATAAGCTGCAGTCCTTCGTTACCTTTTATATTGTACGCTTTGCCGCTTTTGCCAAACCGAATCCCCCACCCGCCATATTCGCGCATCGGACGATATGTACGTGTATAAAAATCATCCAAATCTTCCGCTGCAAATTTCTTGAAACGGATGTGAATCGGAAAAAACCGAACATATAAACCATCGCTGCGAACTTCTGTTTCCAACCTGATTAAGAAAATAAGAAGTGAAACCATTATCGGAACACCTATTCCAACAACCCCAAACAGAACAAGTACAAATATCGGAGGTGGCTTCTGCTCCTGCATCATATCTCTTGTCGCATAGATAGCAACCCCTATTGTTAAAACCATAACTAAAATAAGCGGTAGTCGGCAAATCCATAAGCCGAATTTCTGTACTTCACGAAAAACTAAATTATTTTCGTCAATCATTATTATTCTTTCTTCCAATATTACGCTATGGTTTGCATCGTTTGCACGGTCTTTTGCCGGCCTTTATTGCTTCAGCCCTGCTGCCGTACTTAACGATATTTTCCGGCTTGATTCTCTTTGCCGAACTGCAATCGGCCTTATGAAAGACCTTGCTGTTCTTTGATGCGATGCATTTGTATTCGGCTTCGACAGCTTTGGCGGCAGGTCTTTGACGCTGCTTTTTGGAGACGGCAGGCGTTATGGCACCGGCTGCCTTGCCACTTGCCCGATTGGCCTGACGCCAGGCGATGATAAACGCATCAACCTCTCGACAAACCTCATCGGTAACCGCCGCAGGCATATCCTGTACCGAAACCGCCTGCAATCCCGAACCGACCTTCCAGACAACCGCCTTTAAATAACGTTGCCGCTTATTTTCCAAAGAAACCTTAATGGCCAGTGATGTTTGAATACGAAACACATACTGCTGTGAGCCGTCAAATTTTAGCATATCAACACAAATTTGAAGTTCCGGGATTTCTAAAATATTGCCCGCAATTCCAGCGATTATTTTGATATTTGATTCACCCAGCTTGTTGCAAATTTTCACATGGAGCTTTTTCCAGACCAGGCCGTCTTCGTTTGGCTCGCTGTCGGTTGGCACAATAACAACAGACAAACGCTCCAACCCCGCTAATGCAGGATTTGGCGGGCCAATTAAGACAGGCTTATTTACAGACGTCGGCAACTCCGTCTCACCTGCGGCGGGGGCGCACAAGATTCCTGCGACAATTGCCAAAACAAGATAATATTTTCCTGCCCCCATAATCTTTTCTCCTTTTCAGAGAAACGCTCTTCGGCAAAACTGTTTATCAGACAGCAATGTTAGTGTGATACCGGTTTTCCAAGCACCTGCTGGATTTCGGACATCTTTTCATCGAGCAGTTCTGAGGTTTTGGCTTCAACGTTCAGCCGCAACAGCGGCTCTGTATTGCTGGGCCTGCAATTAAACCACCAGTCCTTATGCCGAATGGTAATACCGTCCAGATTGTCGATTTGGCCGTCGCTGTATTTTCTTGCAAGGTTGTCCATCCGCCCCTGCTTATCATCGACCTCGAAGTTTAGCTCGCCGCTGCTGTGGTATCTTCGCAGCGGCTCGATAAGCTCACTTACCGGGACCTGGGCCTCGCTGAGGATGTTCAATACATGTACCAAAGTAATCAAACCCGAATCGGTGCTGTAGTTGTCGCGATAATAAAAATGGCCGGAAAGCTCCCCACCGAACACCGCACGTGAATCACGCAGTGCCTTTTTCATAAAGGCGTGTCCCACACGTTCCCTGCGCGGTACGCCGACATATTTGAGTATCTCTTCTGAGACAACCAGGCTGCTTCGCAAATCGTAAACAATCACCGATTTCCCAGATGTCTTTAGAAAATACGGCACCATCAAAGCCGTTATCAAATCACAACCGATAGTCTGGCCTTTCTCATCAACCATCATCAATCTGTCGGCGTCACCGTCGAAACAGATACCAAAGTCACAGCCTTTTTCCCTCACAGTCGCCTTGACCTCGGAAAGATTCTCTTCAACCAGTGGGTTCGGCTCGTGCTTGAATATACCTTTATGTTCGAAGTTAAGGTCGATTATCTCTATCGGCAGGTCACCGAAAACCACCGGCACCATCTTACCTGCCATCCCGTTTGAAGCATCAACGGCAATTTTCAACTTCTTGAGGTTCGGCTGCAGGAATTTCAGAACATGATTCTTGTATTCGACGGTCAGGTCATATTTCTCTACTAAGCCGTCAACCCTGCCCTTTGTATGAAGCAGCGCGATTGCGATATGTGCTATGTCTTTCAATCCGGTAGTGGTACCGATCGGCCTGGCGCCCAGACCGGATATCTTAAAACCGTTATACTTCGCCGGGTTGTGTGAAGCCGTCACCTGTATCCCGCCACAGGTGCCAAGATGATTAATCGCAAAATACATCTGCGGCGAATCAATCATCCCTATATCAATCACGTTTGTACCGGTCGAATTCATCCCTTCTATGAGGGCGCCCGCTAAAGACTCGCTGTGCGTTCTCATATCACGCCCGACACAAATCGACTGGGCGTTGGCCTGGCCTCGCTCGTAACCGGTCAGCAGTGACCGCAAAAACCGGGCCGCCGCATAGCCAATCTTCCAGGCGTCTTCTTCATCTATCTGGTCCGGGTAAATGCCCCGTATATCATATGCCTTGAAAATTGAAGGGTCCATTTGCAAACTCCCTTAATTATGCCGTGATAAATCCTTATCACCTCTCGCCGGCTTCCGGCATGTGAGCAATAATTCATCAGATACTATACACCCCGCGGGCCTGTGGTGTCAACAATCAACTCGCCAGCTTCTTTCGAGCTTCAAACGCAGAATTTGCACCGAATAATTTTATATTTTGATTTCGAAGGTATGTAGGCGTATAATCGGAGTCCTTTGGGCGTCACCATAAAGTGATGCCGCTAAGATTAATCAGTTAAACAGGAGTCCGGCCATGGCCAAACTGAAATATCTGTTTCTATGCTCTTTCTTTATCGGTTCAATTACTCATCTTGTTTCGGCGGCTCCTGCTGCGGACATCTCAAATTCTTCTAAAGCGACACTGCTAATTCGGGCGGCGGACCGCTCGCCTTACCCTGTTCCTAAATACATTACCGGCAAATTCTGTGAACATCTGGGCTCCAACATCTACCACGGGATGGACGCCCAGATACTGCGCAACCCAACTCTTGCCGGCTATCCGTTTGGCACAGGCCCGGTATCCCCTGACGGTGTTACCGGTTTCCTTTTTGACCGTAAGGAAATTGCCAAAAGGATTCGTCGCCAAGCTCAACGTATCGGTTGGCCCAAAGAAGAAATCGAAGGCGTATTCCAGGCGTATGAAGATGGCCTTGCCTGCTTCTGGGCTCGCCGGGGCAAACGCGATGATGTCAAAGTCAGCCCGGATGTTGGAAAATATGGGCAAAGAGCACAACGAATTGAGCTAACAGCTCCCGGCCAGGGAATCACTCAGTGGACCTATCTGCCGCTGCGCCGTATCAGGCAATACGAATTTGAACTCATCGCCCGCTCACCAAACCTGAAATCACTGACCGTAACACTGACCGCGCCCGATAGCAATACACCGTGTTCAAAAGCAACTATCACCGGTCTTTCGGAAAACTGGAAAAAATTCAAGGGCACTCTGAAAGTGGCCTCGCATTTACCGACCGATACCGCATACAAGTTCGCTCTTACAGCAAATGCCCCCGGCCAGTTTGTAGTTGAACGGATAATGTTATTGCCCGCCGACCATATCAACGGAGCCGACCCCGAACTTATACGCCTGTTCAGGGAATATCGCCTGCCTATTCTTCGTTGGCCGGGTGGTAATTTCGTCAGCAGTTATCATTGGGAAGATGGCATAGGCCCTTGCGAAAAGCGACCGACTCTGCCGAATTACGTCTGGGGCGGTCTGGAAACCAACCAGTTCGGAACCGATGAATTCATCGCCTATTGCCGTGCCGTCGGCTGTGAGCCGATGATTTGTGTAAATGCAGGAAGCGGCACACCCGCCGAAGCCGCCCGCTGGATCCAGTACTGCAACGGTGACGTTGATACACCGATGGGAGCGCTGCGAGCCGCTAATGGTCATCCGAAACCTTACAATGTCCGTTACTGGGAGGTTGGTAACGAACTCTATGGACGACGTTGGCAGTGTTACTGGACGACCGCATCCGGATATGTCGACCGCTACAAAAATTTCGCCAAAGCCATGTCCGCTGCCGACCCGACTATCAAACTTTATGCCTGCGGTCGGCCGGCCATCAACGACAGCCTATGGAACGATATGCTGATTAAAGACACAGCCCCGTTACTGAAAGCAACAACAGACCACATACTTATAGGCGGCCGCATACCATCTGATACTGACCCATTTGATGTGTACCGTGATTTCATGGCCGTCCCCGAAATACTGGAAGACAAATGGTCGGCCTTAGAGCAGAAGATGAAAGATGCCGGCATAAAGGACCCACGGCTGGCAATTACCGAACTGCAGTTGTTTGGCCGCATCACCGAGCCGTCAGACGCCAATGCTCCCGTACGATTGACCCGTAAAAATTTTGTCACTTCAGCCACATTTGCCGAGGCCCTGTACGACATAATGATATATCACGCGGCAATTCGCACGGCACCGTTCGTTGAAATGGTGACCCACTCAGCTACTGTAAATCACGGTGGTGGTTTGAAAAAGCGACGTCAGCGGGTCTTTGCCAACCCCTGCCATTATGCACAGGCGATGTTTGCGGATTTTGTAGGTGCCACCCCGGTTGATATGGACCTGAAATCCCCACGCGAACAAGCCCCTCTTATCCTGTCCGCCCTCAAGAGGGTCACTTCCCCGCATACCTACGATTCCATTAATGCCCTCGCTGCCATAACAAGCGACGAAACCCTGCTTATCTCTATCGTCCACCGCGGAACCAAAGGCCCAATTCAATTAGCAATTTCTATTGAAGGCTTCGATGCAGGACGGCAGGCTGAATTGCGCACACTCTCAGCCGACAAACCCTGGGCCCAAAACACGTTTGATGAGCCGGAGAGAATAAAACCATCGATTTCTTTTGCTAACATCCGAAATAATATGCTAACGCTTGATGTGCAGCCATATACTTTTATGCGAATACAAATCCCAAGAGCATCGCGGCGATAACATCCGGCATTAATCAGTCGTCGACTTTATTTGTCGCGGCCGGCAGCTCTTTGCCCCACAGGTTCGGTAGTCCGATTTTCTGAATCAGCATCTTTGCCGGCATTGTCTATCATAGCGGCTGTATTGGTAGCGCGGATTAGCCTGTTGACATCCGACTTGCTAAGGCCCACCATTTCAACTGCTATTGATAAACCATTTTTACCAGGTCTGGCGTCTCTGACTGTTCCAAAACCCTCTACTATAGATGGTACTGGTGCTGTGCTATCCTTGCCGATCGGCCCCGAATCCCCTTGTCTTTCTTCGTCCAGCCTGAACGCAACAAACACTTTGTCACCTTCCTTTACGTCCAGCGAAACATTAATGCGCAAGCCCGGTCCCCCCAATTCGGTAATGGCCGCCGGAGTCAGTTCCGGCAACCCGGAACTACTGTCGGAAATATTGACCAGCCCGTCCTCTGTCTCAGTAAAGTTGTATTTTAGGTTTCCCTGTTCGCCGTTAACACTTACTATTGAGGCCTCTGTTGCCGGAACAAGGGCGATATAGGCGGGTCTGTTTAGCGGAACACGTTGAAAACGACGGCGATTAATCAGCCATATATCGTCACTGTGCTCCAGAACCAGGACGTTACCCTTGCAATCGACTACGGTAGTATCAAACTCCCAGACCGAAGGCCCGGAGTAATACTGCACTCGGCAATGCTCGTTGCGAAAATCCTCACTTGGCTCATCCAGCTTTATCATAAATTGTTCCCGGTTGTTTCTTATAACGAAAGATTCTGTGGCCTTTGATTTACGATTTTTGTGGGTGGATATATAAAGCTTTTCGCCGACCGCTATCCGTTTGCTGCTGAGCTTCTTTGACTTCATCGTTACACCTACCGATGTTCGATGTTGTATATCAAAGCCAAGCTTCTCACGAAGCACAGCCAATTCGGATCTTAGCAGTTTACTATTCTCGACCCCTTCTATAGCCAGGCATTCTTCGGTTATTCTGGCAACCCCACGGTCAAACACACTCGGCAAGGTGAAAATCGATTCCTTTTTCTCAAGGTCCGAACCACTGGCGATATGCCGCAGCGTCTGATACTCCCGCCAACTCAGACCTCTTTGCTCTGCATATTTATAAAACACAGTTTTGTCCTTTTTTTTACAAGATTTTTTGCTGTGCTGCCTGAAATATGCAACAACCAACATGGCTATGCTGACTCCAACTATTACAATAGCTGCGATGGTAATATAAGTCGGAATCTCGAAGTCAGTCTTAAGTTGGCGAGCGGCTTTCCACTTAGCTGCTGGCGTCAACGCTAAAACCACAAAATTCAATCCTGCCATAATTGTAGGTGATGTCATCGTCCCATACCTCTGGAATTTAATTAGATTACTTGCACTTTTACCAATACTTACTTAACGATAACCCGGCAGTCACATTATTAAATGGCACTTCAAACCTTCGATAACAAGGCCGTTAATTTAACTAAACTCTCGTAAAACATTATCGGCTAACAAAACAGTGACCTTTAACTATCGGTTATTAACTAATGCAGATAAAACATCAGGATACCAACTTTGCCGCTGCAATCTCGAATAGTCCCATAATCCGCGGCACAAAACAGGAAAATCGCACCACTCCACTGTAGTACGTGGGGCAAGGTCAGTATTTTTTTCTGAATCTGGCAACAGGAATGTTCATTAATTTGCGATACTTTGCGACGGTTCGCCGGGCTATATTTTTAATCCCCGCTTCGGCCAATTTCTCACGTATTCGGTCGTCGTTTAAAGGTTTGGTTTTATCTTCGGAATCGACAATCTGCTGCAACTTGACCCTTATCGCTTCCCAGCTATGGGCATGGCCGTTATCGTCTTCGGTGCCGCCACTAAAAAACTTTCGCAGTGGTAGTATTCCCCAACTGCATTGAGCATATTTGCCGGCAACCGCCCTGGACACAGTTGCCAAATGAACACCAACGTCATCGGCAACCCTGGACATAGGCAGAGGCTTAAGATGCAGCGGCCCTTTGTCAAAAAAGTCTCTTTGATACTTCACCACCGCCTTCGCCACCCTCAGCAATGTGTTTTTTCGCTGCTCTATCGCATCCATAATCCATTGGGCCGAGCGGATATTATTTCGCAGGAACTCTTTTGTTTTCTTATTGGTACCGGTATCCTTTACCATCTTGGCATAGTAGTTGCTTATTCGCAGATTAGGCAGACCCGAATCTGCCAATCGCACAGTGTAACCCGAAGAATCATCTTCTGATTCGATTATAATATCGGCGGTAATCGGGTAGTTCATGTCCCGGCCAATCTGCAGTCCCGGCGAGGTGTCCAACTTGCTCATGCGCTCGATGGCGTGATTGACTGCCTCAATGCTGCAGTTCATTTTCTTCGCGATATCAGGTAGTCTATTCTCAAGCAACGCATCTATATGTTTGGAAACCAGGCGAGTCTCGAAACTCATATCCTCGCCGTTTTGGGCCATCTGAATAAGCAAACATTCCTTAATATCACGTGCCCCGACACCTGCAGGCTCCAGCCTTTGCACTAATTCCAGTGCTTTTTTCAAATCATCAAAGGTAAAGTCCGCAATATCCTTGTTGTGCAGATGCTCCAGCCTTACGGTCAGATACCCCCTGGCATCGATATAATCTATTATCTTATTGCCGGCCCTTTTTACAGGCGCAGCAGCCTCAACCAGACGCCATTGGTCGGTCAAATGTTCATGAAGCGACTGGACAGGCGCAGCGGTATTCTTTATTGCCTCAAGTTTTCTGTCGGGCTCACTGCTGCGAACGCGGGGCCGAAATGCGCCCGCCTCATTCATATAGTCCTTGTAATAGTCCTCAAGATTCTCAACACGTTCGAAGTCGTCTATTTTCTCGGCCTCGGTCGTAGCAGCCGAATCTTTTTCGTCTGCATTCTCGTCGGACTGTTGTTCAACAGCATCACCGCTTTCAGGACTTGTCGGCTCCTCCTGTTCCAGAACAGGATTGCTGTTGAGCTCCTGTTCTATTCTTTCCTGAAGCGCAAGGATAGAAAGCTGGAGTATCTCCATCGATTGAATCATGCGCGGAGCAAGCTTCATCCTTTGCTCCAGCCGCATCTGTCCTCGCATCTCCAACTTCATAAAACAACCCCTAACCCGGCATGGCCGGGGCCAAATAATATATCAAAAATAAAAAATTAAATTTGCCGAATCCCGCACCAATTGCTACCGGATTAGCAGAATAATCATTTCGCAACATTCCCAATAATAGTAACTGCAATTGGTGCGGGATGACTTCCTTAATTTTGCATTTTGATATTTAATTTATTTCTTCATTATATCATAAAGTACTATAAGATTTCGGCAATATTTGAGACGCAATCCAAAAACTTTGCAAAATACAGCAAAAAATCAATCCACTTCCTGTCTGCCGATTATCGCGTCATTGAGCATTTTACCGCTTGCGTACTCGATTGTGGTCCCGGTGCCAAGCCCCCTTGCCAGGCGGGTAATTTTCACACCCAGAGGCCTCAGCAGTGAGCTTATATAAAGTGATGTGCCGTCGCCGGCCATATTAGGATTTGTAGCCATAATTACTTCTTCTATCTGGCCGCCGCGAACTCGCTCTACAAGCTTGTCAATTGTCAAATCGCTCGCCTCGATTCCTTCAAGTGGCGCAATATGGCCGTCGAGAACATGATAGACCCACTTGCAGGCCCCTGTCTTTTCAAGACTTATGATATCCTTGGGCTGCTCGACCACACATATCATACTCTTGTCCCGCCGCTGGTCCGAGCATATCTGACAAACCGCCTCCTCGGCAAGATTGCAGCAGATTTGGCAGCGCTTGATATTGTTTTTGACATCGCTTATAGCATTCGCAAGGGCCATAGCTTCGCCGTGTGTTGCCTTCAGTACATAAAAAGCCAAACGCTCAGCACTTTTAGGTCCGACCCCCGGCAGCTTGCCTAATTCTTCAATTAACTTATTAAGACTATCGGTATATACTGAGCTCATAATTCGAATCTCGAATCCGGTTCAAAATTATACTTCTGTTGTTTCATCAGTATCTAAGTCTTCTACTTTTATCACCGTTGCACCAAGTCCCATTTTAATCATTTTTACTGCCGGGTCATTAGTTATTTCATTTCTCTCTTTGCTGCTCATTTCAGATTGGCCAGAAGCAATCTTTGGTTGTTTCTCTCCATCGCCAGCCACTTCAAACTTCAAACTTACCTTTTTTCGAAACCAGGCCTGAAGCAGACTCTGAATCTGTTCGGTCCGGCCGTTACTTTCACACATCTTCTTTGCCGCCGGTAAGCCGAATGTAAGCGTCAACAACCCATCCTCGAATCGAGTAGGCTCAGCCGAACTCAACAATCCAGCGGTACCCGGTTCGAGCCTGTTCAAAAAATCCTGCCAATGATTTCTAATTGATTGCAGGTCATCTAATATAAGCAAATCAGACCGCTCAACGGTTTGAGGGCTGCCGGACTGTGCTGTCGGCCGGACGGTTGTATTAGCGGGGCCTACTTGTTTTTTTTTTGTCATACCACCTGCCCCCGTTTGCAAATTCGCCAGCAGTGTATCTACATTCAAAAAATGTTCACTCAGGGCAAGCCTTAAAAGAGATGCTTCTAAAAGTGCCCTGGCGGTATCCGAGTTTTTGATTGTCCA
>SDBV01000942.1_pt1 | contig 42665 bp, 45 predicted proteins | sample 2277081 | NCBI WGS metagenome assembly SDBV01 (sample SAMN10402039, study PRJNA504765) | marine sediment metagenome | isolation source: marine sediment core GS10_PC15, 223 cmbsf | place: Arctic Ocean: Southern Knipovich Ridge | collected 2010
GGGCCCCCACCAGAAGGTCGCCAATTCAGGAAGCCCCTCAAGGAACTTGAACACCCACAAACTTTCCGAAAGGCCAATTACGGCGCCCGCTATAAGTCCGCCCAGAATGCCCGCCAGCGCGCAATTGATAAGTTTGCGTCTATATTCGCCCACTTGCTTCGGCGCCAGGTGAGTTACGGAATCCTCCGCCTCGGCAGCCTCTTCTCTTGCCTCGGCAAGTTTCTCCTGCATCTGTTCTTTAGACGGTCTGGAGCGCAGAAGAAAGATAGGCAGGCCAATAAGAAATGGGACAAGTTCTCCCACCCACCAACCCAGGTGGGCTATCAGGAAGGCCTTTGCCGTGCCGCTTCTGGCGCCCAGGCACACGGTGAATACAATTTCGCGTATTCCTTCGCCACCAACGGTTGGCCCCAACACAGTCCCCCAAATCATAAGCGGACTTGTGAAGAAAATATCGAATATTGTCGTGTTTTCGGCCCGGATGGCGGACATTGTTCCGAAGTACATAAGGCACGTCCCAACGTGTACGAGAATGCCAAATATCAATGCCAGGACGAGAGAGCCCCTGTTGCCGCCGAATGCAGCGGCGGCGGCGCCCAGCTTGTCGAACTTGTTTCGCAATGCGGCCGGTGTTGGAATCACCGCAACCACAATCTGGATTACCCGTGGATTGAGCAGAGTGAGAAGTGAAACGGTGACAAGGCATCCAAAGACCGTCATGCAAATTACCAGTTTCGGAAGGTTGAAGTTCAGCAAGTGGTAACCCATCGGGAAGGTTAGAAAAACCAAAAGCGTCATTGCGATAATGCCGATCAGCTTCTCGATGGCTATCACCGTTGTGCTTTTGATGACCTCGCCGGTGTATCTTGATGAGTCGTAAAGCCTATATCCGTCGAGTCCAATAGTGCCTGGCAGAAAGATGCCTATTGTGCGTCCCACAAACCAGCTTTGGACCATGTACCAAAACGGAATACGCAAACCCTGGCCGTGCAGAAGCAGTCTCCAGCGTAATACGCCGAACAACATGCCGATGAGCTTGACCACTGCCGCGAAGAGAAGCCAAAACACGAGATTGTGTGTCTCGACGCCACGCAATTCCGCTATTAGATTGGAAAGGGTGAGTTTCTTGAAGACACCCGCCTTGAGCGATTTAACGACCGGCTTCCTGCCATCGCCAGCATCGAAATGGAGAGTCACTTTAAGGAACTGAAACTCATTTTCAGGCAGGTCGACGGTAACGGCCCTGGATTTTTTGACAGGCCTGCTCATATCCGTCAGATTTCCGCGAGGCACTATGTTTTCCCAGGACTCGCCAGTGCTGCTCCCCTCGATTTCCGCTTCGGTTTCATCCGTCTTGCGTAATGCATAGAGTTTGAGACGATTTTTTTCAAGTTGACTTCCAAGATCGAAAACAGAAGTAGTAGAGGTGTCCGATTCTTCCGGCACTTCAACAAGTTCAGCATCCGTCCATTTTATGTCCCCACCCCAGAAATCCGGACGCAGTCCAAAAGTTTCGGGACGGAACAACAAAGTGAAAAGAAGGACAGTAAGAAGGAGTTTAATTGCGAAAACGATTGCTTTGCTTTTCATTGAAACACGTTTCCCTCGTAAGTGGACTGTTACGGCAGAGGTCCCCAATGACCAAAGCTCCGGGGATTTTACATAAACACGTGTTGGGAGACAACTTTTGCCTCAATCAGTGGAATATGAATATTGCACTGTACCCATAGCCCATCGATAAAACTAGAGGTCTTAGGTTGCCTCCGCAAAGGAGGGCAATTGGTGTATCACGGCCTAATAGATTTGGGCAAGGCGTACGTGCCAGCATGCAAGATGCTGAAATAGCAATCCCGAAAGCGACAGTGACTGTCAAGAATATATCACGTCAATGTTCTGCGGGGGCGGATCTTTTCTTGGGGGCCATTTCTGAAGTCTGGAATGCAGCAGTCTGCTTCTCTCCCGTGGTAAATGCAGTTGAATCTTAGCTAAATGCTACCAAGGATGAGGCATTTCGAGTTTGGAATGAGGTATCCGAAGCGTGGATTGAGTCATCCGAAGCGTGGAATAAGGCATCCGAAGTGTGGAATAAGGCAGCCGAAGTGTGGAATAAGGCAGCCGAAGCATGGATTGAGGCAGTCGAAGTGTGGAATGAGGCAGCCGAAGTGTGGAATGAGGCAGCCGAAGCATGGAATGAGGCATCCGAAGCGTGTTTATGGGGGTTTTGAGCGTGCTGGGGGCTGTTCTTCAGGGCGTTTGACATAGGGTAAGTCACTGAAACCAAGGAGTTTACAACAATGGCAAGATTTCCAGAACGAGAAGCAGAGATTAAAGCATTGGCACAGAACATCATAACCGGGCTGACGAACAATGCGGCTACGTTTCCTGCGCCGCCGGTGGGCGCGGCGGCCCTGCAGGCTGATTTGGATGCGTTCATCACCCAGATTGACCAGGCCGTGGCCGCCCATGCCGCTGCAGAACAGACCACCGTCACAAAGGATGCCGGACGCGAGACACTGATAGGCGGGATGAAGGCGAATCTTCGTTACGCTGAGGATACGGTCAATTACGATGACGCCCAGTTGTCCACACTTGGGTGGGGAGGTAGAGCGGCTTCGACCGCGCTTGAGGTGCCCGGACAGGCGCGCACCGTGGAAATTGTACGCCAAGGTGAAGGCTGGATATTCATTGACTGGAAAGCGCCGAGCGACGGCGGTAAAGTCGCATCATACAAAATCGAACGCCGGGAACGGCCCTCAGGCGATTGGATGATCATCTCTCTCGCCATGGAATCCGAAGTCACACTCAACAACCAAGAACGTGGCAAAGATTGGGAGTATCGAGTCATTGCCGTCAATAAGGCTGGAGAAGGGATACCATCAAACACTGTTGCGGCTGTTGTTTGAGGAAGAGTAGAATAGAGAAGGGCGAAGTTAGAATAGAAAATGGGGTATTGAGAATGGGAAGAGGGAAATAAACGCTAATGACCTTTAATTCTTCATTCAAAATTCCCTATTCTTAATTCACGAGAGAAGGCTCTGAAGTGTTGTTTGATATTTCATCCTTCTTGCTTCACTCTTTGTGATTCAAATCGTCAGCGATGTCAGGCAACCGTGAAAATGAAGGGAGTAACGCAATGAAGACTTCAGGCTTTTGGGGACACTTCGAGGAAATCGCATTAGAAACTGGTGTTGATTCCAATAAACTTGATGAAACAGGAACCAGAGGACGTGAAAAACCGGAACAACTTGTCTTGTCAGGAACAAGTACTGTAACTGAGCAAAGAGAAGAAACGGATCAAGACGTGGGCAATAAACGGTATAATGCAATCCCAGCGCGAATCATCTGTGAAACCGGCACTAGACAACGAGAAGAAAGCGATCAAGGCATAGGGAATGAGCAGTATTGCGCAATCCCAACGCACATTGACTGTGGAACCGTGACGAAACAACGAGAGGAGAATGAACAAGACGAAAGCAGTTATTCATATGCGGTAATCCCCATGAAGGTAAGTGCATGAGTGCCGAGCACGTTCTAGTACTCACAAACTCAGCCGATGTCACTTCGGACTATCTTTGCTCAAGATTTGAGGAGGGTGGAGTTCGTTTCTCTCGATTCGATACGGACAAGGATTGTCTGGCAGCAACATTCCAATATCAATCAAGAGGTCCGAAGCTTAAGTGGGGCACTGATTCGCTCAGTCCTGAGCAAGTCACGACTGTATTGCTCCGACGACCGAAAACCTTAAAGGTCCACGGAAATGGCGACAGGTATTCTGAGGGGCACACCGCAGGAGAATGGTCAGAGGTGCTTGAGGGATTTCTCGCACATATAGAGGAAGAGCATTGGATCAACCACCCAGCAAAGAATAGCGGGGCAAGCCACAAGATTGAACAACTTAGCCGGGCAGATAGACATGGATTAAAAACGCCACAGACGCTTGTTACCAATGATATTCTAGAGGTTGAGGCATTCCTCGTTTCTCAGACGAGCGGCGTAATCGTGAAGCCACTCGCTAGCGGCTTTATTGAAAGAGAAAGCCCTGAAGAAGATTCAATAATCTATACGAACCAGTTCGAAGAGGGGAATCACGGAATTCTGAAGGAAATCCAGCACTGTCCGGTTCTTTTCCAAGAAATGATTCCTAAAGTGCTTGATGTTCGCGCAACGATGCTCGATGGAATTATCGTTAGCACGGGATTAAGAGCAATCGAGAGCGATGGTACTCAGCGCTTGGATGTCAGGCGGGACAATATGTCTGATGTTGAGTATTCATCACTGGAGATGCCGGACGATGTGTCGGCAGCCGTCAGGTCGCTCATTGAGAGTTATGGGCTACGCTTTGCCGCCCTTGATTTTGGAATTACAGAGGCAGGAGAATGGGTCTTCTTCGAAATTAACCCTAACGGGCAGTGGGCATGGCTTGATCTTCATGGGCCAGCTGATATTGCCTCCGTGTTCATCGAGCAACTGAAGGAAGGTTGACCATTGAAGATTCTACAGAATCCCTTTCAGATTCTTGAGAAGAGTGGAAAATATTGTCGTGATGTGCTGACTTTTTTTCTTCTATCTATTCTAAATCCTGACCATAGATTTGACGAAGTTCGGGCAAGACGAATGAAAGATGAAAAAAATGAGGACAAGGCAAAGAATAACAAAGGAGAGGTTGAGCACGCAAGGAAGTACTTCGAGGATGCGGTCAAGAATAGCCAAGTCACTGATGATAAGAGCAAAGTTCTTTTGACTGTCGCCTCTCTACTTCTTGCAGCATGCGCGGGCGTTGCAGTCATCATTGAACCCAAATGGGCGATTGTTTTTCCGGTAATCCCAATCGTGATTTCAATTTTTCTTGTTCTAGATTACTTTGCCGTTGAAACATTTGAGATGCTGGACTACGGAAAACCCGAAAAAGAACAAGCAGAAATGTATATAGAATGTACGAAAGATCGCAAAGAATCTCATTATTTTAAGGTTGGTATCTATCGTGCATCCGCTCGAGCGCTTACCATTGGTGTTGTTCTGCTATTATCGGTTTTTGTCTACTTCGTCCTAGCAGGAGGTTCATCATCTGATGATAAACTGCTCCAGACCATAAAAAAGAACCATGACCTCCAAGATCTACTACGCGGGCCGCAAGGACCGGTTGGTTCGCCAGGCCCCATTGGTGAACGGGGAGTGGAAGGAGCGCAAGGAATCCAAGGACCAGTTGGCTCGACAGGCCCCAAGGGTGAACGAGGTGTCGAAGGGCCACAAGGACCACCCGGGCTCGAAAGGATATCGCCCTGAGATCCTCCTAGATTTCCGGAGCCCATACTTAATAGGTGGTGAGGAAAGAGGAAAAGAAAGTTGAGAATTGAAAGTTGAGAATTAAGAATAGAGAATTGAGAGCAACGGGGAGCAGTCAGGACATAGGTAACACTTTTGGGTCAGGACATGGGTTACACTTTCCTTTGGTTTATTATCCTCCGAGATGGTTCCCGGAAGCAAATTCTTATGAGAGATGGAGTGACGTTTTGTTGACACAGGTGTCGCCGTTGGACCAGACTTGTTGTGCCCGCTCTGATAGGAAGGCAAAGCGTTGGCGAATCAGGAGTTATGGAGAAAGCAGCAGGCATTGAGGGCAATTCGACAAACTGTGTTTCCACTAGTCAAAACCCGAAAAAAGCCTTAATTTCGCATTATGGAGCAGAGATAGAAAAAAAGTGTGACGCAGCAGATCGTTTTTACGTCTTATACCAACAGAAGCGTGTTCTAAACAACTTTTTATATGTTTTGGCCTTAGTTTCGGAGAATCGCGAAGTGATTGGGTCTCTCTCAGAATCGGATATTATCGATGTTCTTCTTGGGCAAGCCACGCCCGAAATTGAGGGTCGTGTGCGCGAAGAAGTCCAAGCGAATAGGGAATTTGCGGCATCTTATGAACGGTGGGCCGAGATGCTCATATCCTTAAGACACGAAAACGCCCAAGCAAAGTCTATTGCCGATAACGTTATTAGCCGCACAATGGCCCAATTGACGAAGCAGAGGGACAAAGAGCCGGATCGTGTTCCAGCACCTTTGCTGATACGCTTTACGTCGTGGGTTGGCGAAAAACAGTGGGCGGGATGGCGCGGATTGAAGATCGCGACATACAGCGCCGTGACCGTTTGTGTATTTTTGACCATTATTTTCCTGACTCAGTTTTCAAGCCTGCATACAATCGAATCGCAGCGCCCCGATGAAACCGAAGCCCTGTCAGATTCATCCAGGCAATTCCAGAACAAGCAGAGAGAGGTACGGGAAGCCAGACAGATTGCCAAGTACGTGAAGTTTGACAGTTTGGACAGCGCAAAGCTGGGCACGGAGTCTCAGCCATTCAGCACCTTGACGGAGGGCATTGAAGCTTTGCCGCCAGGTGGCGTGCTCGGAATCAAGAGCGGGCGTTCTCGTGAGATCTTAAGAATAGCTACTCCGGTCACACTCGTGGCGGTTGACGGAGCAGTCCAGATAGGGGTTCATTGACGCATGAGGCTGCCACAAGGGCACTGTTGCGCGCAAATGGACGCACAGAATGTAAACGCGCCGGCATGGCTCGGCGTTATGGATTGGTATAAAACCAAAGAAACAGGGGATGTCGCCACTGAAGAATTGGAGTGAGCGCATCCTTAAACAACGAAAGGAACAGAAAAATGAAACGAGTAATGTTAACACTATGTATAGCAGTTGCGTCGATAGTCTTTGTTGGGCACGTCGAGGCGGGCACACTTGGTGACACCACCATCAACGGCGACCTGGATGTTACGGGAACATTTAGTTTGGGCCTGACTAGTCCAGTTTGGCCTGTCGTTATTTTTCAGAACACTCCCGGAGCAGTGGGCTCCTCATACAACAATTCAGACACGGGTACGACCACGAACGATGGCTTTTACTTTGGACTGGGTAGCGATGAGACCTGTTTTTTGTTCAATCGCGAGGCCACCAATCTAATTCTTGGAACAAACAACCTTTCCCGTATGACTATCACCCCCAGCGGTTCCGTTGGAATCGGAACAACTAATCCGGTTTGGCCTTTTGTAGTTTTCAAGAGTGGAGGTAACGCCGTGGGTGCGGCATTCCAAAACTCTGACACTGGAAGTACAACCAACGATGGGTTCTTTTTCGGTATAGGCGGCGATGAGGTGACCTATCTCTATAACCGTGAAAATACTGACATGGTCATTGGAACCAACAACCTTGCGCGCATATACATCAAAAGCGACGGAAAGATCGGCATCGGCGTTTCTAATCCTACGAAGCTGCTGGAAGTGGCAGGCGAGGCCAAGGTGGACGTCCTCAATATTGCTGGCGCTGACCTTTGTGAGCATTTTGACGTCAGGGTCGTTCCGGGTAAGGGCGAGGGTGGAGCCGAGCCCGGCACCGTCGTCAGCATCGATGTTGACAACCCAGGTCAAATGGTCGTGAGCAGCAAAGCATATGATCGGACTGTAGCGGGGATTATCAGTGGTGCCGGCGGCCTTAAGCCGGGGGTGATGATGGGCCAGGACGACTCCACACGCGGGGAACATCCTGTGGCGTTGACGGGACGTGTTTACTGCAAAGTAGACGCCACGCACGCGCCGGTCGTACCCGGCGACCTACTGACAACGTCCAATACGCCCGGGCACGCCATGAAAGTTACCGACTACGGCAAAGCACAGGGTGCCATAATCGGTAAAGCCATGACGCCGTTGGAGAAGGGCAAGGGACTGGTTCTGGTGCTAGTTACCTTGCAATAAACGGTAGCGGGAAGTACCTCTTGGTTTTGCGGGTCAAGGCATAAACCTGAAAAATACTGCGAAAAATCCAGTTGATATGCAATGTCCTGCAAAGAGGACACGCCCCCTTATAATCAAAGGGGGCGTTGTAATCTCGGGGTGCGAGAACTGCCACAAATGCATCAGCGCATACCGATTCGTAATAGCGCGGTTACTGTTCAAAGAACCGGGCGTGGTTCTGGTGCATGAGCCAACAGATAACCCCGACGAACACGACGGCCAGGGCGTCGTTGGCTTGCTGTGGAAGTTGAACGAGTCCGATGCCGAAGAGAAACTACTCTGGTGATTGTAACGCATGACGATAATCTGGCCAATGAGGCACACCGCTGGGTATGTCTGCACGAAGGTCTTGGTTTTGTCAAGAAAGGTTGAACAGTGTGGCCGCGCAAATGTTGTTCGTGATAAGTTCTCCAAGGTCGGGCAGCACTATGCTCGAACGTATGCTCGAATCGCATTCGATGATCAAAGGGGGTCCAGAGCCGCATCTTCTTACTCCCTTGGCGCATCTGGGCGTTTGGGACAATGTCGATAAAGCGCCCTACGACCACGTTCTGGCGGCGGAATCTCAGAGTCTGTTCATTCAGAACCTTCCGAATAAAGAGAAGGACTATTGGGATGCGTGCCGCGCGTATTGCGACGTTCTGTACAGCCGTTTCATGGATGGCACAAACGAAAAGATATGTCTCGACAAGACGCCCGCTTATGCCCTGATTCTGCCTTTCATGATGAAAGTTTTTCCGGATGCGAAATACGTTGTGCTTACGCGCCACCCCATAGCCGTCTTTTCGTCTTATGCCAATTCGTTTTTCGATGGAAGCTATGAGGTGGCACAAAACCATAATCCACTTCTCAATCGTTACGTTCCGGCGCTGGCCGAGTTTTTGCGCCAGGAAGAAGTGGCCCATTTTCACCTTCGATACGAAGAACTGGTGGCCGAGCCGGAAAAATGGATGGAAAAAGTATGCGATTACATGGGGGTGCCTTTCGAAAAGGAGACAGTCGACTACGGCGAGAAGGCCAGCGATGAAAACGGGCAAAAAGGACTTGGCGATCCGATAGGAGTCAAGAAGCACTCCCGTCCGACGCTTTCATCGGTGAGCAAGTGGGCGGAGGAATTGGCATCGGACAACGCGAAACTCGATTTCATGCAAAACATTATCGACCAACTTGCGCCAGAAGACCTTGAAACAATCGGCAGCCCAGTGGACGACCTGTGGAAGCCATTGGAGGAACTGGCCGGCAAAACGATTAAGCCCAATAAGACGCGCCTGAGCAAATACAGAATCCAAAGAAAACTTATCATAAACCTGCGCGCAGCGGCGCGAAAACAGGGATTGTTCGGGAAAATGCTGCGCAAAATCCAGTTGACTTGCAAGGTCCTGCTCCGGGAATAACAACAGAAGAGCGCGCCCCTTAAGAATCTAAGAGGCACGAAAACCGCTATAAACGCACCGGGTAAGGCCGATTGTTTTCTATTTGCTGATAATTCCTCTCTTCCTGAACTCATCAATAACAATCTGCGTGCATTCTTCGACGGTGTTTTCGGATGTGTCCACCGTAATCTCAGGCTCCAGCGGAGCTTCGTATGGCGCCGATATTCCCGTGAACTCCGGAATGTCTCCTGAACGTGCCTTTTTGTACAAGCCTTTGGGATCGCGCTCTTCGCAAACTTCCAGTGGACAATTCACGAACACTTCTATGAAGGAGCCTTCAGGTACAACCTTGCGCGCTTCGTCTCGGTCACGCCTGTATGGCGAAATGAAGGCTGTCAGGGCGATTGCTCCGGCATGCGCAAACAGGCCGGCCACCTCACCAATCCTACGGATGTTTTCTTCTCTATCTTCCGGAGAAAATCCCAGGTCTTTGTTGAGACCATGACGGATGTTGTCTCCATCAAGAATGTAAGTGTGGCAGCCAAGCTTGAACAGGGCGTCTTCAACAGCCAACGCAATCGTCGATTTGCCCGATGCAGACAAACCTGTAAACCAGACCACCGCCGCCTTATGAGCATTACGCTCCTCGCGCTGCTCCTGAGTAACATGGGCCACGCTCCACGATATGTTTGTTGCTTTTATCTCTTTCGACATTACAGTCCTTCCCGTTTTTTCCAAGACCAAAGAAATTGAGGACGGAGCATAGCACAATGAGTTCTTCCCTCTCTACTTAATTCGGCACAACCGGATGATTCCGAGAAACCAACCACATTATCTGGGATAAGACACCTCGACCCTTGTTTGTTGATGGGAACATACTGGGCAGCACCAACCGTTCTCATTCGCTTTTCTTATCCCGCACAAGGAACGCGGCACCGTCCACGTAACAAACAACGGGAGGGTTGCTCGGGTTGAGTTTTATTGAAGGTCGAACGACTGTTGCGTTCTCTGATATTGTGGCTCTCCGAATGACCAATTCCCACTCGTTTGTCTTAGTGGCTTTCACGTCGTTGTAGAATTTCCAGCTATCAATAATCTGCAGACCCGTGTTCTCTGGTGATGATGTGTACACCCATGCCCCAAAGATGACTTCCTTCCCACGAATCTCTTCTATGGGTGGCAAGTCCGCCGGTGCAATGCGCCTAACCTCGCCATCAGTTGCGCCTGTGAGCTTGACGCTTAAACGTCCGAACTTCACAATGTCAGTTTCGCGTTCGCATGTAGGCGCAGCCTGGACGGCCTGCCAGCCCGGTGGAATATCGCCAGTGAAAGCATAATCTTCAAAACTGCCGTGCTTGATGTCGCTAATGGGTTTGGATCCATTGAAGTAGCGATCGTCGCCGACTTCTTCCTGCGGGATAGGCGTAACGGAAGTGGAGGTCATTTCGACCTGGGTGGGTGCATTCGGCGTTTCACTAGTGACTGTTTCGACCTGGACGGGTGGATCCGCTGTTTTACCGGTATCGTTCTCCACTTGTCCACATCCACCGCAGAGGACGGCAATTGCGATACAAAAAGTATAGATCATGAGCGCTGCTCGTGTTTTTTTCATTTTTCTCCTCCTTTTACGTTTCAAAATCCCTAATTTACAGAGGCTTAAGCTATCACTTGGTCATGAACGTTCTCTGTGTCACTTTAGTTGACAGAGTCGGTTCGTCTGGATACACGCAATGCGGCCGCCGGGCAGTGACAGATCATTTTGCTCTTCCACAGGCCTGCCGATGCTGGCAGAATTGCATGTCAAGGTCAAGAGTTCCACAAGTTCTTCGCAAGGCAAAGGCAATTCGGCTCCTTGCAAGTCCGACACTCCGGCGGGTATAATCCGCAGAGCGTCTTTGATAACGGGCGCAGGCACAAGGAAGAAAGAGAAAGGTCTTTCCTCTCCTCGAGTTCATGGAGAGCCCCGGTCTTCCCCTAACACACACGGTGGCGTCAGGACGCCGCAGGAGCATGGATATGTGGAAACGCGCATTGATTGGATTGTGGCTTATTTCGGTTGCCTTGTTGTTCTCGTCAGCTCTTATAACGGCCTGTTCAACCACTACTTCCCCCGATAGACAAGTGTCGAGCGTGTCGAAAGCTGACACGGTTCGCCCATCGGCATGCTACCGTTTCGATGACAACTTGACCGAAGCGAAGGCGACCGGCAATACGGCGGCCAGTAGAACCGATACCAGTATAACGTTTGATTTTGACCATGCCGATCCCTTCGGATGGAAGGCCGGAAGGAGAGCCACCACTTGCAAGAGGGAAAACGGCGCTCTTGTGGTCACAACCGGAATCGAAGGAGACCATGTCCGTTCCAGCGACAACTTGAAGCTCGATGGATCGAACTTCTGTGCATTGCAGATTCGTGCGAGAGTGACGGGCACGTCCAAGTTGACGTTTTGGTATCGCAATCGAGGAGAAGATTTTACGGAACTGTCGCGGGAGTTCATCCACGTACCGGAGGAAGGCCAGTGGCACACTTATGAATTCGACTACGGTCGTAAGTGGAACAAAAAGGAAGTTTCTCAGTTTATGTTGCATCTCCCCGCGAAAGCGAGTATGGAGATTGATTGGATCCGGTTTGTAAGCAAGTATTCCCGTCTTTCCGGTGCCGTTGCAGGAACAAAAGAACACGTTCTCGATCACCGATATCGTCAATGCATTTACGTACATTGTCCTGGAGAACTTGAATATTCCGTCGCAGTACCCAAGCAAGGCCGCCTTTCCTTGGGCCTCGGGACCATGTACAGCGACTCTCCTGTAACGTTTACCATACAAGTAAAAGGACGCGACTCGACCCAAGTCATTCTGTCAAAGGTTGTGGAGACAAATGAGCGCTGGCACGACGCCGTGCTCGATCTTGAGCCCTTTTCGGGCGAGGTGGTAACGATATCTTTCAAGACGGAGTGCGATGAATCGGGTCAGGTTGCCTTCCTTAGCAATCCCACTTTGTATCAATCCAATGGGCTAACTTCCGGCGTCGCAAAGCCGAATCGAATACTCATGGGAAATAATGGAAAGATCAATGTCCTTGTCTACCTTATCGACTGTCTGCGGGCAGACCATCTGGACGCGTACGGATATGAACGGGAGACCGCTCCCGCGATACGTGCCTTGGCTGGCAACGGCGTGCTGTTCGCTCGCTGTTCTTCACAAGAGACTTGGACCAAACCCTCGGTGCGCGATATCCTTACCGGTGTTCCCGCGCAGATCCACGGCGTGTCGGAACATGGGGAACTCGTGCGTGACTCCGTAGTTACCCTGGCGGAGATTCTTCGACGTGCCGGTTACGTGACCGGGTCGGTTGTGCAAAACTCCTTCGCGCCGCCCGACGGGAAGATCGGCAGGGGCTTCAGCTACGCCGAATCCCCGTACAGGAGGATCCCGTTTGAACGACGGAAAGGTGGTTCTGCCGAGCTGTCTGAGGCGACTTCCAGCGATGTCGAGGGCTTTCTCGAACAGCATCGAGACCGCAGTTTCTTCCTCTACGTGCATACTGTAGAGCCCCACTCTCCCTACGCTCCTCCTGAAGAATATTCCAGCCTGTTCGTCGCCGGACGTCAGGAGCCTAGCGACATGGATCGCTACGACCAGGAGATCCGATGGGCAGACGCAAATCTGGAACGAACCGTCGCCAAACTAAAGGAATTGGATCTCTATCAAAACACCTTAGTGTTTGTTGTAGCTGACCACGGCGAAGCCTTCGGTGAGCATGGGCAATTTACGCACGCAGGCAGGCCTCACCATGAGCAGGTGCATGCGCCACTCATTATGCACCTGCCTGGCGCGTTTCCTGCCGGAAGAATAGTTGAGCAAAATGTCCAATTGATGGACTTAGCTCCGACGATATTGGACGCACTCGGCCTTCCCGTTCATGAGGGATTCCGAGGGCTGAGCCTAGTGCCGCTCTTGGATAAGGGCAGCGACAATAGCAGCGCTGCCTTCGAACAGAGACTGATTGTCTCCCGCAGGAAGGAAACGATCTCTGTCACAAAGGGCAACTGGAAGCTGCTGCTCGACCAGCGTGCCAACACGAGTAAGCTATATGACTTGGCCAATGACTACTTTGAGACGACCGACCTTTGGGCGGAGAACAAGGTCATCGCCGATGCGCTCGAAGCGGCACTCGCAGACCATGTTCGCGCTCTGGAAGCCGCGGGGGAGAGGCAGTCCACAGCTAATGGAGACGTGCTGCTCATAGACGCGGATGCTGTCGAACAGATGAGAGCCCTCGGGTACGTCGAATAGTGGTGTGCGTGTAGCGAAGTTGTCCGCTCAGAGCCGTGGACAGGCAGGTGGCGCCATTGGCATGTCGATCAGAAATTGACCTTCTCAGGAAGTACCGTAGCCAGCAGGTTTGGTAAATCATAGTTCCTCAGCGTCCTGCGGATGGTGTCTATAGGTTGGTAATTCTCAGACACCTAGCTCGCATCAGAAGCCTCAGTGGCTTGCCGGACTGGCCAAGCCTCAATCGGCTTCTCTGCCCCCAACAACCACGAGTGCCGCACCGCCGACATAACAAACAGACGGCTCTCTTGTCCGACACAAGCGTGAAAGCACAGTGGACGACCTGGCAATCGTCCGGCACAGTGGCGGTTGCCGTGACAAGCTCCCATGCATTCAACGCACTGGGTCGCGCAACAACCCTATTCTTCCAGCTTCCCTTTTCATCCGGCAGGACGATCTGAACGGCTGTGCGTTTAGGATCAGGTGTGTATATCCACCCACCGAACACGATGTCGAGCCCCTTCAATTCTTCCACGTCAAGAGCAGTCACCGACCGAACCAACACCTGTTTGTTGGTAGTCCCCACGAGCTTCATGCTCTTACGACCAAACTTTGCGATATCGGTTTCGGGTTCCACTTTGGGCTGTGACGCGAGTTGCCCCCAACCCGAGGGGAAGTCCTCTCCCGGAAGAAACTCTTCGAAACTGCCCCCGGCGATGAGGTTCTTGGGGTTGTCCCCCGTGAACCAGCGGTTAACGCCCACTCCCTCCGGGGGAATCTGCTCGCTGGAGGTGACGATCATTTTGCCGGTGCTGACATATCGGGCGTGTCGCTGACCTCAGAACACGGTTGTTCGCATCCGCCACCGAACACGACGAGGGCGACGCAAAGAGTATAGACCATGAGCGCTGCTCGTGTTTTTCCCATTTCCCTTCCTCCTTTCTTGGAATCTTCAATTTACAGATGCTTAAGCTACCACTCAGTCATGAACGTTTTCTGTGTCACATAGTTGATAGAGCCGGCTCGTCTTGAAGATACGCAATGCAGCCGCCAGGCAGCGACACATCATTTAGCTCTTCCACAGGCCTGCCGATGCTACCAAAATAACAGGTCAAGGTCAAGAGTTATTCGCCAGACAAAGCGATTCCGCGACTCAAGCTCTAAATTGTGTGGCATTTTCTAAACCAATTCCTCAAAGTGACTGTGTATGGAGAGAAACACTCACGGTCAGACCTGGCGATCTCGGGGTCGTAGGATATCGTTCCGAGAAGCGGCAAGCCGCCCTTCGCCGGCCCCGACGCCGTCGTGGATTACCTGGCGCGGTGCACCCACCGCACCGCCATTTCCAACCATCAACTCGTGGAGATCAAAGACGGCAGAGTCAGCTTTACCTACAAGGACTACAAGACGGGCCTTCCCAACAAAACGATGAGCCTGGATGCGAACGAATTCATCCGCCGCTTTCTGCTCCACGTTCTGCCCAACGGCTTTCAGCGTATCCGGTACTATGGATTCCTGGCCAACCGCAATCGCGCCCAGAAACTCCGCCGGCTTCTCCATGCGGAGCAAACAAATCAATCACCATCACACGAACCCCAGAACCGCCTTACCCTCCACCAATCCCTGACCGGAGTGGACTTTCTTCAATGCCCCCGGTGTCACAAAGGACGGCTCATACGATCAGACAATCTGCCCCCAACACCACCGCCATACAGCCCGCGAGTCCGTCGAGCACGGTCACCATGAGAGAGGAACGCCCGGAATACTACAGCATATTCGCCTACGCGCACCCACCGCGCGAACGCACACCTGTGCCCAACCCGCCCAAAAGCACCACGCCAAGCACACAACTGACAGTAGCGTCATCCAAGAAACAGGCGGCACGCCCGAATACCATGTCCATTTCCTACCTAAAACACCGTCGCACACCCGAAGGCCAGCACCACCAATCCCCATAGCGCACGGCCCGCACCATACCGCGAAGCGGTTCAGTTCATGAAGGCTTTTTCACGAATGCTGTGCCAGACTCCCGAAAAAGCCTTATCCCATTCACCATGTTTATCAATTCTTGAGTAGCAAATTGTGATCAAATATGCCCCTTGCTCCCGCCCATCGCTGTTCCTGGGGGTTGCTGCGTCGGTTGGTTGATTTCCGACAACGGAATCTGGTCAAATGCCAATTGAGGATGCTCAACATCATTATCGGGTGCCGCATCCTACAACAAGCGGCCTAAGCTTGGCGTTGTTTCACGAGTTGTGTGTCTACTCACAAGACACAAAAAGGCCACTCTTTCTATACCGGGCTCGCATTCTTTCTCTTTCTTTTCCGGAGTCTAGCTTAACTGGTATGGCTTTCTCGTTTTCGTGAGATCGGGGACTTTCACTAGGTGGCATAGCAAGCCCTTCTCCTAATAATCAGCACAAAGGAGTGGCCCGGCACCGCCGCCCTTACCGGCGCTCGTGCTCCTATTGCCGTAGCAGGTGCGCGTCGATAATCTAGTCCAATCGCTCGTACACGGGGAGACGGGCGAACAGCTTCCACATCTTCGCCCTGGGTACCGCAAACTGGAGCTTTTAGCATGGTTTTCGGACGGGCGTCAAAGATGAACAACTTCTACATTGCCCCAGTGTGACTGCAGGAACTCAGCCACGAGACGCCTGTGACAATGTTCCGCTGTTGGTTCGCTGCACAGCAGTATAGCCGGGACAGCAAAAAGTCTTCTGTCAAGCAGTGAGTCGACCTCACGCTTTGCGAGTAAGGCCATGAACTTTCTTCTGTACTCTTCCCAACTCATTTTCTTGTTCTTGAAATCCTCCAAAATGTCCGAGGTAGGCGCAAGAAACGCTTCGTGACTGTACTCGGCATCACAAATCTCCTTTAGAAAGTACTTCAGGTCGTCACGCTTCGCAAAACCCGCGAGTTGCGACGTATTACGCAAGCGCACATCAATCACCCGCCTAATCCCATGGCGTGTTATGATCCCGAAAAACTCTGCGGCACTTTTCTTCGAAGATCCAAGAGTATACACTTGCATACATTAACCTCCTTGGCACTAAGACAAGAACGATGCCTCAGCCGCAGTTGCACATATCATGGTCAAGACCGGTTTCCTTACGAATCATTCGCGGCTCCTTGCAAAGTGCAACGACCGGTACCTCGCCGTGTTCTTTCCATGCATTGCGGATCGTAGAGGCGAGGAACTTGTAGATTTCAATACGTTGTTGGGCACTCATATGGTAGTGCATGCCATCCTTTTCCAGTCCGGTCGGCTTCCACTCCATTTTGGGAAGCCCCCAGCCTTCAGCAAACTTGTGAAGCGTAGGCTGCGTTTCCCTGTACGTTCCGAGAGTAATGCGCGTGGGCCGGTGACCGTCTTTGGCAGCGGCAATGAAGAATTGAGCATACACTTTCTGCCATTCTTCAATTGGCATTATGGGATCGACCCGCCAGCGCACTTCAAAACCCCACTTCTGAGCCGTAAGAGACGCAGCCAAGCGGTCATCTACTGCTGGCGTGACGCGAACACCATCATCAAATTTCCCCTCCCAGAGATCGGCAATGGGTTCCGGATTCAAGCTGAAAGTCATAAGGACGTTGTCTGTCGGCAAACCTTCGAGATAGTGAACGTTGACGCTCTTGGTGAGAAGAATGAGCTTGCAGCCGTGCGGGTTCGTTTCCGCAGTGGCAAACAAGGGAATCAGTCGCCTTGCATGCCCTGTAACCCCCTCATACAAAAGTGAGTCGCTGCAATCGATCCCCAAACCGAGACATCTACGGTCCGGCTTGGCCAGCCAGCGGCGCACGCCCTTCTCATAGTCCTCAACGTTTTCGTACACGACATGCCTGCTGGGGTCGCAGAACACGCGATGGGTCATGATAAGGAAACATGCTCTGCATCGCAGACCGCAGGCCCCGCGGCCGATGGCCAAATCCGCCCAATGAGCAGGGCAGTAGGACTCCGAATCGTCGGCCAACGTCCACGGTTTGACAAGATTCGTACGCCGTTTCGCCCGATAGATCTCGAGCGGCCGCTCAAGCCCCAGAATCCCGCCGTCGACAAGTTCAAGGCGCAATTCACCGCTTGTCACCTTCTCCTTCACATACCAATCAAACGGTTTGCCCGCGGAAGTCATGGCCGGATTTGTCCTGATCTGCGTCAACTCCTCATTCGGCTGACAATCGGATTTGTATTTGTTCTGCATGGTTGGCTCCTTGCTCTTTACACGCTGCATTTACGATACCAGACTTCTTGGACGAGCGCTAGGGTGGAAATTCCCCAGTAATGGTGAGCAGTTCGCATTGACATCGCCGCTTTAGCTGGAACCATCACGAGTAGGCCCGGCCATGGATGCCGTAGTAGGCGCACCCGGCAGGAGGGAACTAACGGGCTATCTGGCGTTTTGCCCATGTACCAAGCTCCTTCCCGGCAGGAACGGACTCTCGTTCCATGAAATCATCCAGATCGACCTTCCTGAAACGCATAACATTGCCAAGTTTGGCATACTTCACCTTACCCTCGCTAGCCCATCGAAAGAGAGTGTCTGGATGCACTTTTAAGTACTCGGCTGCTTCCTGGCGAGTCAGTGGAATGTCGCGGGCCTGGCCCTCCCGAATATCTGCCCGCAAGCCCCGCAGTTCCTCGACGATTAGCCCGAGTTTCTCGCACAGGCGGTCTACCGCTGGCACGATATTGGCCCCGCTTGTATGATCCGGCGCATCCACGGTTTTCTATTTCTCCTTTATTCTTTCAGCCAAATCTCTGTACGGCATGCGGTTGGGCAACGATTGCCACTCAGTCACGTACGTATGTTTGGTGCCGAAACCTCGAGCAGAACAGTGCTGCACAAGTCCCTCAAGTTTCTGCAATATGTCCACGAGCCAGCTTGTAGGGCGCAGGCAACAGTCCATCTGCGGATTGGAGAACGTCAGCCCCGGCTGAGGATGTCGGTATTGTTGCAGCACGTATGAGCGAGCGTGGCGGATACGGCGACCAATAGCCAGTATGTCGGCGTTGGTCAATTGCGGAATCATGGTTGTACGGAACTCGTAGTCGATACGACTAGACAGCAGCAGGTCAATGCTGGCGTTGATGCCACCAAGGCCCACGGGAACGCCGCAGACTGACTCATACTTCTCCATTGGCGCCTTGACGTCCATGGCCACGTAATCAAGCAAACCAGCTTCAATGAGTGACGCCAGAAGCGCCGGGCGAGTGCCGTTGGTGTCTAGTTTGATGGAGTAATCCAGGCAGCGGACTTTCTGTACGAAATCAGCAAGGTCCGGCTGGAGGGTCGGTTCTCCGCCCGTGATGACAACTGCATCGAGAAGCCCTTGGCGCTTGCGAAGGTGCCCAAGCACCGTCAATGGGGGAATGGTCACAAGATCGTCGCCACCCTCCACAAGTGCGCGGTTGTGGCAGTAGAAGCAGTTGAGATTACACCCCGGCGTGAATACGACAGCCGCAATCTTGCCTGGGTAATCGACGAAAGATGATCTATCGAGCGCGGCAATCTTCATGATCCCAGATCTCCTGGTATCCGAAACTTCACCCGGTCTGCGTATTCCTGCTTCTTGCCGTCGTTATAGTCCGACACGGGGCGAAGATAGCCCGTCACTCGAGACCATACCTCGGTTTCAGTGCCACATTTGGGGCAGGCGGCGTGTTCGCCGCGGATGTAGCCATGCTCCTTGCAGATGCTGAAGGTAGGGGTTACGGATAAGTACGGCAGGCTGTAATTGTTGAAAACCTTCTGGATGAGTCGCTTGGCGGTACTGGTATCCTCGATGCTTTCGCCGAGATAAAGGTGAAGGACTGTGCCGCCCGTGTACAAGGACTGCAGTTCGTCTTGAAGGTCGAGCACTTCAAACACGTCGTCGGAGTACTCCACGGACAACTGGCTCGAATTCGTGTAATACGGCGTGCCGTTACCAGCAGTCTTGATGTCGGGATACCTGGCCTTATCCAGCCGCGCCAGTCTGTAGGCTGTCCCCTCGGCGGGCGTTGCCTCAAGATTGTAGAGATGCCCCGTTTCTTTTTGGACATCGACCAAAAGGTCGCGAAGATACTGGAGCATTTCAATGGCGAATTCCTGGCCTTCCGGCGTACCGAGGTCTTTGCCGAGGAAATTCAGGACCGCCTCATTCATGCCAACGACGCCGAGCGTGCTGAAGTGGTTGTACCAATACTCGCCGGTCTTTTCTTTTATGCCCCGCAGGTAGTTTGATGAATATGGGTAAAGGCCGTTTTCGGTCTCGCGTTCGATGATCTTGCGCTTGATTTCCAGCGATGTCTTGCCAACAAATACCAGCCGCTTCAGCCGCTCTTCGAACTCTTTTCGCGAATTTGCTAGATAGCCTATTCGCGGCAAGTTGATGGTAAACACGCCGACAGAACCCGTAAGCGGGTTGCTGCCGAACAGGCCGCCGCCACGGAGACGCAACTCCGTGAGGTCGAGTTGCAGACGGCAGCACATCGACACCGCGTCTTCTGGGGAAAGTTTGGAGTTGACGTAGTTGGCGAAATAAGGTATGCCGTACTTGCAGGTGATTCTCATGAACGCCTCGACTGGTGGCGAGTCCCAATTGAAGTTCTTGGTGACGTTGAGTGTCGGAATCGGGAACGTGAACACGCGCCCTTTTGCGTCGCCCTCCATCATTACTTCGCAAAAAGCAATGTTGAGCACGTCCATCTCGTCTTGAAATTCTCCGTAGGTTGCATCCAGCGTCTTGCCCCCAATGATTACAGCTTGGTCCTTGAGCGTGGACGGCACCGTTATGTCGAAAGTCAAGTTGGAGAACGGACATTGGAAGCCTACACGAGTTGGGATGTTGAGATTGAAGATGAATTCCTGAAGCGCTTGTTTGACCTGGTCATAGTTAAGGTGGTCGTAGCGGATGAACGGCGCGCAATACGTATCGAAATTTCCCCATGCCTGTGCGCCGGCCGACTCGCCTTGGGTCGTGAAGGTCGAGTTGATGACCTGGCCCAAAAACGATCGCAGATGTTTGGCAGGCCGGCTTTCGACCTTGCCCGGCGCCCCGCCGAATCCATCCATCAAAAGTTGGCGCATGTCCCACCCAGCGCAGTACGGCCCCAGGAAACCCAGGTCATGGATATGGGCGTCGCCGCTCTCATGCGCATTGCGCACCTCGGCGTGGTAGACTTCATGGAGCCAGTAGTTCTTTGTGAAGAATTCGCGGACGTAGTTATTGAGTCCGTTGACACTTTTTTGCATGTTGGCGTTTTCCTTGATGCGCCAGTCCCGGTCCTCAAGGTAATCCGAGAACATACGGGCCGTCGCGTCAATCAAGGCGTCGAGATTGCGGGCGGCGGCACGTTTCTCCCGATAGATGATGAAAGCTTTGGCCGTGCGCGCGTGACCGTTCTTGATGAGGACCTTCTCGACGATATCCTGAACGCCTTCAACATCTGGAAGCCGCCCCGCATACTGTTCCTCAGCGAATTGAATAACTTCTTGAGACAACTCCTCTGCCCGTGCGAAATCGCTGCCACCACACGCCGCAGCCGCATTGAAAATCGCCCACGTAATCTTGTCCGGCTGAAACCTTTCAATGGTTCCATCCCTTTTACTAATCTGTTCAATCATCCCAGGCCCCCCTGCTTTGCTGACTATTACTTACATTCAACGGAGGTCCGTCTCTGAAAGCCGTCTCCAGACTCGTCTGTGCGCTTGCCCCTCGTGAGGCGTCTCGTTCCGGAGCGTGCCGCCTTGGGAGAGAATCTTGATTCCATAGTTTCTGGTTTATATCTATGTTTATGTTTTTGGCCACGTTTCATCCTCTCTTTCAACAATACCTAATCTAACTCTTGTTATCTCAAGTCTTTACCTCACCAAAATCTATTTCGTTGCCGAAATCTATTTTTCCCTTCCCTTTTCGTCAAACCAAGACCCAATGGAACCCAGCAGGTCGCATTGCCTTGGTTTTCATCTCCATTCTGGATCATCGTGATCGCTCCTGTTGGCGACTCTTTCCCCTTTGCCCCCGCCTCGGCTTACTTCTCTGCGGGATATCGGTGGCACGTCATAACGGGTCAGCCAGCTCCTGTTATCCTCTACTTTGCACAGTTTCACTGTTTCACAAGTTTCTCTTGCTTCACACTCGCGTGGCCATCCCGCACCTGTGCCTCGGCTGTCATTTGACTGCCGTCTGGCCAGCCCCTTCTCGTAGCCAGGCCCTCCGTTAGTGGGAGTCAATATCGCCTGATCTCCGCCTGTGTTAGGCGCAGCCACTTGGGCTTGAACCGCCATCATGTAGTTTGTCTTCATTGTTGAATTCACTGAAGGAATTCCTTAAACCTTCTGAAAGCGACCTTGTCTTCCCTTATCAATTTGTCTCCGTATCGGTCTTTGATCATCCGCTCCAGTTGGTCGAGGGTCTTTTGTTTATAAGCGACGAAAATCACTTGATGCCACCCTTCGCGGAGGTCCTTTTCGAGGTTGGAAAGCTCTTTTTCAAGGCCCTTGTTTACGACCTCGAATGCACACAGTTTCTTGCCCTGCTTAACCCCGATATCGACGCGTTTCTTGTCAAATGCGTTTTCGATTTTGGCGGGAAAGCCCTGTTGGACCGCCCATTGGTAAATTGTGTGTTGCCAGAAGCGGTGGACGAAGGAGCCGTTGCCAGGTGGGTGGTGCGTCTTGACTTGCATTGCTTTGAGGAGTTCGTAAGCCTTGTCCTGCAGTTCACCAAGGCTGAATAACTTACCTCGCACTCCTGTGCGGATCTTATGGATCTTGATGAGGCCTTCCTTTTCCAGCTCCTTGCGAATGCGGTTGCCCATCCATGCCGAAATCTCCAATTGGCTGTCGCGCTTGGTTGCGGGAAGGAACACTTCATTCATAATTGATTCAAGATAGTCAAGGTTGCGTTTTGGTATCTGCGATTGATGCATGCTCGCACGCGCAGGTGTGGATACCGCCACTGTCGCCTCATGTGTAGCGGGAGCAGGTGCAGGTGCCGGTGCAGTTGCCCGTTTTGGCTTGGGCTTTGGCTTGGGCTTGAGTGGTGGTGTAGGTAGAGGCGCTGATTCTGATTTCAATCCGGCATTAACTGTTGATCTGGCCTGCCGTGCCTTGGGCCTTGTTTTGGGTGTGCTCTTGTGGACGGATGTGGATTCAGTCGTGGGGGTGGGTTTTCGTGTCTTCCCTTGTTGTTTTGCCGGGCTTGCTTCTGCTGTCGGTATCGCATCGTTTTGTATTACTTGTGGAACTTCGTCTTCCTCAGGCACGGGCCCGAGCCATTTGCGTGTCCTCTCAACCGCCTGCTGGACCAGTATATGTGACGCAGGATTGACTTCCAGGTCGGCAACACTGACCAAAAAAGGCAGGGGATGAGAGGGATGCCGAGCGACTACCACCCTACCTTGTTCCTTGGGAAGGGAAAGAAAATAGTCAAGTTGTTCCGGGTGTAGGCCCATGCTGTTAGTTATAATGCGCGCAGAGGTTGCGTCCACCGGCGGAAATGCGTACCACGTGGATAAATTGGCGAGTATGGGAAGCGGGACCATACTCGGCGTCTGGGTTGCGACCACCAGCCCGACACCCCTCTTTCGACAGGTTCTACTAAAGTCATAGAAGAATGGTTCACTGATATCGGCTCGTTTCTCGCGCGAGATGTTCGAGACGCGCAGTACTTCGTCAAACATGAAGATGTTTTCCAACAAGGAGTTGTACTGTACGCCTTTATAGTTCTCCACCCAAAGCAAGAGAAAGCCGACAAGAAAGGCAAGATGGTCGTCTGAAAGATCGCGAAGTATCCAAACCACCGAGTGGCCTAGCAGTCGGCGCAGATCATGTCCTCTGCGGACGTTGATGATTCTGCCCCATGCGTTCAGCATTTCCGCAAACCGGTCGCAGCATGTGTTTCTGGCCTCGGCCCATCTCTGGCTTTGGCCACCTCGCAACTTCATCCTGAGGAGACTCTGGTACACCTCGGAGATGGAGGCGTAACCACGTTCTTCAAGCAAGTTCAGCGCCACACTTCGAGTCAGATTCACGCTACGGTCTCGAAAAAACGATATCTCACGAAGCCGACTGGTCGCCTTATGTAGGTAGTCCTTGGGGTCGCATCCAGGGGGCGCGGCAAACGGGTTGAACCGAAGGTCTTTCACCTCCAGGAACAGGATATCTGGTTCTGATGCAAGTAGGGGCGTTAGTTCGTTTTCCGTGTCGAACCACCAGACCGGTTTGCCTTGTCGGTGCGCCTGCAAAGTCATGAAAAGAGATAGGATTGTTTTTCCGCTTCCTGCAGGACCGAAGAAACCTTTGTGTAGCGCGAAGGAGTCAAGCGGATCCCTGAATAGCTCCCCTGGACCGTTGCCGCCAATTATGCGGCCGGGACTTGCCCACGGCCCGGTTGGGATTGTAGAAAAGGGCGCTGGAAGAAAAGGATGCGGTTTTCGCACGCGCCGCATCATTTGTATCTCAAGGAATTTGAGTATCTTTTCATCAAGCTTGGGCTTCTTTTGGAGCAGCGGCGAGTTAAGGAAGGCCTTGACCATCTTGTGCTCAGTCATGCCGGTGATAATTGCAAGTTCCTCGATCTGTTTTAGACGCCACTGGTTCATCAATCGTTGTCCCGTCCTTTTGGGAATAATGCGTTTATCAGGGGACTGAACGTTTTCGCGCCCATTATGGCGGAAACCGCAATGACTATAAGCGCGAACCCCTTTGGTCCCATCCCCAGTGCCCGTGCTACTTGGTCCAACACACCAAAGCGGCACAGCAATATTGAATACAAGATGCCTGCGGTCACTCCGAGCCCCACGGCCGCAAGTGAGCGCCAATATGGTGCAAGCTGGCGGAAGTCATCGCGAAACACATATATGATGACTGCTCCTAGCAAAACGAACTTCCACATACCTGATTCCTTTCGTCAGCAACCGCTCAACCATTTGAGGAATAGAAGGATAAGCACCACGATAAGGAGCCGTTTTGTGCTCCCTTCCCAATCGTCAAAAAAACGGTAGTGCCAGCAGTCGTCGCAGTAGATAACTTCCAGCGCGCCTCTCTTTATCTTGGTGCGGTGAACTTGATTATCGTGGTAATAAAGCGGTTCATGACAGCGATGACAAGGTCTGATTTCTTGAGCGCATTTTGCGCAAAGCGCTTGGCCTGAGGGCGTGACGGCCCCAAGGTCCGAAGAATGATGGAGTACGTGGCCGCATGAGGCGCGCTTCAGTTGAATGACGGTTCGGTCGCCGGCAACGTCTCCAAAAGTCTCGATTTGGCTCTTGTCTATGATCGTGTCGCCATCACTGGCGATGCCGTCTATCCGAATGATAGTGTCCTTTCTTAGACCAAAAACATCATCGTCTCCCTGCCCATGCATGCCGTTGTTCCCGCGTTGCTGCAACATGCCTAAATCTCCTTTCTTGTTTTTGCTCCACGATTGGAATCACTGACCCAGCATGTCGTCCTCTGGGCGCAGCAAGCCCTGTTCCTCATTACATCCGAACACGTCATAGCCTCTATCGTCACCCAGAATCTCTAGATCATCAACTGGGTACTCCAGAGAATCGGCCAAGGAACCGTTTGGAGCGTTTAGATGGCTCGCTATATCGTAGTCAGCTTCATAGTCCACCTCGAGTTGCCCGGGTCTAGGCGGAAAATCGACATTCTCCACAGGGAGGTCGCCCGGCCATTCCAGTGCAAGTTCAAATGCCTCGCCTACACTCAATTCCGGATCCAGAGATGATTCCACCCGTAACTGTGCATCTGTGAGAGTGAAGTCAGACCTAACTGGGCCCCCAGGCATGGACTGGTCAAGGGATGATTCTAATTCGCTAACCCATCCAGAAGGAAGGTACTCATTGCGAGCGATTTCATCACTGGCAGGCGGCCCGGCATCTGGCCTATCGGCCTCACCAAAATCCGAAACCGATTTCCGTACAATGCCCGCGAAACCAGCACTCACATCAGGCAGTGCAAGATCATCCTCAACTGGTGACTGCATCGAAAGTGGCAGCTTAACCGCAAATGGTCGTTTGAACCGTCCGCCATGACGGCTGCTGTGGCCGGATAACAGCCTTGATTTGCGAAGAGGCCGCAAACTTGAAATGCGCTGTTTGCTCTGTCGGCGAACATCTTTCGCGGAAGCTTTCAGTCCTGTCCCGCCGCAACAAGGACACTCTACCTCAGCGACTTGTCCCGAATCGTCGCGCACCAAAACTGTTCCTTCACCGTCGCATAGTTCACATGGCATTGTGTCATCTCTAATCCTTGTACACATATCTTCCTTTCGCACTGGCTCGCACAACAGTCACGCTCATCATCCCGTCATCGACCAGTATCCTGTTTCCATGCACTGGTTGTATGCATTAGAATCTGCATTATTGCCCTTAAAGTGTTACCTTGAGGCCTCTCGCCAAGCATTCAAACGGAAAGCAAATACAGATAGTTTGCTTAATGCCGCAACTACTTCAAATGTGTAACTATCACTAAGGCGGAGAAAATTAGGGAAAAAATAGCAAACAAACTCAGGAAGACATATAGCGACGTTAATAGAACGCTGTCCGCTATTGACGTAGTTTCATTTTGACTGCGAGGCTTCTTTTGCTTCTTTTCGATTATCTCACCATACTCATTTATTATGAATCTACGCATTGTTTAGTCTCCTCTGTTGCTTGTTAAAAGAATTCTCTGAGGTCATCTGGAACCGCTGAGCATTCACGCATAGCGTCTTCTGCGGCTTGCTTTTCCCTGGGTGTCAATTCCTTCCGCTGACACACTGAGCAGTTTTTTCGGGGTCCCAAGAGCCGCGGTGAAAAAATGTGGAAAGGCTGTTTGAACAAATAGAATCCCGCACCCAAGGCACCCCCAATGAGGAGGAAGTTTCTGGACGGGTCAATTAGTTTTGCCAGTTCGCAATCTTCGTTACGCAATAGCATTGCGAGCGCGTACATCGTCTCTACACTGTTTATCAGGGAGACTGCGGCGTGAAGTCCGGGCTCACCTTCGTAGTCTTCAGGGCTTTGCGCTCGACTGTAGTCTATCGAACCTTTGATTTCAGGCTGCGCCAATCCACCACGAAGACACTCGAGGCAAGGCGTACCCTCTCCGGGAAGCGTAAAAAGAATCTCTCCACCACGAGCTTCTTCGTAGCATCCTCCATAAAGCCCAGGGATACCCCGCCCCCACGCTTCGGCGTTTATGGCTAACTGGACTGAGGTCCTGTCCGTGGCAGCAACGATAAGGTCCACTTCATCAAAAAGGGAATCCAACGATGCTGGACAGTCTTCGGCGAAGACATCAAATGGAAACACCTCTGCCTCAACATCTGGATTTATCCGTGCGATCCGTTCGCGGCCACAATGAACCTTGTAGCGTTCCAAATCTAGAAGGTCGCATTCATGGCGGGATACGTTCTCAATATGAAAGTGGCCAGGATCAGCCAATCGAAGATGGCCAACACCCGCACGTACCAGTCCAAGGGTGATCGTGCAGCCTCCCGAACCCAAGCCAAATATCAAAACTCTACTTTTCCACAGCCTCCCTAACAAACACTCATCAAATGGGGTCCTCTTGAACCGCTCTGCATAGTCTACAATCTGTACGTCCACAGAATGCCAGGCGTTTCCAACATTATAAAACGCACTGACTTCGCCGTTCTTGACCGTTATCGCAATTTGGTTGTGGTTTCCGGATGCTTTCGGTAGAGGACTCCTGAGCACCTCGCCGATTTTCGGCAAACAGGAATCACCGCCTAATTCGACTACGTTTATAAGTCCTTCGTCTTCGTACACCGCCCCACACAGGAATGCTGGCTGTTCTCCCGAGCAGCCTTCCAGCTGTAATAAATGTTGGAAAATTTCTTTTGGCAAAATCAGTTGCATTGGATCGTCCTCCGTTCTGCTCCTTGTCATCTACTTGTTTTGCAGGTGTTGCATTTGCCACGAGGTCATGTTTGCACTTGGCGGTCTGTGTGTTGATTTGCTCAACCACAGTCGCTAGGCTGCATTCCGAATTCCACGCACAAAGAACACAATGCGCCTCGACTGGTTTTTCCGAAGGTAATAGCAGGACACTCGGCGGATTCAGCGGATACTCAGCCGGAAGGCAACACCGCAGCGCCAGTTCGTCCTTAGAAATATCAATGAAAAGTCGTTGGGTTTCAGTCTCACGTTTGACTACAACCGCATAACCGGCCTCGGTCAGATGCTCGACCTCTTTTCGAAGTCTCGCGTTTCCAATATCAGTGACATAGAAACGGAACGCTGGGTCGCGCCAATAATCCGTCTCACGTGTGACAATTATGGAAGGTTCAACCGCAAGTGCTGCTTTGGCTTCCTTTGAATCATCTCCAATTGGTAATATCTCCACCGGGCTAAAGTCTGCACTCCCCTTTTCATATATGTATGCATGCAACTCAACCGAGCTAGAATCGCCAAGATTTGCTATCATCACCAAGATCCAAGGGGCCTCTGCGGCGTTGGGAAAGTCGTTAAGCAGAAGCTTGGCCTGAGCGAGGTCCCCCGAACTTGGTGAGGAATAATTTCCCGGATGAAGATGCCAGTAGCCATCAAGCTTCAATCGCCCATTGGAATCTCTAAGCGCCGCATCAAGATAACGCTGCTCGGTTTCAATGTCGGCTTTGAAACTGCCCGGAGACAACTCCGCTGCAGGACCTGGGACTGTTGCACGGAAAATAGTGGGCTCAACACTTGTCCCGATCAATAGCCCACCGGTTTCGGTGTCTTGCCCACGGAGACACTCCTCCGCGATCTTCTTGGATGCGCTGCTCGTTATTCTTACATAATCCATCTGTATTCTCCTCAAGTTTTCGGCAAATGTCTTATTGACGGCCAGTGTGTTCGCCCGCTGTCTAGCCAAGCCTCATAGGCTCTTAACCACGCGATAGCCCAATCCAGTATTACTTTGCCGCTTGTCTGCGGCCCCACCTCCTTTTGCGTGTAGAGACAGAGTTGGCCTTTGTCAAATATGTGCTTGGCCCCTGCGATACGAGGCTTAGTGATAAAGGCAGAAGGTGCGCTCCAAGGAAAATCCACAGGATATTCTATCTTCATCATATATGCCGCCCTTTTCCCCTGAAACTTATTAGACACCATGAGCAAACCATTGGAGATGATGGGTCTGGCATCCGGGTAGCTCCTCCTTAGGAGCTTTATCTCCAACAAGAACCTTACTTTGTCATTTTCCGGCCAAGGCTTCATTGTCAATTCCTCCTTTGCTTGAGGCGTGCCCAAGTACAAACCCGGGGCACGCCTCGATACGAGTCACATGATGTGCCAGGTCGTCGGCTTGACCTGGTCGCGCGTGCTGTTTAAATCAATCACCTCGACGCCAGATTGGACCTGTTCTTTCAGTTCTTCGTCGCTGATCGTCAAACCAGATGTCGGACTTTGTGGATTTTGTTCCATCGTCTCATCCTCCTATTTCATCGCTTCAACCAATGCCAAAAACATGACCTTTTGATACCGCCAAGCCCCGCATGGGCGGCCCTCTAGTTGGCTGATGGAACTGGATTGAGAAACTTTTCGCAACGTTTTGCTTCCTCAACCGGTCCAATAGGCCCGGCAACTGGCCTGGCTCAGGTTTAATGTGAACACCATTTTTTAACATTCAGTAGACGCCTCGTTGACTTTTCCGCTTTATTCGATTCCTATATCTTTTCTACTCTGATATCGTACTCTTAAGAAATAACATTAAAATGTATGGTATGTCAATCGCAAAAGCTTTATAAATACCTGATACGTATAGAGATACACGCTTCTGTCGCCAGCGGTCGCCAGTTGTCGCCAATCGAAAAACCCTGCTCTTAAAGTTAATCTCCACCATTGTCGCCAGCTGTCGCCAATATAAGCCAGTGAGACAAATGAAACCTTGTAAAAAAGATGTTGTGGAGGGAAAACGAAAGCGAAAAGCTCAGGAGATTAATTTAGAAGGTTTTTTCTCAGCCGAAGATTATACTGTACAATGGGGAAATGAGAGGAACATTGATGAATGTTCTCCTTACGCGGACTTAAGAAAATATTTAAACCGCGTTGCGACTTTTATTGACTGGTACGGATATAATCATCCTACTATCAGCCAAGTTGAGCGCACAGCCATCTACCATATGAATGGTGCAACACTGAAACTTGACTATTCGTCTTTTGTTGAGACGCTTTGTCCTGTTACAATGTCAGCAAAGATAGACTTGCAAATTGTCTCGGATGATCAAGCAGATATCGTCATCGAGAGGTTGCAGAAAAGATTTCCGTATCTCGAAAGGAAAGGGTGAAAAAAGTGGAGGTGTTTGAGAAGTCTACTATAAAGTTCCATCCCAATGAAGCCAGGCTTTGGTTTATTACAAAGGGGCAAGAGGCGATAGAGCTGACTTTTGCAAAGCGCTTTTATTTTGACCTTGTTCTCGCAATAGCCATCAGACAACAGAGCAATAACAATAAACCTATTTCAGCGAGCGTAATGCAAAAAATTGTGGACACGCTTGGCAAAAAAGTAAGCAAACTTGCTACTGGGCGGAGAAGAGATTACGGGTTGTTGAAAGAATCTTTGGAACCTCGAACTGTGGAGAAATATTGGGGCTCCTACTTTCGAAATCAAGGTAGCCGAAAGTTTACTATTATCGTTTCCAGAAAACCGAAGTCGCTCTCCGAGGAAGAAGTCTCTAAAATGCTTGATAACTTGTTTGTGTTATGGAGCAGTCGTAAAAGCGCTGAATATTCACTCGGGCCGCCATACAGTTATCCGACTATTATATTGCCGGATAATGTTTTTCAGGATGAGAAGATTACAGTATGTGATACAGCGAGTTATGTTGGTACAGAAAGAATATCCTGGGCTGTCCTCGTGGTTGATACAGACACTGGTATGATCGAGAAAGATATTCAGGCTGGATTTCTGAATGAAAGACTAGAACTCCCTGTAGAAATCGACCGTGAACGAAACAAGTTGATAAAGGAACGCGAACAAGCCCTCGCTGAGAATCAGGAATATCCTTGGCCTGGCCCCACTTTCGCTCCGTATGCATTCACCGAGCAACGAGCAAGCATATCAGAACATCCTTCTATTCATTTCATTTTAACTCCAACTGACTATTTTACTTTTCTTGCTGTTCAGCACTTCATGAATTGGCCTATTGCAACGGATGATTCATGCAGTCCGCAAACACTCCGTAAAACCTACCTTTCTTCTTACAATATCTTCAAACCAATCCGGCTTCTTTCCCAATCCATTAGTGCTACAATGCTTATACTCTGCAAGGAAAATGGAAAAGACTTCGCACTTCTCGCCAAACGCTCTTCAAGAGATATGCTCCGAACGGGACGCGATGTATATGTCCTGTCTGTAAACGAGACCCCAAAACGACGACCTACCGAGAAAGAAAGGCAATCCTTGGAAAACGTTCCTCCGGAGAGACTGGTGCCGGATGAGGACGAGGAGGGGAAGCCGTCTTTTTTTAGCGCTCTAATCAGAGGCACGCGAGAAGAGGTCGGAATCGATATTGACCGAGATACTATTAAGATTCTGAGTCTTGGGCTTGAGACTGAACGATACCAATACGCTCTAATTGGTTTGGCCGAGACCAATCTCACAACCACATACATTCGTCAGGCTTTGACTGTGGCTCAAGATACCAGACTTGAATATGAACGGCTTTTCTTCGTTCCATTCACGGTTGAGTCTATTTATGATTTCATGGTGGCTCACCGGCCGTGGGGACCAGAAGCGGAAATTGGCCTATTCCAAGCACTGGTCTACAAGTTCGGCTCTGCCTCTGTTGCAAGAATCTTTGAAACTTACCCTGCTCCACGAATCGCATGATACGGTTCGGGCTATTTCAAGGTCTGACTTGCCAAAGCTTATCGGTCAAAATAGACCAAATCTGACCGATATAGTTAGCAAGAATTTCAAATTTCTTCGCGCTTAAAGGGCCGGACGAGCCCCGAAGCTCTTGCTCCTCAGAGAAGTTTGTAATTGTCTACTTCCACTCACCTATCAAAAGAATTCTTCGCTCAGGACACTAGTGCCCGTACATACAGCGCACCACAGAGCTTATTGACGCCGAATTGTCTGAGGCAAAGCTTTATAAGCAAGTTCGGTGCAAGAATTAAAACATGGCCTACCTCAAACTCACGATTGAGCCAATCGCTTCCCAATCCGCAATGGCCTCTCTGGCAAAACTCCTCCCAAAACAGGAGTGGGATAAGATCAGACGCTCGGCCTACAAGCGCGCTGGGTATCGCTGTCAGATCTGTGGAAGGGACGCGCGGCTCAACTGCCACGAGGTCTGGCATTTCAATGAAAGAACCGGCTACCAATGGCTGATGGGATTCGAAGCCCTCTGCGACGACTGCCACGGCGTCAAGCACATACTCAGCGTCAGGAACCGCCATACCTTCATCAAACTCGCCGAGCATTTCATGACTGTGAACAAAGTCGGCCCTGATGAATTCAAGACCTACCTCCGAACCGCGCGGCATACTCAAATCGACAGGAACAAGCGCGAGTGGCGTATAGGATTCGGCAACTACTCCTTTCGGGTTCCCGCCCTCAGGAATTTTGAGCAACGCAAGAAATACGTTCAGTGTGAGCGGCCACAATACTACTGAACTCAATTCATCATTGGCATCAGCAGTTTTCCTGAAAAGATCCAAGCCATCATGTCTCGCGTTCTCTCGCCCCAGTGGTTGTGGACGACCAAGTCTCAATAAACCCAAACTCGAAAACCACGTCTGTCAGTAAAGTTTGTAATTGACTACTTCCACTGACCTGTCCCAACAAGCACGGCGCTTCGCCAAGTCACATGTTCGCGTCTTATGCGGGCCGAAGGTGGCCGGGCAGTTGTGAACTGGGCTCGCTGCGGAGGCCTCGGACCCGCGAAAGTCCTTTGCCTTGCAAGGTCACAAGCTTATTCCCATTCATATTCTTACCTCCTATTTCTTGAGCATGAAACAGGGGCTTACGTCCCCTGTCATGGCCGACAAGCCCCGAAGCTTACGCCTCGGGGTCTTCGCCGTTTTCTTCGTCCTGCGGTTCGCGCCCTCGCATGGTCAGAAATTCGAACGCTTTGTTGACCACCAGCGCCAGCTTTGGCAGGTCGTTTTTTCCGAATCCGTTCGTACTCTGCCAATTGCCGTCCCTGTCCTTGTATCGTCGCTCCACCCGCACCGTGTGCATGGTGAATTTCTGGTCGCCGTTTTCATGTTTGTTTTCCCAGATGACTGCGCGTATCGCGTTGGACGCCGCAAACTGCTTTAATGGCTTTGGCATAATCTCACCTCCTGTATCTTGAACATCACACGGGCCGGATTGCTCCCGTCTACTCTTCCTCAACCGCTCAAATTCTGCATCCCACCGTTTGTCCAGTCGCTTCATATACGTCTTGTGAATCTCGCGAAAACTGTCTTTGACGTGGCCATGGACGTCGAACTCTGTCAGACCGAATTCGTCCGCCGACTGACACAACTCCTCAACAAGTTCACCTAAATCCATCCTTCTGCGCATATTCAACACCTTCCTTAGCATGATATGACTCAACACGTTCCCACAACTGAGTAACTGGCATGTTCGACTCGGCTCTCTACGCCGTTGGCCGTGCGAAATGCCGGCCTGCGAGCACGGGCCTTGTCCGTATATGCCGTACGCTTGTCCGTACAATCGCCATCACTCATTCTTAACCTAGTTTTCACCATTTGGGTCACCAGCATAAGGGGCAAAACCTGACCATAGGTCAAATCAACCTCAATCATCCAAACCACCTCATGTTTATCACCCTTTTCATTAGCACCATGCTTTTCGTTTTACCATCGCGGCCCGACACACCGCCACCCACGCCCGCAGGGCGTAAGCTTCTTGGTGTCTGCGGTACCTGCCCTGGGCAATATCGCTTTTCGCAGACACACAAGATGGTTAAAGATAGGTGACAAAAGAGGGCCGCGCCGGAAATGAGGCTTGATAGGCGAATGAAAGGCAGCTATCGAGGCCCGCGCCAAGTACTCCAGCACGTGATGGCACCAATCCCACAACTCTATGCAATTGTGTCATGGCTCAAGCGGCCTTGCCACTGCCGTCGCAGTACTTCCTTGATCTTATCGTGGACAATTCTTCCTTTTGGCAGAGCTGCCTCATTTGCTCTTGGGACCCGAATGGTCCAAAAGGAACACTATAACACTTGCATTCGAGATTGTCGTGCGTCTCCCACACTCCTTGTCGCGGTAGGTAGGTCCGCGCAAAGCCACATCTTGCACTCCTCACCTGAATTCATGCGCGAATCCGGAATCGGTGGACGGTTTGGTCTGGGCCGGACACGTGCATGGCCACGGAAACACTTCGCACTTTCCCCCCGGAATCGATCCGCGCTTTGCCCAGCAATACGCGCTCTTCACATATATCTTCGGTTTCGCAAATAGAACGTCCCTTCTTTTCCGAGTTAAGTTTAAGATGTTGAGCAGATTATTGTTCTGCCTTTTCGCGTTGAAAACCCAAGAATTGAAAACTACAATAGAATGTATTTGCATTTCGATGTGCCACAAGATATAGTATACATAGAAAATCATGAGAATCTTGGTATGACATTACTGGATAGCAACAACAAAGCACGGCTCTGCCTCCAAGAGCGCTGGCGAGCGACAATCATACTAATAAGGTCGGTTTGCCTTCCCAGCTTATCTAGGGGGACAGGACAACAAAAATGACTGGGCCAAAACGTGGTGGATTCAGAAGAAACGGTAGTGTTTGTAGTGGACGTCAGTAGCGTCTGTATTAGCCGATTTTTCCGATTGACACAATTGCAAGATGCTTCAGCTCCAAGCCACGGCCAGGAGTATGATGTACCGGAAACTTCGCAATATGGATAAAACCGCAAAACTGGACAAGCGGATCGTGCTTTGGCTATAGAATCCATACAATTCGCATATTTAAGGCCCGATTGTAATTCATTAATAATGAAGACATTTATGGGTTCAGCCAAACACCTTGAGTTGGAGAGGTCTCAAGCTTCTGGCATCTTGCAGTACCTCATTCTACAGTTGGATAGGCAATGCCCGCACGCCTGTATATACTGTTTTATTGGTGATGCCTCTCTCGAACGACCTCACAACCATAATCTCTCATTAAGTGAACGCAAGAGAATCATTGATGAAGCCTATGAATTGGGTGCCCGGGTTGTCTCAATGCCTGGTGATGGGGAGCCTCTAGCCATTAGGGCGTTCAAAGACCTCCTAACTCATATAAGTACGAAGGGGATGATAAGTATAATCTATACGAAAGGACTGCTGCTCACACCTGAATGGACCGATTTCTTGGCAGAGTTGAATGCCACTGTTGTAATAAGCTTGGATTCGTTGAATGAGAGAACGGCGACGGAACTTAATCCTGAACCGTGTGGCTGGTTTCAGAAAGCCATGGACAACGTTGAATATGCCCGAAATGTTTTCAGGTCGTTAATCGAGCGTAAAGGTGATTATAACGTCACACGACTTGTGGTCAACCACATGGTGAACTTACTGAACTTCGGTCAGCAAGAGGATATCAAAAAATGGTGCGGAGACGACATGCTCTTCGTCTGTCATGGGCCTTCCAAAGAGGGTTGCGCCAGGGACATCTGGGGCAGACTTGCAGGGAGTGACGAAACGCACCAAGAACTTATAACCCATGCGAACAGCGTGTCCGAAACAAGGGGAAATACCACGGCCAGAGCGGATGGTAAATGTGCTTATTATTTGAATGGGGTAACTGTTGGGGCAGATGGTAATGTTAAGCTGTGTCCTGCCAGTACTCAAACGAGAGATCTTATCGGGAATGTTAAGAATGATTCCATTAAGGAATTGTATGACAGAACTCAGCGTATTCTGAAAAGTACAATGGGGTCCGCTCTCCCACCATGTTTAGTTAGGTCGCCTTCTTATAGCAGCGTCATTCTTGGTTTGGAGTCAATATGATAAAGCCAAACTTTGTGCTCGTCACTATGGACGAGGTGCGCCCTGACCATCTATCGTGTTATGGATATGAAACAATCAGGACTTCCAATTTGGACACAATTGCCCAAGGCGGAGTAATATTCGAAGATGCCTTCTCGGCCTCTTGCTTCACCCCTGTTGCCCATGCATCGATACTCACGGGACTGTATCCCTACAATCACGGCCTACGTTCGGCCTATGACTGTATAGAGACCAAATCGCTTTCCCATTTCCTAAGAGAATCCGGTTACCAGACCGCAGCCTTTGTCGGGGTGGATTTGATAGGCACTGCAAACGGATTCGACTCCGGTTTTGATTGTTTTGATGAACCTCAAGACATGAGAGCTTGGCGAGTAACGACATACGAGGAAAATCGTGTTGTGCTTTGGGGAAACGACCACATAGATAGAATGCTCAAGTGGATAGAGATGAATGGCTCTGCTCCGTTTTTTCTCTGGGTTCACTACTTTGACTGTCATGAGGGAGCAGAGAAACACCTTTTGGAGCAGGGCAAGCTCAGAAAAGGGGCTCTTGAGGAATACAGTTACTATGACGCCAAGATCCAATTCATGGACTCGTTCCTCTTTGGCCAACTCTTGGAACTGCTAGAAAAGCTTGCTATCGATGAAAATACTTACGTTGTAGTCACGTCAGATCATGGGACAAACTTGGGGGACCATCCTCTACCTCGGAATGACAGTCTCGGAATAACCTATCCACAACACCTCACTTTGCATGATTGCGACTTGAGGGTGCCTTTAATAATTGCGGGAAACGGCATCCCAAAAAAAAAGAGAGTCAGAGGGATAGTACGGTCTGTGGATATAGCACCGACCATCTTGGACCTTGCAGGACTCGAGGTCGATGGCCTCAATGGAGTAAGCCTCTTGCCTATTATGAGAATGGAGAAGGCAGAAGATCTCGAAGTTTATGCAGAAGATCTCTTTTCCTCGAGAGGCCCTGGCGATTACCAGGCTATTCGAGATGATAAATACAAGTTCATCATTGACCGAAGGACAGGGAATGAGGCCTTATACGACCTGCTGCTTTTCCCGGACGAAAATCAACCCCTAAATACTTTATCTGACAATGAAAAACAACTTCTGCAAAAATGGCGGAGGATCTGTGACGACACCCGACCTGCCTGGCAGGGAAACACAACGAATAGGGACATGCGTATCGTCGAAGAAAGACTCAGGGCCTTGGGGTACATCTAGTGACACGAGCCTTTTGTCAATCGAGGGATCGCTCGGATACTCTCAAAGAGAAGCTTATACGAGAATGCAGAAAGGCCTGCGATACGGCTTTACCTTGTTCGACATACAATCTTAATCGCCAAGACCTCCAGACTGTGCAGGGACAACTCAGGAGCTTGGGGTACATAGAGTAGCCGCAGTTCCTAGATAAGCAATAAAGTGCTGCTGCATATGTATTTATCCGGCATTTCCACTCCAAGCCTATTAAATCTCTCTCTGCACAATCAGAATAATGGCCAGCGTTGTAATAAACAACGCAATTCCACTAATCAGGCAGACTAATCCGGCGGTATTTCTCGTCCTAACAATGCGAGACGTAAGTTCTTGTATCGTTGGGATATCAATCCTAACCATAAGCCCCGTTAGACGCTTGTCTGAAGCGGTGAAAAAGATAAGACTCGCAGCAAGAAAGATGATGGCCGCCAGTATATCCATTCCTGCAAATCCTGCCGCGATAAGCTTCTCTACAAAACTGGCACTCGAATCTATGAATTCTGGATCAACATCCATTGCCCTATCTCCAAACAAGTAGGTACACCAAGAACAACATCTCCAACATGATCACTATGTAGCCCCCGCAAAACAGCCATGCTACTATTGCACACGGTTTCACTGCAGCATCTATTGCGGCAACCGATGCTTGAATCACTTCTTTTCTTGCAGCATCTTTGGCTGCATCCACCTCAGCTAGCACTTCTTGCTTAGTCCAAAGCTTCTCAGAGGTCCCTGACAGCGTCTCGTCTTGTGACACCTGCCTCATGGCCTCGAGCAACTCCTCATCATTAATAGGCTTAATGAGTACCACATCGGCGGCCGCTGCGAGCACCCCTCGGTACTCGTTAAGTATCGCTGCGTTTGACGTCACTATTATTAATCTGAAATCTCTCTTTGTTTCTCTTAGCTTGACAAACAACTGGCCTCCATCCATATCCGGCAAGCCTAAGTCCAAAAGCACGGGGTTGTAGCCGTTTGCTTCCCATTTTCGCAGTGCCTCGGTAGCATTTGGGGCCGTTTCGATGGGCAGCCCCGCCTCTTCGAAGGTAGAACAAATACTCTCCCTGACGCCCACATCGTCTTCAACTAATAATGCAGTTTCCATTCGACTTTGCTCCTTAATCCGGCAGATTAACGATAAATGTGGTCCCCTCTCCAACTTTACTCTGGACTACTACTGTACCATGGTGCGCCTCAACAACACTGCGCACGACTGTTAGGCCGAGTCCAGCGCTGACGCCTTTCTTCGCGCTGAAGTAAGGCGCAAAAATCTGGCCTAAATCCTCTGGCGCTATTCCTCTTCCTGTGTCTGAGACAGTTATCTCGACGCCCTTTTCGCCTCGCCGACATTTGATGCCGAGGACTTTTGAACCTAAGTTGTCAGCGCCCATTGCTTCTAGCGCATTTCTGATTAGGTTGAAAAGGACCCTTTGAAATTGGTCCGAATCGACCCTTACTATGACGCCCGGCTCAATACACAAATCTTTTTCGACATGATCAGGAATCTCTACATATATGAGCACATCACTGACCAATTTGTCAAGTGATGTCGGCCTTTTCGTAAGAGGCAAACGATTTTTCAAGGTCACATAGAAAAGATCTTTGGAAAGTCTTGATGCCCGGTAGGCACCTTTGTCGATATTCATGCACAATTCCTGCAACCGGGTGTCAGTGCCATTTGTGCGTGTTGACAATTCCTTGGACAAGTGGGCAATGTTTCGTGTTATTGCGTCTAATGGCCCACCAAGATCATGAGCTACCCCCGCCGCAAATCTGCCCACTGACGCCTCCACCTCGAACCTAACCAGATGGTCCCTGACCTCCCGCGTCTCAATAGCGAGTTCGCTTATGATGCGTAACAAACCTGCAAGTATCTCTTCCTGCTCTCTGGACAAACCTCTCTTGCTTTCTTCTGTAATCCACAAAAGGAAGAACGCAATCCATCTTGCCTTGGCGGCGTATGGCACGCACAGCAAGTAGCCTGTCTTTTCCGTCCCCAATGCTGACTCAAGCTTTTCTTGGGCCATCTTCAGGGTCATCTGTCGGCCCCTGACCTGAGCGCGACGTTTTCGTAAACCCGCAGCCAAGCCAATGAAAACGTCATGCCCCAGAGGACCCGCGAGAATACCTTTGCCAGAATATCTGGCGACATAATTAGGGTGGCTCTTCACTTTTCCTGAGAATACAGGGACATCTGCACAGCACACTTGCTCTTCCCTACAAAGAAGACGAATACTAACTCCCGGCAAATCTGCAATTGAAAGCAGGCATGGTTCCAGGTGTTCTTCTCTTCCAGACTCCTGAGGCTCGCCTAAAGGTCCGTCCCTCAAAGCCTTTAGCCACTCCCCACCATGCTGGACCAAGGAGAAGGATGACAAGCCCCTGTCGTACTTGAACAGCGAGTAGAATTGAATCGCTGGAAGATTTAGCTCTTGTTGAGCTTTGTCCAGTACCCGGAACCAGTGCTTCGCAGAAATTCTGACTAGCAATTCTTCGTCAAGAACTTCATCTTCCGGAAGCACGCAGCTTATCAACTCTCCAACGATCTTGGCGAACTCTGTTATTAAAAAAGAGTTCACCTTTTTCTCCCTGGCTGAATCCTTGTGCTCATTCATAAGCGATTCTCACAAGCAGATTGTGCGTCTATCACTCGCACCCTAACTAATATCCTGTAACAGGTAGTACTCGACATAAAGAGTATGGGGCATTCTTGCGCCAAACAACTCTTTTACCCGATTAAAAGCTCGCTATCTTCTTATCGATGGCTTTGTTGCCAGCGCAGAACACGATTCTCCACCAATCCGCCCGTGACGACACCAGCAGTTCCAAGAATTCCCAACCATATAAGTATTGCGTAGGCCAAATGAGTATCCATTATGCCGGTAGCGATCATCATTCTATACCCCAGCCCTCGCGATGCGCCGACAAACTCGCCGACAACACTTCCGATTATACTAAAACTTACGCTTGTTTTGAAACCGGCAAAAAGCCATGAGTAAATTGACGGAAGGGCGACCAATCGAAATACTTGGAATCTGGAAGCCCCGATAACTCTCACGGAGTCTGTATATTGTCGATTTATGTTCCTGAAACCAGCAACCGTGTTAAAAAACACAACGAAAAACACTAAAGAAAAGCTCAGCATAATCTTAGAAGTTATACCAAGTCCGAACCAGAGAAGAAAAACGGGTGCCAGGGCGGGTCTTGGCATGGAATTGAGGGCGATAATGTATGGTTCAACGATTCTATGAACACGGTTCAAGGACGCCAACACGACGCCTGCTGTCAAACCGAATACCATTCCAAGAATAAGACCCGATAGACTTTCCATAAGGGTAGTGACCGTGTCTTTCAAAAGCAGACCGGAATTCCAATATGAGACGAATGCCGAGCATATCTTGGTCGGCTGACCAAAGAGATACGGATCGAATATAGCTGGAAACTGCCATACAGAAATTTCCCAGGTTATCAAGAAGGCCATGGCGACCAAGAGTTGTCCCAGAATGATACTTTTACGCATTTACAATCTCCCCCAAAACAGCAGCCCAGACCCGTTGCTCAAGTAAGGCGAACTGTTCACTTTTGCGGAGACTTAGGACGTCGCGGGGGCGCGGAAGGTCTATTTGAATTGAGGATCTGATTGTTGTGGGACTGCCTGAGAGAACCAGAACTTGGTCGGATAGCGTTGTGGCTTCGGTGACATCGTGGGTGACCAGGAGGACCGTACCATCTTTCCCTATTAACTCAGAGACAAGCCCCAATACTTTCAACTTCATCTGGCTATCAATCCCGCTGAAAGGTGTATCCAAAAAGATGATGGAAGGTTTATAGGCGAGACAACGCACTATGGCAACCCGCTGCTGCATTCCCAGTGAGAGTTGTCCGGGATAATACTCCATGAACTCTCCTAAACCGACGGCCCCGAGCAAGCGCATTACTATATCTTTGGATTCGGTATTCCGGTCTTTGCCAACCACGAATCCGAGTAGAGCATTTTCCATTACGGTAAGCCACGGCAAGAGAGAGGGGCTCTCAAAAACAAAACCGAGTCGTCTGTTGCATAGTTGTTTTCGAGTAAATGGATCATGTCCCGCAACCGTGGCCTTGCCGCTTACATGGATTTCGCTCGGATCCATAAGTCCGCTCAGATACCGCAGTAACGTGGTTTTGCCGCAGCCGCTCGGTCCCAGCAGGGCAATGAACTGCCCCCTAAGAACATCCAGGGATAGGCTTTGAATGACCGGCGTCATCCCATCGTATGACAACGTTATGTTATCTATACTCACGAGGGGTTCAATCATGGGGTTAGGCCGGAAAACCGCCAATCAGTCGCTTCATCAAATGGCACAAGATTCTTCAGCACCCCAGCCGAATTGTACAGACGCATTTCAATCTCATAAGCTTTTTGGTTAAGGGGTCCGAGACTGTAACCATTTTTGATTCTTTCCAGTATCGCAATGAGTGTTGCTTCATCAATGTCTCCGATTTTTGACGCCGTTACTGTGTCACCCAAGAGATTCTTGGCAATATGGCTCGTCTCATGTTCTCGTATGTAGATTGCCGCCAGTTTTTGTGCGTTGACTATCTTTTGTATGAGTAAAGGGTCTCCATCTATCCTTTCTTCTTTTGCGGCCAATACCATGGACATCGCTGATTCGCCGACCCACTGGTCGTGTTCTTTTTCATTCCAGATGCTGATGAGCGGGAAGGCCAATCCCTTTTCAATCAAAATTGTGGTTTGCGGCTCAAAAGACGGATAGGCGTCAATACGGTCACTTTTTATGGCACTATATACAGTCTGCAGATTGTTCCCGACCGCTATAAACTCAACGTCTTTTTCGGGATCCAAACCCGCCTTTGCAAGATAAGACGATACCAGAGCCCAATTCCCAGAACCTGGCTTTGCAATACCTATCTTCTTGCCGCGCAAATCTGCAACGGTCTTTACCTCTCCCCTCAGTCCGGTTCTGACAACGAGGCTGAAAATCTCCTTTTCATAAACCGTGGCAACAATCTTCAAGTCTTGGCCTTTGAGACGGGCAAGGGGCACATGGACAAACGCAAGAAGTCCGATGTCAAGGTCTCCAGACAACAGAGCTGTCCTCATGTCTGAGCCGGGACCTTGGATAAACTCGGAAACCTCTAAGCCTTGTTGACGGAAATATCCTTGATTCATGGCCACCAACGAGGGAAGGATCAGTTCGAAGGCGGGCGCGCCGCCAATCCGTATCGGTGTCAGGTGGAGATTTGCAACTGGTGACTTTGACGATTTGCCCACCGGCTGCGTGCAACCTATTAGAGAACAAGATGTTACAAACAACAATAATGATAAAGAAAGCCCACTTTTCACGTTCATAGCGCATGTTCGTCTTTTCATGATACACACCCTCCATTAACTGATGAATATCGACAGCAACGGCTTCATCTTGATTGTCTCACTTTGACGGGTCCAGGTTCAATAAATTGTTTTCTGAGGCCCACCCAATTGTTGAAGCGCCTGATTAAGCTGACCCAGAACAGCAAAACAAGTCAGCATCGACAGAAAGGAACGGTGGCGTCCGATGCCTCCAGAATCGTTCCTGCCTGTCTCTTATTGGACAAGTTGCGGGTAGCACTTTCACGCGTCACGGGCAAGGGCGTCGTGGGCTGTCAGTACTTCGACTGCTTGGCTTTCGTGTCGGTCAATCAGTTTCTCAATACGCTTCTTGACAGCCGTGTCTGTCGCCGCAACAATGATCCTCTCGTACCCCGCTTTAAGGCACTTCCTAATATTGGCCACCGCGTCTGACTTGCCGGTTTCGATTTCTATGGCAATGGTCTTGCCTTTTTTGCGGGCGACTAGGTCGATGGTTTTGCCGTTGCCGATGGGGTATTCTTCCTGGACGGTGTAGCCGTCGTCTCTGAATTTGGTGGCGACTTTTTCTGCCCAGTATTGATGCTCCATGCCTCCGTGTCTTGTGGATGGCTGTGTGTCGTATCCAAGCACTTCTCTTCCTTTTCTTCTTAAACAAAGTGTTTTTATACGACCTTTACC
>SDBV01000943.1_pt1 | contig 42650 bp, 29 predicted proteins | sample 2277081 | NCBI WGS metagenome assembly SDBV01 (sample SAMN10402039, study PRJNA504765) | marine sediment metagenome | isolation source: marine sediment core GS10_PC15, 223 cmbsf | place: Arctic Ocean: Southern Knipovich Ridge | collected 2010
GGCGGCAGGAGAAACTTTGCCGGATTCAGGCTGCGAAATATCGTTGCAGCAATAATCGTAATCGTGTTGATGGTATGTTTCGCGAGGGCGTTCTTGTCGGCGGCGGATACGGTATTGCGTGAAAACGCGCGGGCCGTCACCAGCGCGGAAGCGATGATCGCTTACGTAGATCCGTTGCTGCGAAATGCTTTGCATCTGTATTTGCGGGTGGCGGGTGTTTTTTGGGTTGGGGCGGAATGGGTGGCGGTAATAATCATCTTGCGCACCTATAGTCTGTTGCGAAGCGCCGTGCGGGAAAGGCGGCTTGCCAGATGATTGTTGAATGGATTAGACATGCGGGCAGTTGGTTTTCCGTTGAGCAGTATTTGTTTTGGTCGCGTGTTGAGGGCACGTTGTGGACTGCGGCCGACTTTTTCATCGTGTTCTATCTGCTGCAAATAGTGAACCTGTTGCGGCAGCAGTTGGGACGGCGACGGCACATCTTTCCTTATGTGGCACTCGCGCTCACATTGCCTTTCGCTGCATTGATCCCTGTTGCGCCTACGGGAAGGGCTTTCTGGCGCTTGGAATTGGTAGTGACTATCCCCCACTTCCTTTTGGCGATATATTTACTGATTGCCAACCGGGGGTTTGTAGCGCTTGGCCTCAGGCTATTGTGTTCGGCGAAAGACTCGGACGACGGATAGCGCGAACCCAGATCGTTTGTGCGATGTTAAGATCACATTTGTTCCGGGGTTTCGATGCCTAGAAGTGACAGCGCGTTTTGAATTGTTTGCTTTGTCGCCTGGCAGACTTGTGCGCGGGCGTTTTTTTGTTGTTCGGTTTCCGCTTTCAGCACGGGACATTCGTGGTAGAAGGTTGTGAAGAGGCGGGCTGTGTCGAGTGCGAACTGGGCAATTGGCGCACAGTTTCTTTGTTTGAGGGCTTGTTCAACGGTTTCGGTGAATGACGCTAGCTTGGACAACAGTGCCCATTCCGCGTCGGTTTCAATTGGGAAGGCGTCGTCGATTGCTTCGGGCATGTCGCCGAATTTTCGTAGTATGGAGTTAATTCTTGCGCAGCAGTATTGTGCGTAAGGACCTGTGTCGCCTGAAAATGATAGGCTCGCGTCCCAGTCGAAGATCACGTTCTTGTTTGGGCCGACTTTGAGCACTGCAAAGCGGATTGCCGCGACGGCTACTTTTTCCGCGATAGCTTTTTGCTCATCGGCGTCGAGATCTGTGCATTGTTCGGCGACTCGTTCTGCTGATCTTGCGGTTGCTTCGTCGAGGAATTCGGACAGCAGCACCACTTTGCCTTGCCGGGTGGACATTTTTCCTTCTTTGAGGAGTATGTAGGCGTAGTGTACGACTTCTGGGGCCTTTTGTCCTGCCGCGCCCAGGATCATCTCGATTTGTTGCGCATATAGTTTGTGGTCTTCGCCAAGGACGACGATGTCGAGGCCGGCGTTCTTGTTCATTTTATCGATTGTGTATGCGATATCGCGGTAACCGTACATCGAGCTGCCGTTGGCGCGCATCAGCACGAAGTAGCGGCCTTCTTCGCGGTCGTGGCCGAGTTTTGATAGATCTACGACTAGCCGTTCGTCTTCGTCGGTGAATAGTGCGCCTTTTTCTTTGAGCGCGTCTAGCACGGAATCTAGCAGGTAGTGCTTGACGTATTTCGATTCGCGGTCGAACACGTCGTACGTGGCTCCGAGGCGCGCGAGTACTTCGAGCTGCCCGTTTATGCACAGGTCGGTTACTGCTCGAAATTTGTCCTGTACTTCATGGTCATCCTCTTCCATTTTCACGAGGAGTTCGTAACCCTTTTCCGCGAATTCCGGGTCGCTCTCGGCGCGTTCGTTGGCCTTCACGTACAGGTCGAGTATGTCGTCGAATGACGTATCGAGCTTCCATTGGCCTTTGCCGGCGTCGAATACCAGTTTTCCCGCCTCTTCGCAGGACATTACGAGCAGGCCAATCTGGCGTCCCATATCGTTGACGTAGTAGTGGACCTGGACCTCGTAGCCTTCGAAGCGCAGCAGGCGTACCAGGCTGTCGCCGATCATGGCGTTTCTTGCGCGTCCTACGTGCGGGCTTGCGTTTGGGTTTATGCTGGTGTGTTCGAGAAGTACGGTTTGGCCTTTTCCCGAGTCATTCGAGCCGAAATTGTTGCCTGCTGACAGCACGTTCCGGACGATTCTTTTGGCGTAGGCGCTTCTGTCGAGCTTTATGTTCAGGTATGGGCCGGTGACTGTTGTTCCCAGCACCTCGGGTCCGAAGTCTACCTGTTGCGCTATTTCTTCGGCGAGCTTTGGCGGAGGTGTGCCGAGTTTTTTGGCGGCCACGAAAAGCCTGAGCGCGACGTCGCCCAGTTCGAGTTTTGGCGGCGGACAGAATGCGAGGTCTTCCGCTTCGAGCTGGCTGTACTTCTTGATGATGGCTTCAGTTAATGGCGCGTATAAGTTCACGAGACATTTGTCCTTTTAACGGTTCTTTTTCAGATGCAAAGCGCGCCGTGTGTGGCGCGCTTGAGATTTCTTTTGGGATAAAGGTCTTGGTTTTTTATTCGCTGTTTTGTTCGTCTTGTTCTTCTACTCGTTTGCGCACTTCTATTTCGTTTTTGTCGATTTCCGTCATGTGCCTGTCGAGCACTTCAACGATATGGAAACCGTGTTTGGTTACTATTATGTCGCTCAGCGTTCCAATTTCGGCGTTCCAGGCGAATTCTTCGAAGGCGGGTTCAAATTCGCCTTTCTTTACCCAGGCCAGGTCGCCTCCGCGTTTCGCGCTGGAGGGGTCGCCCGAGTATTCTTTGGCAATTTTTTTGAAGCTTTCGCCCTTCAGGATTCGATTTCGGTAGTCCTCTATATCCTCATAGGCCCTGGCCTTGGCGGCGGGGTCTCGAAGATCGAACTTAATCAGTATATGTCTGGCACGAACAACGGAAACGCTCGACTTTGCGCCACCCCATACTCCCAAGACAAGGAGCATAATGCCAACAGCGACGACTATGCCAATCCACACCAGTTTTGTGAGGTCCTTTGGTTCTTCTTCGATTTTCTTAAACTCCGATGGCATCCAGCACTCCTCCAAAATACATTGAGTAGAATTTAATAATTATGCCCCCGACAAGCACTCCAATGGCGAGCATTATCAGCACGCCCAGGAATGTAGTCGCAACTTTTACAGCGTGTGAGGCCTCGGAAAAATGGTGGTCTGACACTTTTTTCAGACACGCCTCAAGGTTGCCGGACTGTTCGCCCACGGCGAGCATTTCTCGCGCCAAGGGGGTGAGCCTCTTGCAGTTTGAGAAAGATTCTGTGAGGCTTTTTCCGTTCTTTATATGTGGCACGGATTTAAGCAGATCTTCCTCTATGTAAGGATTCACGACGACTGCCGCTGAACTTTCTATGCATTGAACTATGTTGACCCCGCTGGCTATCAAAGCCGACATGCTGCGAAAGAATCTGGCTAATGCAAACTTGAGAGTGACTTTTGATAGGGGCCATATGAAGGTTTTAATGTATCCTGTGAACCATTTGAGTATTCCAAGGCGTGCGAGTATGACTGAGGCCATGAGCAAGATGGCAAAAACTATGGCTGCTTTGCCTTGGAAGATGGCCCAATCTTTCGCCACCTTCTCGACCATTCCTACCCCGCCACCACCAGAACCGGCCATTGCCTCACCCAAGGCGTCCACCATCATCAAGGCAAATGTACCAAGGAACCATGCCGCTGCTAACTGCAGCAGGGGATACGATAGCATTGCGATGATTTTTCTTCGCATTTGCAGTTGGTCCTCGTAGTAGCCTGCGAGGTCGGTGAGGTTTGCGTCGAGCTTGCCGCCTTTTTCACCTGCGGCTAGCACTTGCACGAAGAATGGGGACAGGTATCTGGAATGTCGCTGGGCTGCAACGGCCAGGGTGGAACCTTGTTTTATGTCGTCTTGTATGGTTGTGAGTATTTCTCGGAGTTTTCTATCTTTGAGGTTGTTTGCTACGAGTCCCAGTGATTGTATGATGGGGATTCCAGCCTGATACGAGGTGGCCATCTGCCGACACACTGGTACCATGCGCTTTGAAGATATTTGAGATGTAAACAGTCCCATTACGAATCACCTTTCTTGATCAACACGTACAATGGACAGATTCTACCAAACCTTTGGGTAATAACCAAAATGAATGTGTGATCAGGCACCGAAGGCTCTTAAAGAAGTCCTATATTGACAGCCCCCAACAATTCAGCTAGAGTGAGTACACGAGAAGGCTATCGCCCACCGTTATGCTATGTTTTAAGCTTCCCAGGTTATTGTCGAGGGATGGGGGGAAGCAAATACTGCTGAAGGCCTGAGTTTCGATGCGATATTCTCTCATGTGGAAACTGGGGAGATGTTTTGTTCGCGTGACAATGATGACCGCGGTGGAACAATCGAGATGAAAACCATTACTTTACCGCAAGGAATAGCTTCGCGAGGGAATTCTATGAAAAACAGATGCCGATGCCCGAAAACATACTGGCGGCTCCATGCCGTGCTGATTGCGTTAATATGGGCGGCGGGCGCGGCCACCGTTTACGCCCAGACGATCGACCGTATCCAACTCGAAACGGTTCCCGTGCGCCACTGGAACTTCAGCAAGACGGACAAGGACGCCCAGATGTGGAGCGGCATGTATATCGCGTCGAACAACAAAATCTACATCGGCCTGTGTACGCACGGCGATGCGGCGAACGTCTACGAGTTTGACATCGAGAAGGAGAAAATGCGCCATCTCTCTAACCTCACCATTCTCCTCGGAGAGCGTGGAAAAGGGATCTGGACGAACGGGAAAATCCACGTGCGGATGCAGGAATTGGATGGATATGTTTATTTTGGCTCGTTTTGCGAGGACAATGGGCCGCCGCGGATCGATGCTTCGAGTTACGGGGGGCCTTGGTGGTTTCGGATCGAAATGGAGACTGGCAAGGTCGAGGCCCTGAGCAAAATCAACAGTTTCTGGGGGCTTTTGGGGCAGGCTATGGATAACGAGCGGCGGGTGATTTATGGGCTCGCCGAGGACGGGCATCTGTACAAATACTATATCGACAAGGACTGGACGGAAGACTTGGGGCGAGTGGATAACTGGGACATTTGCCGGACAATTTTCGTGGACGATCTGGGCCGGGTTTATGGAAGTTACGCGCCCGGCCGCCTCTGGCGCTACGAGCCGGATAAGGACCGGCTTTTCGACTTCAAGCACCTGCGCCTGCCCGTTACGCTCGATTCGCGCACTATGGCCAACCCCATGCTCGACCGCCGCGCCCAGTGGCGCACTATCGAGTGGGACCCGGCGACGCGATGCGCCTACGGCATCATAGGCGGCAGCAACATGCTTTTCCGCTTCGACGTTAACGATGGCCCCGAGGGCCGCATCGACTTGCTCACCCAGATGTGCGCCCCCATGTATCGCGGCGGCGTTTCGTTCGACGTTCCTCATGCCACGCTCGCCATGACGCTCTCCCGGAAGGAACGGGCGGTCTATTACCTTCCAGTTATCTCGGGCGATTTCGACTACGGTGCGGTCAATCTGGATGTGGGCGCTCTCGGGGCGAAAAAGGACGCTCCTGGGTCTCTCTACAGCGGGGAAATGCCTCCGTTGTCGTTTCTTGTGCGTTACGATCTGGAGACAGGCGAGCGCCGGGACGTGGGACTGCTGCGTGCGGGCGACGGGCGGATGGCCTACGGTATGGGCGGTGCTGAGACTGATCGGCGCGGCCGCATCTGGTTCGTAGGCGCCTTCGAGGAACCCGATCCCGACTACGCCGTACGCACAATGGGCGACAAGTTTCCTTACAGCATGGGCCTTGGATGTTATGATCCTTCGGAATAATACTGCCGGATAGCTTATCCGTGCGACTTTATGGAGATTGTAAAATGCAAAAAAGATCGGTTCTGTTTGTTTTGTTTATCCTGCCTATAGGTATTATGAATCCTGTTCTGGCGCAACAATGGGTCAATCCCCATTTCGACACCCACCGCATGGACTACCGCGATCTGGGCTACGCGGGCCAGAACCTGATTCCCGCCGACAACAGCCGTATATCCGCCCTCCTGACGCATTCGAATGGCCTTGTCTATGGAGCCACGAGCGGTAAGACCCAGTCCTATCTCTTTTTCTACAACCGCTACATCAACAAGGTCCGGCCTTTGGGTAAGATCGCTGAAACGAAGGGCATTTATCATGGCCTGCTGGAAGGCAAGGACGGCGCCATCTACATCGGGACCGGCCTCAACATGTTCGCACCGTTCAGCTTCACCAAGGATTTTCCCGTCGAGTATGAGGGTATAAGCAAGCAGCTATGGAAAGACATCAAGAAACCTTATGAAAACTACGCGGGCGGCCACATCTATCGCTACGATCCGAAAACGGGAGACGCACAACGCTACACGTCCGAGGACTCGACGCCTCTGGAAGACCTGGGCATTCCTGTCCCCAAAAACACGATCTATGCCATGGCGTGGAACGAGGACAAGACGAAAATCCACGCACTCACCTACCCGGATGCGCACTTTTTTACTTTCGATATCGAGTCGGGTCAGACGACGAACTTGGGCGAAATCCTGACCCACAAAGTATACAACGGACCTGAGCGCCACTGGCGCAGCGTTCCGCGCGCGCTGTATTGTGATCCCAAGACCGGCGACGTTTATACATCCGGCGAGCAGGGGATTGTCATCCGCCTGAGGAAGGGCGCCGAGAAATTCGAAAACACGTGGATGCACCTGCCCGGCGAGTTCTACGAGGGACTAAAGTCATTCGATTATCCCGTCATCGAGTGTTTCGACACCGACGCCAAAGGCAAGCTGTACGCTGGAACCAACGACGGGTACCTCATTCGCCTGGATCTGAAGAACGAAAAGACCGTCGTCCTGGGCAAACCGCGCATCCAGCGCCGCATACGCGCCATGAAAGTCGGCCCGGACCGCAAGATTTACATGATTACGGGCGAGTTCGAGCGTGCTTGCAAATTGCACACCTACGATCTCGCCGGTAAAGAAGGTTTCCAGGAACTGGGCCCCTTCGCCGTCGATCGCAGTCCCTACTACACTTGGCGAGCGTACCAGTTCGACGCCATGGCCATAGGGGTTGACGGTACAGTCTTCTGTGGCGAGAGCGACCGTCGAGGCCACCTCTTCTTCTACATCCCTGGCCCAGGTACCTTCCGCGAGACGCTCAACCCCACGAACGCCGTCATACAGCGCATGCGCCCCGACACCCCCGGCATGATCAAAGAAGCCCTTTAATCCAGATAATGCAATAGGCTGCGGCGAATCGCGGCAATCTCTTGGCGCAGAAGAACTTGAAAATTATTCCGCAACATCAATAAGTGTTCCCGCTCATCTTTGCAAGCTTTCTGCATCCAATATCTTACCACGCTTCATCCACGCCTACTGCATTGTCTAACATATTTAACACGTACAATGGACAGATTCTACCAAACCTTTGGGGTAATAACCAAAGTGAGTGAGTGAGCGGGCACCGGGGCCTGTTGAAAAAGTCCTACACGGAGAATTGAGCGACAGACAGGGGGCAACCATTCCGTTTATGTTCTTACATAATCCGGTGGCTACCCCGATTGTGCAGCGGGTTCTCTCTTAGGGCACGACTGGAGCTCATTGGAAAAACTCGTCTGAGACTATCTCTTGACTGGTTAGATATCGCGATGTAGGGGGATGTCAAGTGCAGCCTTGAAGCCGTTTCTCGTCCAACGCAGCGCTTTGTTTGCCATACAGACGGCCCTATTCAGGGGTGATTCCCAGAGCCGCGTTTATGACTAGTTGCACGTCAGTTGCGTTGACCGCTCCATCGAGATTGACGTCTCCGTTCATGTCCCCAATATCGAGGCCGAGCGCCGAGTTGATGACCAACTGCACATCAACGGCATTGATTATGTCATCTCCGTTTATGTCGAGGCCGCCAGATATTCTGAATTTCTCTCCAAAAACCACGAGATCTTGAATTTCCCAGGCATCCGAGGCATCCGTCGCTGGAGTGCCGCCGTAGTATAGGTACACGAAGTATTCACCTTGGGCCAGGTCAGCCTCGGGGCCGGACGGCATCACCACATTTTCGGTAAATCGAATCGTCCTGAACTCTCCAGGACCCATGTCTTCCACCGGATAACGAATGCGAGCTTTTGACCTGAATTGGTGGCGCCGACATGGGCTTATGCGGCAGTTTTCATTTGGAACGACATCTCCTAAACCTAAGTCCAAAGGTTCAGAACTGAGAACCAAGAAAAGATCTTTGTCGCAGTTAGGCTGGCCTGCAATCAATGTAGGGAAACAGGTTGCCCCGCTCAGTTCACCTATGCTGACGGTTGCGGCCAATTCGCTACCGGCCATTTCAAGTTGAAGCGCTACACCTTGAATAAACCCGGCCACCCCTGAACCTATCAGCACCCCCGGCGCAGGAGCATCCGGGAGAAAGTTGACTTGATCGACTTGGGCTAAGTCAGCGCCAAAGCTAAAGCTGGAATCCTTGGTATAGCTCCACCTAAGTTGGTGAAATCCGAAACCCAGATCAATCGAGTAAGTGCTCCACTCAGATTGATCGGATATCGATGCCTCCTCCGTACCGTCCACTTCGAACTCCAAAACGTCATAGTCGCGCTCGCTACTGGTCTTCCAGCGGAACCTGACTTCACCCGGCCCCATTACTATCGTCGCCAGAGTGGACTCTTGGGAGTCCTGTAGATTGCCGCTCCTAGCCGAGAACCCATCTATTGCCGTATTGTCTCTGACCGTATACCAGTCCTGATCGCCGTCCGTATCCCAGCGTAGAGATCGGTTGTTCAAACCAGTGCTCAGCGGCATGTCTTCCTCGAAGAGAAATCCCAAACCTGCGTCCTCTTCCCCACCATAGTCGATACCTGGGGCACCTACAAGGAGGACACCGTCCTGGAACGCAACAGACTCGCCGAACCTATCGTTGTTTTCCGAAACCCGTCCCGAAAAAGCCTCTCGTTGAACGAAATCATCTCCCGCCTGCACGAAGCTATAAACTTGTCCAGGCCCCGCGCTGCCGCTCAGTTGGCCCGGAGCCCCCACGACGACCATACCGCGTGCACTATCAAAACTAAGGTCAGCGCCGAATCCCGACTTATCCTGAGGGGCTCTCGGGTGGATACTTTGCAGGTACTCAAAGGTGATGGTATCTTCTGGATTCCTGTAAACATATACGGCGCCAGAGTTTGGTCCATCTGCGTCGCTACCCGGTGCGCCAACCAGCAAATATCCATCTCCATAGTCAAGCGAGTGACCGAATTCATCTCCAGATGCCGCGCCCGTGGAGGGATCTATGTAACCGATTGCCTGCCATTTGTAGCCCGATCCAAGGTCCGCTTTGAGATATTGAACCACGGTGCCTGAGGTTTTGCCTTCTACCCGCGCGTTTGGAGCACCCGAGAGTATCTCGCGCTGGGAATAAACCTCGACCGATTGGCCGAGTTCACCGCCCTCCTCCAGCCTGGCTTCCTCAACCCAGACATCATCCGGGTTAAGCTCGAACACATATAGATTTCCGGAGTCGTCGGCGCTGGATCCTCCAGGTGCGCCGACCGCTATAACATTCTTATAAACAGAAACGGACTGACCAAATCTCTTTGAAGGCCACGGATCAAGAGGGATCAGCTTTTGTCTGAACTCCCAACCCTGGGGGTTACGTCCAAAGACATAAACCGCGCCGCTATCTCTATACGTCTCATACTCTAGAGGTGCGCCCACGACCAAGGTGTCGGCATAGATGTCAATTGAGCTTCCAAACATGCCGTTCTGATCGGGACTTGGAGGAGCAATTCTTTCGGGAGACGTCCAGTAAGCCCCATCCCGCTCAAAAACATAGACCGCTCCGCCATTGCCAACAGGGCCTTCATCATCCTGAGGAGCCCCAATAAACGCTACGTGCTCCTCCACCGCAACAGCCGCCCCAAAATTATCAAAAGTCCGGGAAGATGCCGTAGACTTCAAGGTGCTGTTCTCATAAAAATCTAATATGGGCTTCCCATCAAAAGGGGTATAGGTAATGGCATCGATCCATCCGGTATCAGTTCCTTCAGTCGCAGAACCGTCCTTGCGATAAACCCATTCAACCGTGGATACAATTGGAGTGCCCCATATGGATGTTCCAACCGGCAGGTCGATTTCGACTCTTTCCCATCCCCGTTCCCCGCTTATCCGTGCCTGCAATTCGCCGTTCAAATGCACTTCAAGGAAATCGGAATTCACTTGACTTGATACCTTCCACCAAAAGGTCAATGTACCCCCTATAAGTCTCGCGGACAACTCCGAAGTCGAATTACTCAAAGTCACACCCGAGCGCGCGGAAGAGCTTCCAACAAGAAAGTCATCCTGCGTTGTGGTCCAGGGGGATTCAGCGGAGGTCTCCCATGTGGCGAAACGTTCCAGTTCCATAAACAAATCGTCGGTAGCGCTGTTTCCACTTTCCGGTTCTACCTGAATTCTCCAACGCGATATATAGTAACCCGGCGTAAGCTCACGAGCGCCACTGGTGCTTAGTATCTGGCTAAGCAACAAGAGTTGATCCGGTTCTGTATCGCTATGCCGGCGAGCAACTGCATAATCTTCTATGGTCCCCAACAGTAGCAGATCGTCAGCGACTTGACCCGAGATATCGTTGTCCAGCACAATCGGGCTTCGACGGCCCATATAGCCTCCTTTCTCAGGACTGCGAATATCAACGAGTACAATCTGCAAAAGTCCGGTGTCGACATTCTCATATGGAATAATGATATGGTCAAAGGATGTAATTTCGGTGAAAGTGCTCCATTTCGTCGTTGTTATCCGCCTCAAAGGGGTTGAACTACGCCAACTTTCCGACAAGAAAGTGCTTTCTCCGTAAAGAGGGAAAAAACCATAATCGAAGCCCTCTCCTACTAACGCGTCATGGAGCCACAACTGTTGGCGCGAATCAAACTGAATTTTCGGTGCGGTGCCACCTGCGATCGTATAATTCAGCACACCTATTGAAAACATATTTGTCGCCAACGGGAATATCATGGGATCACCCGCGTAGAATTTGGTGATCCCCGCTAGGTTCTCAGCGGTCACAATTGGGATGCCACGGGCGTTAAGAGTTAGTTGGTCAACGCTCTCCATCGATCCCGTATTATAGAGGATTAGGTCCCTCTTAGTCACAAACGAATTGCGTGTAAATGAGAAGTAGGCGATAAAGATTCCTGAGTTTTCCCTGCTTTCCCCTTTTAAAAGTTCGCAGGCCGTTGGGCTTGCGCCATCCTGAGCGTAAAGATTCGGTTTTGCTGACAGGGTATTCAATTCGACCACTCGATCTTCTGCAATAAAGCAAAGGCTAGGCTCGGGGTTGAGATGCGTGAATACTGCCCTCATGTGGGAAGAGGTGGCAGGATATAATTCCTCGGGCAACTTGATGTGCTCGATGAATTCAAGTGTGGCATTTGAATGAGCTGTGAATGGGAGACTGAGAAAAGCTGTCAGAATCAAGAGAGATCGAAGATACACTCTATTGAATATTCTCGCTGGGCCTGTTGAAGTTTCCAATGATCACCTGCAGTTTGGCGGCCTCTGCTCGACAACGAAAGTAGAATCGGAAGCGCTGGAGGCACTTTTCCATACAATATGTTCTCCCGGATTAGCGAGAGGCATAACGCAAGCCACATGTGATTCCATCATGAAGCTCATTAAGCAGAAACTCTGTCTGCTTGAAAAGCGTAGCACCAAAACAACTTGAAGTCAATAATAGACGTTTTGGTCCTATTTACACGTTGGGTAAGATCTCTACAATGTCAAAGATCGACCTGCCAGCGCCCAGCAAATGCAATCCCTTGCATGAAACATGATCGCCGTTTCATACACGTAATTCCTAATTCCGGGACAGGCTACTAAATAGAGAAGATTATGGCTGCGGTTTCGTTCGTGTTAGGGGATGAATCGTTTTAGTCGGCAAGTTGTGCTTGGAGATGTGTATTATATGGCGCAAAGCCAGAATCGTGACCAGGAGGTGGTCGAGACAGAAGAGGATCACGTAGCGTATCTGCGTTGTCTGAAATGGCCGCAATGCGTCTATTTCGTAGCCTGTCCCGGAATTAGAGTTGGCCAACAGGCCACAGTGGTTGAGCGGGCTATATTAGGGGGTTTGCTTTTTCGGTTTCGCCTCGGACAAGTTCGGCGACGTTCAGATCATAGTCGGCCGGATTGAGGGTGCGCAGTATTGAGCGTCTGTAATTTCCTGGTTCCATTTGCTGTGTGAGGTCGACTATTCCGACTATTCGGGCGGGTCCTTCACCTCTTGAGAGCAGCTTTATTTTTGGACGGCACAGGTCGTCTGGGTTGGAAATACACACTACGCCTTTTTCATCGGTGTCTAGTTCTACCAGAGTTCCTACGGGAAACATTCCGGACATTTGGGCGAACACTTTGGTTAGCTTCGGGTGGAAGGCCGTTCCTTTTCCTTGAATGATTAGGCGCAGTGCCCGTTCTGGCGGCATTGCTTTTCGGTATGCCCTGTCCGATGTCAAAGCGTCGTATACGTCTGCTATGGCGACTAGTTCGCTGAGTGGATGTAGTTTGTCGATTCCTTCAAAGGATGGATATCCGGTCATATCGTAGCGTGCATGATGTTGGGCCGCAACGACAATGGTGAGCGGACCAGCCTTGTTTTGGTCTGAAAGGACTTTTACACCTTCGACGGCATGGCTTCTCATGATATGCCATTCTTCTTTGGAGAGTTCCTCGGGCTTGTTCATGATTTCGTCGGGTATTTTCATTTTCCCCACGTCGTGTAGCAATGCGGCCAAACCCAGTCTGTTGAGTGTTGATGGGGTTAGCTTCAGTTTGAGTCCCAGCAGCAAGCTCAGAATTGCCACGTTTACTGAATGGTAGAAAGTGTATTCGTCGGTATTCTTAATGGTAGTGAGTACACGAAGGACGTTTGGGTCGTCCATAACGCCCGCTACGAGGAGTTTCATGGCTTCTTCGAGCCGACTTATGTCCAGCTTGTTAACGCCGCGCAGCTCGGCAAAACAGCCCATTACGGCCTCAAGCACGGAAGTGTATAATTCGTGTTTGGAACGCACCTTCGTGTCGAATTCGCCGTCTGACAGTATTCGCTCGCCTATTTTAACGTTCGCCAGCGACAAATCTTGCCAGATTTTGTCCCATCCGCCACCGGCAGCGACTTGGTCGGGATTCAGATTGCTTGTTGCCACGAATTCGGTGAGATCGTCGAGGGTCACTTCCCGGTTGAACGAAATTGAGTCCATTTTGCGTTCGACCAGGTCTTGCGACAATTCCGCCAGGTCGATGCTCGCTTTGGACATCAGGCGGCCTTCTACGTACATTTCTCCCTGTGCAATCGAAACTGTGACCATGGGTAGCTCTTCCATGATTAAGGCCAGGGCATTGAGTAGTTCTTGAAGCGCCTCTGCCACGTACGAGTGGGTAGCGGGATAGATTCTCGCTTTCTTTCGAGACGCGTTCAGTGCGATTATGACTGTCTGTGCCTGTTCTAGAATCTTCTTTTCGTCTGGGCTCATGTTTTGCTCCGTTTACATGCGCACTAGTTTTTGCCGTGTCTTTTTTTTATGTTTTCGATTGCCTGATTAGATAGTTTTGCGTTTTTTCTTGCCGTGCCGCTGAAACGTTTCCACCACGGTCCTGAAAAACCTCGTAGCATGTCAATGTCCTCGTGCGTACCGAGTTTTCCCAGCGCTCCAATAAAGGCGCCTGATAAGGCGGGGTTCATTTGCAGTTGTTCCTGTTGTTCGCTGAAAGTTTTGCGTAGCGGCGGCAATGCGTCGGCGATTCCTTGGTTTCCGAGCCATTCGGCGGTGTATGCCTTGAATTCCTGGTCTGGATCGTTGAGGCATTTGAGCATTAGGGCTCTGGATTCTTTTCCTCCAATTGCGGCGAGAGACTTCAGCGATTCGTGGCGAACGCGAATGTCCTTGTGTTCGAGAGTCTTTTCCAGCGCGGGTATTGCGGATTTAGAGCCTACCCTTCCGAGCATGTATGCAACGTTTCGCACGACGTACCACTTGTGGTGCCTTGTTCTTTTTGATAGAAAGGCCACGGTGTCTTCGCCGAGTTCGGCCAGCAGGGCGGCAACAAACATGCGGAGGGACCTGTTTTCTTCTGATGTGAGCCGCTCGAACAGTGCCATGGTAGCCCGGTCGCCCAGAATACACAGCATGTCGATTGCGCGTTCGTAGTCCTGTGAATGTTTATCCATGGAGCGCAAGGGTTTGAGGATCTTGTCCATGTGCTCTTTAGAAGCCGCCCTTGCCAGTATTGATTGTCCAGGTTTTTCTCCGCCTTTGGGGAAGTCTGCTTCCTGTGCGGCCAACTCAAGGATTTTGTGGGCGGTTTCAAAGCGGCCGCCCGCAAGAGCCGAGGAGAGTCCGTCTTCCACGAGATTGAGAAGGTGTTCGGTATGTAGCTGCGGGTCATTCCCTCCCTGCAAGTAGACAATAACGTGAGCGGCGTATTCGTCAACATGGTGCAGGTTTTCGTTTTCTATGTCCTGCGCCAATGCCTGAACCTCCTCATCGGTAATTCTCAGTTGGTCGGCGAGCGCCATTTGGTCTTCGTATATTTTGTCCCTTTCCTTCTGGATTTCGCTGAGATCTTCGCGAGGAACAATCTTGGCTTTAGATTCCTTGTCTTCGGCGAGCAACCTGCCTGTTTCACGCACTCTCTCGTCGCTGGAGGCAATGAGTTTGTCCGCCAACAGAGACTTTATTGAGCTTTGGCGCTCTGGGTCATCTTCGATGTCACTCATGAAATTTGAAATGGTCTGTGCTGTTCCTGAGTGGAATAGGGAGTTTGTGCTGAGGACTTCAGAAATGGCGTCGTCGGAAAGAAAAGTGAGCAAGCTTCCTTCCAGCGATTTGTTTCCGGTCTTACTATTGACGGCTTCGCTTACTAGCTGGTTTCTGACTTCCTCAGGCAGGTTCATCACGGCTTCGGCGGTGTTTTTCATGTAAGCTTTACGCTTTTCGTCGTCAAGGTCGCCGATACTTTCGGAAATGTGTACGAAAAGCTTGCGCAGGCCTTCCCATGATGTGCCATCTCCTTGGCTCCAACCTGGAGTTTGCTCAAATGAATCCAGAAGGTGGCTCAATGTGCTTTCAATTCTTTGGCTGTCATCCAGAGTGTTGAACAAGCGCTCTCGCATATCGAGCGAACCCGTTGCCTCCTCGAGAAAAAAATCGTCGATGTCGCCGAATTCAGGCGGTAGCAGCCTGCCGCCTTCGGCCATGGCCTGTTTTGGATTGTCTCGATCCATTCTGGCAAGATGTCTTCGTTTAAGATAGTCGACGATGTCGGGTTGGTCGCCGCCCCCCGTTCGTCTGGCGAGGTTAAGAACGCCCGCGCCCTGCGCTTCAATGTTTTCCAGTTCCAGTTTGGCCAGGTCGTCGAGCACCCTGGCATCTTGTTTGCCGATAGACGAGGCCAGTACGGTGAAGAACTCGCGCCATTCGTGTTCGGTGGAGCCACGCTTGATGTGGATAAGCTTGATATCGAGCCTGTAAATTGAACGGGCAAAGCGTAACACGGCATCGTTGTTCCGGCCAAGTGTGACGTCGTCCGCCACAAAACCGCTACGGGAAACTATAAGGGTCAAACCTTGACTTATGTCTAAGGTTTTGGGGCCTTCCTCTTCGCCGGGTTCTTCCGAGACCTGTTTGTCATCGCGGCGCCTGTCCACGGGCAGTTCTATTTGGTCTTGCGTAAACAGTTCCTCGATCTTGTTGACCAGGTCTTTGAGAGCGGCCGATACGCTTGGGCTGTTGGAGGGATAGAGTTGGACGCTTTTGCAGGCCGTTGTTAAAGAATTCAGAACTCCATCGATTGTTGTGAGTGCGTTAATGCTCAATTGCCGCTCCCTTGCAAGAACACGCTAGTCTTATTCCGGCCACGTCGCCAACTTGTCTATCACACTAACGTCTTCTTTTGCTTTTGTCAAGGTCTTGGCGGGCCGGGCTTCGGGACGCAAGAAAAGGGACAGACACGTCTTCGCTCGCGGACTCGCTTCGCTTGCGTCAGTCCCTTTTTTGCTCAGCGTGTCTGGTTGGGTGGAAAGCAGGGACGGACATGTCTTCGTTCGGGGACTCGCTACGCTTGCGTCAGTCCCCTTCCCCTATCCAAATCGGAATCGGTATCGGTATCGGTATCGGTATCGGTATCGGTATCGGTATCGGTATCGGTATCGGGATCGGGAACGATAGGGATTGTGAGATCTGGATCGATAGGGATACCGATGCCGATGCCCTCAGCTTTTTTGGTTTGGGGGAGAGAGGGCTTGGTTGCCTGTTCAAAGGAAAAGCCGACGGAAGCTCTTTCGAGTTTCCGCCGGCCTATTGGCTTAAGCTAAGGCCCGTTTGGGCTTATGCTTTGTTGCGGCGTCTCCTGCGACGGATGATTGGCAGTGAGCCAATGAACATTGTCACACCGAGAGTTAGCAACGGCATTGCCATGGCCATTCTGGACACCATGACTACTGGTGTCAGTAGCAAGCGTACTGTCGCCGCGAGCACGGGGCTCTTGGCTACTACGGATGCTATGGCCGGGCTAACGCTGTAGTAGGCGTCCACGAAGACTGCACCGACTGCGTTGTTGAGCATGTACGTGTCACGTACTGCGCGCAGGACTTCGATGTCGTCAGCCATCGGGGTACCGTAAGCGGCTGTTGCGATGAAGCATGGGCCGCCACCGCCGCCGCCGTCTTTCTCACCACCCAGGAAGAGCAGTGTGAGTAGGATCCAGAACCACGGAATTTGAGTATCACCCGTGATCTTGAACGGCTTCTGGAATGTCGCCGCGGCATCGCCACCGAGTTCGATGGTTACGTTGTACTGCGCAGCCGGGGCATCCGGAATCACGAACGAGAACTGGTATTCGCTCTCACCGGCGGTTATGTCGGCTGCAGCAACTGTGTACGAGTCCTGCTTTGCGCCAGAGGCTGGCGTGAAGGTAATCGCTGTCGGGTGTCCGATCTTACCTTCAGTACTCTGTACTGTCGCGATTTCAAGAGCCTCACCCTCTGCGGTACCGTCGATACCGAAGATTACGACGTTTGCTTCGTCCGGAACCTGGACAGAGCTGCCCAGTCTCACTGCGAATGCGCTACCGAAGTTGTGGAAACGCGCCGTGAGATATTGCGTGGTCTCTGTTACGAACTCATCCGGCAGGATGCTGGACTCGTACTGAACGGTCGTCGCGTCGCCAACTGTCTGGCTGACCGCGCCGAAGGTGTAGTCGAGTTCAGCTGCCACGGACCATGTCGAAAGCAGTCCGCCGTCTACGTCGGCTTGTGCCACTGTAGCCCCACCTAATGGGAACTTGATGGCCGCGCCAGCGCGTTCGATGACTCCGGTCTTCAGTCCGGCCGTAGTGAACGACACAGCCGGGAATGCTACGGGCGTCTCGGCCCATGGCGTCTCGGCATCGAACAAGTGGAAGTCGAAGTTGTACAGGTCAGCCACAGCGGCGCCGGTTGCAGCAACGTCGTCAAGCACTTCCGTGCCGATTGTGCTGCCGCTGGAAACGCGTGCGATACCGTACTTGGTACCAATCTTGTTCGACCTGGCCGCCACCATGGTTTTGGTGTTTGCGGACACGTCCAGAGGATCAAGCGAGAACTTCGCCGTCACCATGGCGCCGGTGTTTCCGGTCACGCCCGGCAGGAAGATGTCTTCCTCACCTATACCTGCGTTGCCGTCGAACATGAACGCTGTCGCCATAACGCCAGCGGAGGTTGTTGTGTATCTGACGTAGGTGAAGTCCGTTGTTACGGGATCACCCGCCGGATCGGTCAATTGAACCAGTACATCTTCTTCTCCGGCTGTCTTGGCGCTTGCGCCCAGTGGCGGCACAATAACCGTGATCGATGTGTCAGATTGCGAGATTATTGTCGCAGCCTGGCCGTCGAAGAATACGTCAGTGGCAGCAGTGAAGGCATTACCCGTGATTTCCGCCGTCGTACCACCAAAGACCCACGCTATTGCCGGGTCGATGGCCGATACAGCAAGACCGACATCAGGCTTGTAAGTATATCCGCCTTCATCGCTGCTGTAGATGGAATCCGCTCTCCAAATAGCGAACTCAGTGAGCGGGCTCGCCACGCTTTCGACTCGTACATCGACGCTGCCGATTGCATCGCCGGCCGGCACAACTATCGTTACCGAGCTATCGACGACCTTAAGTACGCCGTAGTTGGACAGGTCAGCTTCCGGAACCAGATTGTCGCCGACGTAGACGTTAACCAGGGCGTCGCCAGGAGGTGGTGGCTCAACACCCTCACCAAGGAATCCGTCAGAATCGGGATCCAAAGCATCGAATGACGTGGAGCCCGGGAAGAAGCTTGTGAACTCTGCTTCACTGACTAGTCCGTCACCATTGTCGTCGGCGAGGTCCGTCAGCACATCGATCAGAGCGTCCGGATTGGCTGGTACAGGTACCGGATCGGTATCGCTTGCCGTTCCCAGCGCGCTTTGAGCGGCCAGGTTGGTAAGAGCTACGCCGTCACCAGTAGCCATCGTAACCAGCGAGAGGTCCAGAAGCGTCCAGGAGTCAGCAGCACCGACAACATCGAACACAATTGTGCCGAGCAGGTAATCGGTGCCCGCAGGGGACGTGATTGGATCCTGGTTCAAGCCGGCGACCACTATGTTGAGCTCGCCTTCCGTTATCAGGTTCCCTTCTGCCTGTTTACCGAAGTCGAAGAACAGGTTCGCGCTCTTCTCGATGCTGTTGTAATTGAGCACTGAGGCGTCGTATAACAAACCTGGAATCTTTTCGGCACCCACTATCTGTCCGATTGTTAATGCGGCCGGTGTATTTTCGGCAGTTACATCGGCTCCACGATTCAGGTAAAGCGGCACGCTAATTTGGCCACCAGATGCTGCGTTTGCGTTTCCGAGTTTCACCAGGTTGTCTGACGAAGACGCAGCCTTGAGGCGTGCCCTGAGAGACTTGGCCGAAGTTGGCCAACCTTCACCGGTGATAACTACCTGGTTTCCGCCTTCCACAGTACCAGAGTCCGGATCGACGGCGCTAATTGACATTGCTGCCGCTCCGTCGTCCAGGAATGTGATATCCAGTGTGGTTGCGGATTCCAGCTTGGTCGATGTGCCGCCAGCATACACGGCGTTAACCGCTTTGAATTGGTATGTGCCAATAGCGGCTACCATCGGCGTAAGCGCTTCGAGCCTTGTGTCATCAAGCACATCCACGTCCGCTGCAGGAGTGGGTACGCCGTCGAGGTCGATGATGATCTGTGTCTCGGCGGAAGCCTTAGCTTCGGGAGCAATGAAGTTAAGACCCCTGATGTTAAGCGTGTAACCACCGTCGTTGTAGACAGCGGCCGGATTAACGCTGGTCAAACTCGGTGCATCAGGCATGTACACAAACGCGCCCTCAAGCGAACCGGAGTAGTTGTTGTTTAGCACAATTTCGAGCGTCTTTGCGCCTGCGGCAGAGGCAGGTGTTACTGCCGTAATCTGGGTTGAACCGCTTACTGACACGCTTGTCAGGTCGAGTCCACCGAGAGTTACCGAGGACACAGTGCCGATTCCCCGGCCGGATACGGTGATCGAGTCGCCACCATTCTGACCGCCGGAATTGGGCTGAACGCCGGAGAGTTTTGGTCCAAGGTATTGGAAACCATCAACGTCGTAGTTGGTTCCAGTTACTTTGGTTCCGCTGGTGTCTGCAACGGCGAGTTCCACTGTTGTGGAAGCAGAGGCTTCTGCCAATGCCGCAGCTGCGGGCACCGTTACGATTAATTCGTCGCCTTCACGATCGAAGACAGCAACGGCTCCGTCGATGGTGACTTCAATGTCGGAGTCACTTGCCGGCAGATTATCTACCGTTACGACAAGTTCGTCTCCACCGACCGAGTAGCCTGCGGAAAGTCCGGCCAAGTCTGCGTCAATGTTGCCTTCGTTTGCAATATTAGTTATTGCAACAGCGCCTGGTGTACCAAGCGGCAGGAACAGAGACAGAGAGGAGACTTGTGCCGAAACACTGGCGTCTGCCACCACAGTTTCCGTGGCTGCCACATCCCATGAACCACCAGCACCGGCTTCAATGGCGACGGACATATTGTCGCCAGAGCCAGAAGAGGTGACATCAGTTGGATGTGAGTAGAGGCGCACAGAATCACCAGCGGTGACTGCAAGACCAGTCACCTCGATAGTGACTGGGTTGTCCGCCAGTTGGTCATTGTTAATTTCGGAGAAGGTTACGCCGGTGTCATTACTTACAATGATGCTTAGTTCAGCGTAGAGCGCTCCACCAACGGTGAGTAGGCCAGCGGGCGTGTCTGCAATCAGCGCAGCCTGCTCGGCTCCAATGACGGTTGCCAGGTCTTCGGCGACTTCAAGAATGACAAAACCGACTTCGTCATCATTGAGGATTCCGCCAGGTACGGTAACCGTAACGGCTTTTCCGTTGATTTCTATGGAGGCAGTCACGGCTTCATCGGCAACCGGAGTAGCTTTAACGAAATTGAAGCCGTAGCCTATACCGATGAGAATGACGTGGCGCGTCTTACCGTTGCTCTCAACTTCCCCGCGCCATATATCGCCGTGGTTGAGTCCCAATTCCTCGAAGAGGTCGAAGGGATTGTCTGGAATACCGTTCGGAGTATTGTTCGGACCGCCGGTAATGTCCCAACCCTGGGCGACTTGCTGGATGTCCAGCACGACCTCTTCGCTCTCATCAGTCCCGACAGCAAAGTTATCGATGTAGCCGGTAGCCACCGCCACAAGGGAGTGTGTGCTCTTACCGGCCATGAGGGCCACAAGGTCGAAGGATACTGGATACGGCGCGACATCGCTTGAGCCGATTCCTTCCTCGTCAATGAAGTACTCCACACTAAATGTGTTGGCGGGATCGTTTGTAACGGACGCGGCCGTCATTTCGACGGATGTGATGTTGGCAGCGACGAGGATTTTGGTTGCTTTCCCTGCGCTGTTGGGCGGAGAGATGATTTCCACGCCTGTTTGATACTTAGCTTGGCTGGCAGCTAGATTGTACAAAGAGAGGTTCACCGCACTGGACAATCCGCCTGCCGATACATATAGACCTGCCTCGCCAGCCTGCAACGCCAGGACTTCCGCCACTACATCTCCGGGCGAAGTGACTAACGCTGCCGTGCCGTCTTCAGCGGCCAAGTACCATTCGGCTTCACCAGTGGGAATCAGGTGTGTTGGTACGCCGTTTGTGACGCTCAGTACACCGAACCCCTGCTCGCCACCTACTGGAATTGCATAGCTTTCGCCAACCGCGCCATTGCCATCAACGGTAATCGAGATTTCCGTTGCACCAGCGGCGTCGACGGGACGTGGACTTTCCATATGCATCAGGCCGAGGCCCAATACAAAAGAAAGTACAACAACCATACTCAGTAGTGACGCAAGAACTAGTTTCCTCTTGCTCCCCATGTCGTGCTTCTCCTTCTTTGTTAATCTAAACTGTCAGCTAATTCCTAAAAATGCTGCCAGCACCAATCCGCGCAGTACAGCCCGCGCGAACACTTCACATTACAACTTTTTATAGGACGGGCGCAACAACTACTAACAACGTCCCGCACTTACTAAACAAATCACACTTTTTTCTTTATTCCCGCGCCATGGCGCCGAAGACCAAAAAACGCGACAAGCCTAACGTCTTACACTGACGCATAACCTTGCAATGTTTCCTACCCTCGAAATAGCATTATAGAGCAGGTTTTCCCATCTGTCAACAAATTATTTACTTTTTTTAGCATTTATTTCAAGTTTATTCTGAGGGCTGGCATCTTGTTCTTCGCGTTTTTTGCCGTTTTTTACTCAAATTGCACTCCTCAAAACAGGTCGGACACTTTGCTATTGGCGTGTTTCCGATGGGAAAGTACTGTCATTTTTGCCACAATCTTTCATTGCGATTCGTTAGGCGGGCATGCTAGTATTCTTGCATTCTCATGATCAAGTTTACTTGTCCAAATTGCGGTATTCAAATGCACGTCCCTGCTTCAGTACAAGGCCGACCAGGCCTTTGCTTCGGCTGCGGCATGCCTCTGGCGGTTCCGGCTTCATCTGCCGTTACGTCCCAGATGAGCTTGTCGTTTGTTAGAGGCACTGAGATTTCGGGGCGTTATGTGATCGACAAGCTTTTGGGCAAAGGCGGCATGGGTGTGGTATACCTTGCCCAGGACAAACTGGTTAACGAGGATGTCGCGCTGAAATTCCTCAATCCCCGGATGCTCCGCACGCAAAAAGGTCAAGCCTTGTTTATTAATGAGGCGCAGATTGCGCGCAGGTTGCGCCATGAACACATTGTAGCCGTCCATGACGTCACCTCCACCGACGAAGGTGTAATGTATTTATCAATGGAATTTCTTAAAGGCCAGTCACTCAGGTCATTCTTGAGAACCAAGCGCGAAGAGCGCAAACTCGTTGAGGTTCGCCTGGTGGTCTCGTTGGTATCTCAGATATTGGCCGCACTTGAATACGCGCACCGCACAGTAATCCATCGCGACATCAAGCCGGAAAACGCAATGCTCCTGCCAGGCGAAGTTGTTAAGGTGCTTGACTTCGGACTTGCAAAAGTTGTGGAGGATGAAATCGATCCACATGCCGTACCCGGGAAGAAGGGCCGTATTGTGGGGACACGCGCCTATGCGTCGCCCGAACAGCTAAAACATCACACTATTGACCTTCGAACAGATATTTATTCGGTCGGCCTGGTATTCTATGAACTACTAACGCTCAGAACGCCGCTTGATGATCCCGTGAATGTCCCAGACGTTCGCAACGACGTTTCCCCGTCAATGCTGGAGGTTCTCCAAAGATCCTTGCGCATGAACAAAGAGGAGCGCTGGCCCAGCGCGGGCGAATACCGCCGCAATCTGATGGACGCATTCGAAGAGTCCTACCGGGCAAACATCGCACCGGAGATAATCACGTCCGAATCGGTGGAAGTGTCCACGAAGGACATGGTGTTCATGGAAGGCGGCAGCTTTCTTATGGGCAACGACGATGTTCGTGTCGAATTTCCGGAACATGAAGTACACGTTGCCCCGTTCTTCATTGACAAACATCCGGTGACAGTTTCTGAATACGAACGTTTTTTGAAAGACGCCAATTGGCCCGAACCAAAGTTTTGGCACGGCTCTTCATTTGATGGACCGAACCAACCGGTGGTTGGGGTCACGTGGGCAGACGCCAACGCTTATGCGGCATGGGCGGGCAAATCTCTTCCGACTGAGCAACAGTGGGAGTTTTCAGCACGAGGCAAACAGAACCGCAAATATCCGTGGGGAAATCACCAACCCGACTCAGTCCTTAGCAACTTCGCGGACTCGCTGGGCATGCCGTCCACGATCACCATGTATGAAGACGGGGCCACGCCCGAAGGTATTTGTGACATGGCGGGCAATGTTTATGAATGGACACTGGGATACTTTGCCCGCTACGGACCCGAGACTCCAGACGCCCAAGCCAAATCGGCAGCGCCTTTGAAAGTAGTTCGCGGCGGTTGTTGGCAATCACCGGCGGACGATCTGCGTTGTGCGCATCGCAAGGGACTTTTCCCGGAAAGCCGCTTGACCATTGTGGGTTTCAGATGCGTAGCGGGCATTCAGGAGTAACACATCAAAATGCAATCCCAGAAGTATTTCCGCCCAATGACTGGCGGCACATCATGTTATAACGAGGTGCGCGCATGACGGAACTGCCGAACACATGGCCAAGCGCCGGCATATTTTCATCCACGTGCCATAATTCCAATGCATGTCAAGCAGCTCCTCTGGTGGCATCAGGGCTGCAATCGCAAATCGGATGGCAGTTCTGGACGGATCCAAAATCGATCCTGCGCGCGATGGTCGGTTCTTCACCGGTAGTGTCGAGAAAACATCCTGACGATTACTGTTTCCCGGATTGCTGGCATTGCACTGTACAGGCCGGTGAGTGTTTTGGGCATCTTTCAGGCGTCTTTCCCGACAGGTCGAGCATGGCCCTGCTTATTTCGTTTGATGACCTTCCCGATGACGTCTTTCCTGAACTTGCACTGGATCCTCCGGGCGATGGGTCTGGAAACTGCCAGCTGGTCAAGGGAGATGGTTGGTGGCTCGCTGTGGAATCGGACGAGCCGGGTGCCAGACGCCGCTTTGGCATCGGTCTCTCATCTAATAATGAAGAAGAAGCCATTGAACGCGCGGCCGCGGCCCGCCAGGTCAATGTGCTCCAGCGCATCGAGAAGCATCGCAAGTTCTATGTGGACGCGGATGTTCCCGAATCGGTTGTAGGCACTAAACGCCGGACGTACCTGAGGGCTTTGGGTGTTCAGCAGTCGGAGCGGCCTTGTCCCAGATCGGACACCTACCAGTGGTGCGCGAACGGTGGTACTGCCGCCGCGAACATTGATTTCCAGTGGGACCATTTTGTGCGTTCGCTTGGCTTTGTTCATTCCAACGTTGGCCTTTCCGAAAATGCTCTGCACAGGGTGTTTAACGGACAAAACGGCGACGGCGGCCTTGGCCTTGAATCTGCGGGCAAGGCCGGGGAAGTGTGTCTTCCGCCGCTTGCGGCCTGGGTGGTCTGGCGGCAGTATGAAAGGACAACCCGCCTTAATTTTGTGTCTGACATTTACGAACGGCTTTCGCTTTATCTTGGTTGGTATGAAGAAAACCGTAAGACTGAAAGCGGGCTTTATAATTGGGACGATGCGGACGACCATTATGCCGCCATGAAAATGGGACCTCGTTTCGGCGGCCCGAACCCTTCGGTGTCGGTGGACTTGTCTTGCTATATGGCCGCGGAATATTTGTATATGGCCAAAATGGCCAAGCAACTGGACAAAGGCGAAGACGCGGCGAAATGGAACAAAGAGCACGCGCGAATACGCGGTCTTATCAACGAGATGTTGTGGGACGACATGGACCAGTTTTATCACGACCTGGACGAGTGCGGAGAATTTGTGCCGATAAAGACCTCCGTGGGTTTGTTGGCGCTGCATGCCCTGGTACCGGATAGAAACCAGGCAGAGGCTTTGCGCATGCACATAAGAAACCCGAAATCGTTCTGGCTGCCTTTGCCTCTTCCACACGTTGCCGGAGATGAGGTTGTTTTTTCGGACAATGCTGCATGCCGGATGGTGAATCCTGTTTTGAACCTTATGGTTTATTATGGTTTGATGTCGTACGCGTTTGTCCAGGAAGCTCGCGAGTTGGCCCATTGCACAGTGACGGAAATCACGCGATGCTATGCCCAGTACGGTTGTATATATCGATATTACGACGCCAACTCCGATTTGTCACCCATTGCGTTGGCACAGAATGTCGAGAAAGCTTTAGGTCCTGGCAACAAGCAGTTTTTCGGCTCAGCCTCCAGCGCTTCAGCGTTCATGCATTTTGTCAGCGAGCTATTGTAACTGAAACTTGTCCATCCTGATTGCCGAATCCACACATACTGCATTATCTGGGATAAAAGTCGAGAGTCTGGCTTGACGAATTGGCTATAGGGGGGTATGCTGATAGTAGGCGTATTTCTTGGCACTGTTCCGATTTTCGAGTGAAAGGACATATTGATGAGAAGCCTTGCAATCATAGTTGGATTATTGCTCTTTGTTTTTGTGGCCGGCGCGAATGCAGATGATACTGCTGTTCCGGCGGAAAACGTCAAGGGCAAACACTTAAAGGTAAAGGCTGCGGCCAAAGTCAATGCGCCGAATTTCGTCCATGAAGTTTGGGGGCGAACGCATCGTGGCGACGGGTTCGTATATGGGCCGAGCTACAGAAGCACTGGAATGACGGTTGTCGATATTGACCTGGATAACGACAACGACTTCGTTGTTCCGGGAAACGTTACAACTGGCGGCAAACCGCAACTGCTGAGAAACCTGGGCGCAAGCGGGGCGTTTTACCCTGGCGGGCTCGAAAGTCTTGACATACAGGGAACACCGGATGGAGTGACCGCCGGTTTGTCAATGGACTTCGAGGACGTGACGCACGACGGATTGCCCGACCTCGTGTCGGAAATCTACCTGCCAAACGGCGACAGTGCCATAGCGTGGTTCAAAAACATTGGGCCGGTCAAGCAGCCATCGTTCCAGTTTGTCGAAATCCTGCATACCACGCCGAGATATATTTGGGTGGATTGGGCCGATATCGACAATGATGACTTGGTCGAGCTGTTTTTCGTCGAGGCTTTTCTTAATGAACCGTCGAGACACCATCGTGTATTCATTGTGGAAAACACAGGCACTATAACGGAACCAATATGGGACGGCGCCAGTGCGCAGGAAATCGTAGAGATCTCGAACCTGTTGCCGGACGGTTTCGTGAAATCATCCCTCAAGACGGATACTAACGAAGGTTTGGCGGGCGAGCACAGGACGAAAAGGGCCAGTGCCGCCGAAGCAAAGGCGGATTTGAGATATGCCGTTTCGGAATTTCAGATGGCTGACTGGAACGCCGACGGCGACAAGGACTTCATGTTTTACAATAAGCTCGAAGGCGTACACTGGATTCCCAACCTGGACCCGACCTTCGAATCAACTCAACCTGTATGGGAAGGCACATACCTCGAATCTGAAGGAAATCCCCTTTACGACCATCGCGAGGATGGGTTCGTGATAAAGGACGGCACTTTTGCGCTGCGCCCAAATCCGGACCCTGTACGCGCGCGAACCGAATGGCTGGATGAGTTCTACATCTCCGTCGGCGGGTGGCTGATGACTTGGCGGTATTTCATTCCCACAGACGAAACAGGCGCAAAATCCGACACGAAAGACTTCATCGACAACTCCACATACAGATTAATACAGGAGAATTCCCTCAGTTATTCGGCCGGCAAAGGCTCGATAGCGTTCTGGGACTACGACGGCGACGGCGACAAGGATATGTTCAGAAGCGGGACTGGAGGAGGAACCGGATTTTCGTACCTTTTACTGTTCCCCAATATCGGCACTCCGTATGCGCCTGCGTGGGGTCAATTCTTGGCGCTGAATGATACTGTGTCGGACCTGTTACTTTCGGTCGGCTCTGAAACCAACAAATTCCGCTACGACCTGTTCACATTCGCAGACCACAACGCATCGGGATCTCCAGACCTGTTTGTACAGGGACAGGACGGAAGAGTCAGCATGTATTTTGCGTTCCCGGCCTTCGATAGCTCATCTCTGCCATTTTTGTACTTGAGCGTCGCCGACTACGGTGCGATGATTCCGCCGGGCTACACAAACGTGCAGCCACGCGGACTCGCAGTTGCGAATTTTGACCCCAACGACGGCGCCCAGCAACAGGAAGTCATAGCTGTATACTCCTCCGACCAGGGCTCAGCCATTGCATACTATGACCCGGCCTATTCCTACTTAAACACCGACATTTCAGCCTATTTCCCAGATGTCGATCTCGACACAATGCAGGAGATTCCCGATAGCTCGCTACGGGCCTTTCTAATCGAAGGAGTGTGCGCCACGGACGTCGATGGTGACGGCCGTCCGGACCTCATAGTCACACTGGCTGGCAAATCGACTTTCTCGGACGCAACGCATTACTTCTTCAGAAACATACCGGCCGACAACATTTTGAACTTCGAGTTCCAATTCGTCGGGCCTATCCAAGCGCCGTTGGACACGGATCCGTTCTACGGACGAACGATTAGTGCAACCGACATAGACGCGGATGGTGACCAGGACATCTTTATTGACTACCAGCGCGGCGCGACAAACCCATGGAACTACCTTAGATTCTACAGAAACAACACTGACACCGGCTTGAAATTTTGGCGTACGCGCGTTGTCACCGGACAAAGCTGGTACCTCTGGGTTGGAGGCATTCTCCCCTCGTACACGTCGGTGCTTAATTCAAGTGGAGGCAATACAGAAGGATTGCTTTCAGGCTTCTATAACGCAGGCGAAACCACGAACGTCGTCGACATCATCGACAGCAGCAACGATTACCGCGTATTCATAGACGTGCTGCCTATAGTCGAGGAAAACGAATCAAAGGCAATTATCGTAGTGGGTGGCGATCCGGCCGACTCGCTGTATCCGACCTTTCTCGAACTTGCGTCTTTTTCCTACCTGGTCTTGAGAAACGAAGGGATTCCGGCTAGCAATATCCTTTTCTTCGCTAACGCAACGCTCGATGTCGACTCTGACGGTCTTAACGACGTGGCCGGCCCGCCGCAACTGTCCACTCTCGCGGATGCAGCCTCGACGTGGGCAGCCCTGGCCGAGGATAAATTACTCGTGTATTTTATCGACCACGGCAAGAGAAACGCGTTCCGCTTAAACGAGACCGAGTATCTGGACGCATCAACGTACGGAAACTGGATCAATACCTTGCAAGCGGGAGGCCTGGGACCGCAAGTTACCACCGTCATCGACATGTGCGAAGCCGGCTCGTTTCTGGACGACCTGGCCATCTCGAAAAGCGATAAGAAGGCGGGTGCGCAACGGATAACCATCACCAGCTCGAACATCGGACCTGTCGAAGGCGTCGCCTTGTTCGACTCCCGGCAGAACATCAGTTTTTCGCTGTCGTTCTGGCGCGCTATCTTCAACGGGAAAACTTATGGAGATGCATTCGACACTGCAAAGGTGTCCATCGAGTCCGTCAACCCATTGCAAGTGCCGCAAATCGACGACGACGGCGACGGGATAGGAAATGAAGCTAACGACGGGCTGCTGGCAAAGTCCGCGCGACCCGGCGCCGATTTCGAGGTCACGCTGCCAGGCGTCTTCATAGGAAGAATCAAACCTGACACGGCAATATCCACGAACTCGGCCACCCTTTGGCTCAAGGACGTCATCACAAGTTTCCCAGTTGAGGAAGCGGGCGCGCTCATAGTACCTCCGAACTTCCAGCGGGCAAGTTTGACCAGCGACGATGAACAACCGGTAACAGGGCTGGAATGGGTAGATTTCACCTTCAATCAGGCGTCTGACAGATGGGAAGCGCCATACTCCGGATTCACCGTCGGCGGCCTCTACCGCGTTCTCTATTACGTCAAAGCTGGCGGCCAATACCACCCTTCGCCCAGAATCGGTTTCGTGGACAGGGTGGGCACGGCAGACGCGTGGGAAGACGACGACACCCCGCAATCGGCTCAATGGATGCCCATAAACTCCGTCCAGGGACACAACTTCCACACGCCTGGCGACGTGGACTGGGTGCAGTTTTCTTCGCCGCCGAACCAGGAGGCCACTATTGCCGTTCTTGCCCAAGGACCCAAGTGCCGGCCGAAGGTGGAGTTGTACAGCAGGGCGGGCTTAATCGAAAACCCGGAAGCGCCCCCGCTTAGTCAAGCGACGAGCCGTGCCGCGGGTAAAGACGTCACGTTCACGTACACTTTCACGACAACAGAGCCGCATTTTCTCAAGATCTCAAACAGTCATACGAGTCCATCAACGGACGGCGAGGGCACTTCGTATATGGCCATGGTAGCCGTTGGAACCGGCGGCGGCGAGGACTTGCTGCCGGCAACCCTAATCGTGGTAGTGCTCGACAGTTCATCGGGCAGCGGCATCGGTGAAGCGACGGTTGAAGTGACCGGCCCTGGTGCGCCATTCTCCGGCGAAACAACGGTGGAAGGAATCGCCCATTTCACGTGCATAAGCGACACAAACTACGACGTAGCGGCAAGCAAAGCCGGATACCAGGCCGGCGCAACAAGCATACTCGTCAACAACCAACTCGAGACAATTCTGATAAACCTCGATGCTGGCTCACAAAGCGCGCCGACAGCCGATTTTTCGGCGGACACGACATCGGGCGCAGCGCCGTTGGCTGTGTCCTTTACGGACCAATCGACAGGTTCCCCCACGTCCTGGGCATGGGACTTCGACAACGACGGCAGCACGGACAGCACAGACCAGAATCCGAGTCATGAGTACACGGACCCAGGAACATATACGGTGAAACTTACGTCCACCAACTTGACTGGCTCCGATACAGAAACAAAAACAGACTACATCACCGTGACCGACGGCGCAGTTGCTCCGACCGCCGATTTTTCGGCAGACACGACCTCGGGCGCAGCGCCGTTGACCGTGTCCTTCACGGACCTGTCTACGAACTCCCCCACATCCTGGGCATGGGACTTCGACAACGACGGCTCGACGGACAGTACCGACCAGAACCCAAGTCATGCATATACGGCCACAGGAACATATACAGTGAAACTTACGGCCACAAACTCCGCTGGCTCTGATACTGAAACAAAGACAGACTATATCACCGCAACAGAATCAACAGGCTCGGCAGACATAAACGGCGACGGAGCAATCAACGCCACAGACGTGCAACTGGTAATAAACGCTGCGCTCGGCATAGACATCCCCTTCGACGCAGACGTCAACAACGACGGCGCAGTAAACGCCACCGACGTGCAACTGGTAATAAACGCCGCCTTGGGAGTCGATTAACCACAGGCGCGCGCCACAAACTTACCCTCACAAATTCTTAGGACTGAAGGGCCGTAATACCAGCCCAGGACGAAGCCCTGGGTTACACATATAGAAATGTCAGCCCTGTAAGGGCGAAATATAATTCGGATTCATTTCCAAATAAATTGCGACGAAGGGCGGGCTATATTTCGCCCTTTCAGGGCTGGCATTCCTCGTTTCTTTTGGATGGGTTTGGGAAACCTTTGCTTTTCGCAAAGAAAAGGCTTCCCAATTTTAGTCTTCTTACTCTTCTTGTACCTCCTTTCCTTGTTCTTTCTGTTCTTCCTCGGTGTCTTCGAGGCAGTCCTGCAATATGTCCGTGTTTTGCATGAGTAGCGATTTCATATCCAGGATGCCTGGCTTGTCTGCCGGTGAATGCGGCGCGTGGGGACTCGCGCCCTCCCTTTGGTTTTCTTCGGTTTGCTGGTTGTCTGGGGCCTTTGTGGGTGAATGTGGTTCGCTGGTGGCCGTGGTGTGCATGGTAAAGCCACCCTCGCTTGGTACACCCCCCTCTTCCGGAGCGGGCAAGGGGCAGCAGCCCCTTGTCTTTGACTCGGCACTTCCCGTCATCCCATCGCAAGAAAGCCTCGTTTCTTCTGGAAGGGTTTGGGAGACCTCTTCTTTTCGCAAAGAAGAGGTTTCCCATTCTTCATTTTCTTCCTCGTTTTGTTCTCCTTCCTCGTTTTGTTTTCCTTGTGCTTTGTGTTTTTCCAGGTCAAAGTCGGCCCATTCGTTCATTGAGCCGTGTCTGCTTAGTTTTGGCGGATTGTCCTTGTCTTTGAAGGCTTCTTGCATGTTGTAGTCGGCCCAGTCGTTTGCTGAAGATCCCTCAGAAGGGCGCTCCAGTTTACCTTCTTCTTTGAGGCGTTCGTATTCATCGACACCTTCTTGATACGCGGCCTCTAGTATGTCCATATTTGCCATGAGTAGGGGCTTCATTTTGTCAGGCAGGCTCATGGGCTTCTCTTCGGCCTTTGCTTTGGCGTCCCTTTTGGCTGCGGCGCCACAGAGCTTTGCCAACTCCCGCGAATACTTGAGATGTTCGTTGGATAGGCGCAGGAATGCGGCGAGAGGCACGCTTATTTTTTTCGATATCATTGTGTAGTTTCTGCCTTGGCCGGTGGTGACGTCCACAAGGGTGTACATGCTGAGCATTGCCGCGGCGCGGGTTGTCATGACGCTCAGCAGCGCGGTGGAATGGGCCAGGTGTTCGATTTGCGCGGAGTGGTCACCGTCTTTAGGCACAAGCGTTTCGGCCAGATTGTCGTATTCCTCTTGTTCGTAGGGGCATGTGGGCCATTGGGTTTTGGGCAGGTCGACTAGTTGTTCTTCGGCGTAAGGGCACGACTTCCACCTGGAGCAGTGGGGGCCGCATGTCAGCAGCCGCCGGGAATACAGGCCGTGCTTCATCGCGTTCTTGTTGCCCAGTTGCGCGCCGGTAAATGGACTGCCGCCGTGATATTTGCAGCGTCCGCTACGGTGTTCCGACGTCAGTTGGCACGGGGTACCGTCCGGAGCGATGCCTCCGCAGATTCTGTGTCCGAGTTCGGCCTCGGCCTGTTCGACCTGATGAATCCACTCCATGGGCCAACCGGGTGCGCAGGGTGTGCCAAGAGTTGTCTTGATCTCTTCAGCCATTTGTAAATGTCCTCCTACCCTTTAGGGGGCTTTGTCGCACCCTCTATCAACTATCAACTTTCAACTAGTCCCTCTACCCTTTAGGTGAGCTTGTTCCCCCCCAAATCCCCATAACCGGAACAAACAAAAGCACTTAACCCAAACTAAAACGTGTTCGCGGCAACTTTTCACACCGACCAAACCCTCCCCTGTTCGCACTTCGCACTTCACACTTCGCACTTCTAACTTCATACTTCCTCCTCCGTCCGGTCCGTCCGCCCCCCCAAAACCCACTTTCTCCACCGCCACCCGCCCTCACACACCCAAAGAAATTCATCAATAAAACACGCAAACTAATAAATCAGTCAACAAATAACACCTAGAATTCGTACTATATCTCCAATCCCGTCAACCAAAACCACTCGTTTTTCAAATCGCACCAAAATCCCAAATCAAGCCAAAGCGGAACAAGCCAACCTAAAGTATAGAGGCACTTAGCGCACTGAAGAGTTGGGACAGGACGTGGATGAGTGAGGATAAATCACAAAGTGAGATCCGTGGTTAATAAATATCTTCTCTGTGGCCTCGGTGTCTCTGTGGTGAAGTTTGTTCTTCATTTTCTTCATGTGCTTCATGGTGAGACAATTCTTTGTTTCCAGGCGGTATTCGCTCTTGATCCCATTGGGAAAAAGGACTACCATCGCTGGGAATCGGGCCGTGGCGGTTGCCGGAAGGTTCATATGGGAAATCTTGGAATAACATAGCGGGAGAACCGAAAAACATGCTGCAACACATCCTCCATCGTACAATGTTGATTACCCTGGCAAGCCTACTGTTCACCCTGCCGGCCTTGGCCGCGGAAACCGGGTTCAAAGCACCCTCGGCCGAGCAAGTGCTCGAAACGCTCAATCCCGAACACCCGCGCGTTATGATCACCAAGGAAACCCTCCGCCAACTGAAAAAAGATATCCAAGAAGACGAACTCCTCCGCCAATGGGTCAAGGACCTCCAGGACGACGCCCTCAAACTCCTGGGCCAGCCGCCCTCCCACTACGAAATTCCGGATGGAAGACGCCTGCTCAGCGTCAGCCGCCGCGTCAAGGAACGCGTGCGTGCCCTTGGCCTGATCTACTGCATCAACCGGGACCCGCGGCTTAAGAAGCGGCTGTGGGCCGAACTCGAAGCAGCGGCCAAGTTTAAGGATTGGAACCCCTCTCACTTCCTCGACACGGCGGAAATGACCCACGCTTTCGCAATGGGCTATGACTGGCTGTATCACGAGTGGAGCGAGGAACAACGCGCCACGCTCCGCACGGCCATCATCAAACTGGGCCTGGAACCGGCCATGGAGGTCTACAAGAAAAAATCCGGCTGGCACAAGAATGTCAACAACTGGAACCAGGTTTGCAATGGAGGCATAGGCACGGGCGCACTCGCTATCGCGGACGAGGAACCCGAACTGGCAGCCCAGATTCTCCACAACGCCATAAAAAGCCTCCCCCTGGCAATGTCCCACTACGCTCCGGACGGCGGCGGCACCGAAGGCGTCACATATTGGGACTATGGATCGCGCTACAACATAATCTTTCTCTCCGCACTCGACACGGCGCTGGGCACGGACTTCGGCCTCTCGCAAATCCCCGGCTTCGAAGCCTCGGGCGAATACCAAATGCACCTATCGGGCGCGGGACGCCTCTCCTTCAACTTCGGCGACTGCGGACTACGCACCATGGGCACGTCCCAACATTTGTGGATGGCCAAAAGATTTAAGCGTCCTGAGTTCTCCTGGTTCCGCCACGAGGAGCTCCGCCAAAGAGGCATAAGCGGCGGCCCACTCGACCTAATCTGGTACGACGCCAGCGGACGCGATCTCGATAAACTCGACTTCCCTCTCGACAAGCATTTTCGCGGCGCCGAATCCGCGTCCATGCGAAGCGCTTGGAATGACCCCAATGCCCTTGTCCTGGGCATCCAGGCCGGCGACAGCATGAACCTGGGCGGACACCGCCACATCGACCTGGGCGGATTCGTACTGGAAGCGCTGGGCGAACGCTGGGCCATAGACTCGGGATCCGATCATGAAACCTACATGCGCCACCGCCACCACAACCCTCGCTGGTTCTACTACCGCATCCGCGCTGAAGGACACAACACGCTGGTCCTCAACCCCGGCGACGGTCCCGACCAAAACATCAAGGCCATAGCCAAGATCACCCGCTTCGACTCGGCCCCCAACCGCGCTGAAGCCGTCGTCGACCTTAGCCAAGCCTACCAAGACCACGCCCACGAAGTTACCCGCACCTTCGCCATGATAGACCGGGAGCGGGTGACAGTCACCGATGAAGTCCGCGCCAAACAGCCCGCGGACCTGTGGTGGTTCATGCACACCGAAGCAGAAGTGAAACTGGGCCGTCCCGCATCAACCGCCACCCTCCGCAAAAACGGTAAGCAACTCGCCGTGCGCATCCTCGAACCAGCCGGCGCAGTCTTCACAGTCATGGACGCCCAACCACTCCCCACCTCCCCCAATCCCCAACCCCAAGAAAAGAACAAGGGCCGCCGCAAACTCGCCATCCACCTGCCGGACACCACCAGCCTCAAGCTCACCGTCAGCTTCGAACCATTGCGCTAACGCTAAGCCCAGATAAGGGCAATAGGCATAAGAAAAGGCAAGTATTCGTTAAACCCGTGGCGCTTTTGGATAAGGCCCGCAAGAAAAGGGACAGACACGTCTTCGCTCGAAGACTCGCTTTGCTTGCTGGTCTCTAAGAAGAGCCCTAAGTCCCCTTTTTGCTCAGTTTTCTGGGCTGTTGCACGGGTTTAACGAATATTTACAAGAAAAGGCCCAGAAGCTTTGTTACAAGTCCCTGGGCCTTGGTTGTTTATATGGTGGAGGTGAGGGGAATCGAACCCCTGACCTCTGCGTTGCGAACGCAGCGCTCTCCCATCTGAGCTACACCCCCGTATCGAGAGGACGAATGGTATCAAAGTTGTTGCGAGCGGATCAAGGACACAGAAGCCGCGCAGATGCTTGTGTTGTATAGCCGCACACAGGACGGTATTATATTGGTTCTTGTCAGCCGGGAGAAACGCAAGAGATATTTGGAGTTGAAAGGAAACCAGATATGCCTGATCCTTTTTTGTTGACGCTTATTTCAGTAGTTGTCGTGGCGACTGTTGCAACGTTTTTGAGCAGGCGCAGCCGGGACAAGTGCCTCAAGTTGTTTTCGAACGACATCGTCACGCTTGAGATGACGGGCGCCAAAACGGTCTGGGGCCGCCTCAGAGTTGAAATAACTGGTCTGGAGTTCGTATACGCTTCACCGCACAAGGATGAGGACGGCCACGTCGAGACAAGTTTCATATTGTACAAACCTGAGTATGCAAATATGCTCGCCCTGATATGCTACGTAGACACTCTGGACGAAAAGGGAACGGAACGTCGAGCACGAACCTTGCGTTCCACGTACCACCCAGGCGTCTTTAAGCGCCTTGGCAGAAGAATTCTCAACGTTTTCAACACTTTGCGCGATTCAGTCATGGAAGGGGCCGACCTCCTGATAGGCCGGGCAAAGAAAAGTACAGGGATTGGGACCGTATTAACATCGCAGGACAAGTACGTTTCGCAATTGAAAAGTCAGATTATCAGTGGGACGGGCACGGCGTTTGAGCCTCTTTTGGAACGGCACATAGGCAAGCGTGTAGTGGTGGAAATGCTTCGTGACGGCGATATCTTGGAATATGAAGGCGTGTTGAGCGACTACACGGCGGATTTTCTGGGCCTTATGGACGTAAGTTTCAGTTTGACAAAAGACGACCAGCCCAGATGTTCGGACATAGTGGTTCCTCGTAAGATAAGCGTAGTGCGACATCTTGCCGAATGACCCCATGACGCATTCCTTTCACATTTCAGTATTCTTGACTTGCCATACATGTGCGTTTCGGTGTAATCTTATAGATGAGGGTGCGTGGCAAGGAGCGCGCAGTCGCGGGGGCGGATTCTGTTTTCCAGGGCCCAGCTTAAGGAAGGACTTAATGTTATGAGCAAAATTCTTTTGGTGGACGACGACATAGATCTTGCGGAGCTAGTAAAGACCAAGCTGGTAAGCGAAGGTTACGAGGTCGTCACAATCAATACGGGCGAAGGCGCATTCGAGCTGGCCAAAAAGATCAAACCCGAAATAGCGATCCTGGACATAATGTTGCCGGGGGTCAACGGCTACCAGATATGCCGAAGCCTGAGGAAGGACCCTGAGTTGTATAAAATGGCCATCCTCTCGCTCACGGCACTGGGAGAAGAACCTGAAATATTGCACGCTTTGGATCAAGGCGCTGACGATTACCTTGTGAAGCCTTTCAAGCTCGACAAACTGCTTGAAAAACTCAATTCCCTGAAAATGTTGCTTGAGGCCATAATGTCGAAGAATTCGATAACGGGCCTGCCCGGCACGGACGCTATCAAGCGAGAAATCAATCATCGCCTTGCCCGGGGAGTGGCGGTGGCGGCATGCTACATCGATGTGGTTGGTTTTAAGCCATATTGTGCCTCTCGCAAAGACAAGGGCGCACAGAAAGAAGCGTTGCTGTTCGTGACAAAGATGCTGACGCATCTGACGCGCAGCATGGGGATCTACGAATGTTGTATAGCCCACATGGGCGGGGAACATTTTGTAGTTCAGCTTAACCTCGAGGATTATGAGAGGTTCTGTAATACGCTTATCGAGACCTTTGATCGAAACGTTAAGACCTTATACACACCCGAGGAAGTTGAGCAAGGCTTTATAATAGCCGTTGACAACCGGGGCACACAAGTGCAATGTCCGTTGATGGCCTTGAGCATCGGCGTGTCGCACACTCAATACCGCAAGCACAAAGGCGCCAAAAAGATGTTCGAGATTCTTGGACAGGTGCGCGAAAAGGCCGAACCGAGCGGTGGGAGTGTCGTCTTCGTGGACCGCCGGCGAACAGAGCGTTAGCGGCCCATCGTGGCAACAAAAAAAACGTCGATAATATCTTGTGCCGTGGTAGCCGTGTGTTTGTTTCTTTTTTTCTTGCTTCAAAAAGGCGATGTGCTTTCGGACGATGAACTGCGCGTTCGGACGGAAGCAAGCCAGCCTACCTGGCAGAACTACATTGAGGACATCAAAGGGCAGGTGGGTGCACGATACGTTGCTGAATGGAGTGGTGGGGTCGAGCAAGCGGGCGTGGCTAAGGATGAGAGCCGGTTCTGGGTCTCATTTCACGTAGAGGGCGCGTGGGCTGGGAGAGATGCGGCAATTCCGGTGTTGCTTCGAGAACCGCGGGGCAACAGTATTTGCAGCTCGGGTTTCGAGAAAAAGGACGGCGATCTAAAGTACTTCTTTGACTCCCCCTACTCACTGGAAGACGCGTCTGTGCCTTGGCTGGAAGTCAAACACCCCGCCGGTGAACATCGGATAACGCTTTCGCAATAACCCCAAAGCCTATTGCCGCCAATGGTGGCCGCAGTCCTTACAGACCAGCTTCTTTCTGGCGAACAGAAGGGGTATGAACGCCAGGAGAACGGCTATGGCGAGGAATGCTTGAGAAAATCCCGGGCGGTCCAAATTCGTCGAGGCGCACTTGGGGCAACTCAGCGCATGGAGTTTTTCGTCGCGTTCGCCAGGTGTGGCATCCCCTTCAACTTCAATATCTTGGAGTTCCTCGGTGTTACGCAAAATATTGAGTGCGTTCTGGGCGTACTCGACGGGCACCTGGATTCTGATTCCGCCTGAGGCCATTAATAGGCCTAGCGGCCTTAGACCAGCGAGACTGTCGCCGAGCAGAAAAACCGGCACATTGTGCGCATCCAGGACCGATTTTATCAGGTCGGCATTCGCTGGCACATATGTCCTGGCAATAGTGGCAAACCTGTCCTGCACGTTTTTCTCCACGGCCTTTGCTGCAAGCAGTTATTTTACCTCGTCGGCGGAGGCAATCACTTTTGCTATCAAACCGTACTTCTTGGCCTCTTCGGCGGACATCCAGAAGTTACGGTCGCTGTCCTTGGCGACTTTTTCCGGGTCCTGGCCGGTTTCCTCAGCAATGAGTTCGTTCAGCTTGCTTCGTATTTTCAGGATTTCCTGGGCTTCGATTCGTATGTCGGCGGCCTGGCCTCCGGCGCCGCCGCTGGGCTGATGAAGAAGGAAACGCGTGTTCGGTAAAGCGAATCTCTTCTTTTTGGGAGCGCCAAGCAATATTGGCACGGCAATACTCGCCACCCAACCTGCGCCAATACAAACCACATCGGACTTGATGAAGCGAAGAACATCGTGTATAGCGAAACCGGAGTCAACATGGCCGCCTTGCGATGTTACAAAAACGCGGATAGTGTCGTTTGATTCCGCATCGAGTACGAGCAACTGGGAAATAACACTTTCAGCCAGTTCCTGGTCGATCTGGCCGCTCATAAGCACAGTGCGCGTTTTCAGGAGCCGGGACTGTATACCTTCTTGTTTGCTGTTTTCATCTTTTTCTTCTGGACAAGACATATTGTTCCTCATTTCTTTTGCATTACTGAATTGCGTGAGACCACGCACAGGGGATTTTGCCATTTCGGTGCCGGGCAGTTCAAGGAAGCAGTACAATGACCGCAGACGCGTCAGGCAGAAAACCGCTCGCATCGTGTGCATTTCCGGTCAGAATGCCTTCTTTGGAAATCTCTAGTTCAAGCACTCTTTGGTTATCAGGGGGTACCGCAAGAACCAAAATCCACGTGCCCTGAGGCGATTCTTCAATACTCCAAAGTCTTTTGTCCCAAAGGGTTTGGGTGTCAGTACGCGACATACCCTTAACTCCGTCAAATACCTGCTTGCGCACATTGGATCCAGGCATACTGGCCATCAGTTCCAGCCGGGTTGCTGCGGCCCGGGCAATCAATCCTTTTCCCGCGCTATCGGTGATAGCCGCGTTGCCTTTGCTGCGCGTACCGTGTGTCGTGGGCCGCACCACAACTGCCAGTGGAAGGTTTTCTCGTGGGAAATCTAGCGGCGCCTTCTCTATAAGCGCTCCATATAACTCTATAGCGGCTAGGACACGTCCCTTTTCCCATTCTTCGAGCGGTTCCGCAAGCGCAACATTTCCCAGCAGCCATGCCAAAGAATAGGCGACTGGCGCAACGTCGCAGTCATCGGGCACTGGCAGGTTTTTTTGCACGCGCAATTCGAGCGACGCAATTGCGCCCTCCCCTCCGCCCATGGCAACTAAGGCGCGCTCATATGCAAAAGAGGCCGAAACATCGCCCAGAGAAGAGCAAAAATCCCGCAACCTGACGACAAAGTCCATTTGCTCGGTTTTTGACGGGGGAGGCAGAATGTGTTCCGTTGAATCTGAAGCCCGGACGGCCTTTACAAATTCATTGCTGGCTCGCAGATGCCGTTTTCTTTGTAGTTCAAGCTTTGCGCGCCACAAGTGTACGCGTGGTTCGGTGGGCGACACGCCCTCCCAAAAGTCCAAGCTCTTGGAAACTTCATCAAATCGACCTTGTTCAAAGTCCACTCGTGCGGCATTATCAAAGTTTCGAGGGTCACTGGCGTTATCAAGGTACACGTTGTTAAGATTGTTGGAAAGCAAGGCAAACGCGGCCAGTGCAATCAATCCCTTACCGGCCCTAACAGGGAGAGCCGATGAAGCGGACGCCTCTTCCTCTAGACAAGGGGCTTCAGCCCCTTGCTTTCGTGCTTGCCTTTTCTGATCGTCATTCCCGCGAAAACGGGAATCTAGTTCCTCGTTTCTCTTAGGCAAAGCGTAGGCAGCCACAAGGCCAATTACGAACACGTGACCCAATGTCGGCACAACCGCAAAGCCAATTGCCAGAACCATTGAAACTATAAGCACAACAAGAAGCAACCCGTGCAGTTGCCGGCCATTCTCAACGGCGTCAACCTGGGTTTTGGCGGCGACCCGCGCTATTAGCCAAAACAGGATCAGGCAACACGACATCGTGCGCCAAGGGAGATCGAGTATCGACAAATGCTCCCACTCAGAAGCACCCCTCAGCAGAAGGAACGACAGCGAGACCAGTGCCGCTAAAAGCAGCGCCCCGCATGCAGCGGTGAGAGACCTCAACCGGAGGGAACGTTTTGAAAAGAACGTGTAATACACAGAAAAGATTAATGCGATAGCTAGCGTCAACGCGCCGCTGCCGAGCGACGAAGCAAATGTCAACGTGGCTGGCGAGTTCAAGGAGTATGCGGTTGGTATTATGTGTGTGAACGGGGAAAGCAATGACAACGCGGCACAGATTGCCGCCGAAAAGCAAGAGATGACCAGGGAATTCTCAATCAACCTGCGTGAACGCACGAGCTGCGCCAGGGCTGCCACGAGAAGTGCCGGAAAAACAACCTCTGCTTGAAGCGCCGCGGCAATAACCAAAGGCCAGCCAAGCTCGAAGCTAATACGCGGCCGCCGCAGTGACGCAATATCTGACAGTGCGAGTATCATGAGGCCTAGAGTGGCCAATTCTACAAGGCCAATTCCAAGATGCGGCACAAATTGAAACACTTCCAAAGGCCAGGCGACAGCCGCCAGAAACAGCAGGCATTCAACGGCGCGTTGCTGGTAGCCCTTCACCTTTGGACCTCCGTGCCGGCCTTCGGGCCTTGAACAGAGGGATACGGTTCGGAGGATTGAGGGGGATCGGCACTCTTGTCACTGGAGATCGATTGAAGGATTGCACAAAAGAGCAAGACCGCGCCGAAAAAAACAGCGGCTAGTTTTCTTTCTAGCTGCATCCTTTGTATTGCATCACGCATGAAGAAATATCCCTGGAAAATTGTCTCCGGGACATTTCATCATATTGGCTGACACGGAGTCTAGTTTTAGCTGTAATCAAGATGGAGGGAACCGCGTCTTTGGGCGTGTTTCGCGCTCACGGGCCATGTTTTTTCGTTAAGGTTTTTCGGCAAAGTTTCAGGGACAGACTACTTATCTTTGCTTTCTCTTCTGGTATTTTGCGCCTTGTTTCGGTCCTGGCGGTTTGGGGTGCATCTTACGGCCGAGCAGGTGTTCGACTTGGTCGAGGAACTTGGATGATCCACAAGGCCGGCCGCTATGCGTTCGCTGACGTAGGGATGTGTAGTTTTCATCTTCGGCCTCGAGGGTTTCGTGCAACCAACCGGCCCAATCGTCGATTACACCGGCTGGCGGGAACGCTGTTGAGAGTAGCGCATCTTCACGCAGTCCGCAATGGGCCGCTGCGCTCGACCAGGGATACGCCTCGGCGCGCTCGACCATCGCCGTGCGTACTGGGTTCATTTCCACGTACCGCACCGCCGCCCACAGGTGCGATTCATCAAGTGGACATGAGAAAAACCGACCTTGCCAAACATGTCCGGACAGCTGTGTGCGCGAATTGAAATGCATGGCATAGACCGTATGCGCATCGCGCAACCCTTCGCTCAAAGACGACGCCTTTTGGGGCACCACCACCAAATGAACATGGTTCGACATCAGGCAATAGGCCCAAACCGACAATGCCCGCTTCTCACAGTACTTCTTCAAGAACCGCAAATACGCTTCCCTGTCGCCGTCCGTCTCGAAAATATCCGCATGGCGGTTCCCACGCTGCGTTACATGATGCGGAAATCCTGGAACTACAATACGCGCCACTCTGCTCATCGGTCCCTCATAACCTAAATCAGGAGATATGCAAAAGTTTCGTAGTCTGTCCCTAAAACTTTTGTAAAACTTTTGAGAGTGGACGGACTTTTGTCGGTTAGGTCAGTATTGGTTCCGGCTGGGCTGGATTAGGAGCGATGCTGGCTAGTTTTGGATGCCATCAAAACGGAGAGACGCGCGTCTTTGGGTTGTAGCGTCTTGTCTTTGAGGGTGTTTCGCGCTCACGGGCGAGATTTTTTTGTTCAGGTTTTTCGCGGCTGGTTTTGAGGGTCCCGCCGATCTCGAAGTCTACGTATACTGTTACCTTGATCTCGATTGCGCCTGGAGCAAATGTTCCTTCGACGGCGTCGGGGGATTGAGGGCCGCTTCGGCCATAATCAGAGAAGCCGCCAGCATTTGACAGGTATCCCCCGTACATGGCTCTGTTATCGCTTTGCTTGTATTCGTCGATCCTGATTACTTCGCCAAGCCTAGCACCCAGTTCGCGGCACATGCCCTCGGCTTTTTCCTTGGCTATTCTTACGGCTTTCAGGCGCGTTTCAGCGCGAATTTCGTGAAAACCTGTGGATTCCAGGGAATAGTTGACTTCAAGTTCACCTTCAGACAGCAACTTTGAAACAAACTCGTCGAATCTGGAGAAATCGCTCTGGCGCAGGGATACCGATCTGGTTATGGCAAAATGCTTGAAGGTTGTCTGGCGGCCTTTCTCGTCGCGATTGTATTCCCTCTGTATGTCGAGCCGGCTGGTTTGTATGTCGCTGGCGGGCACGCCCAGTTGTTTCGCCAAACCGAGGACGCCTTCAAGTTTTACGTTGCTGCGGTTCACGGCGCGCATAGGCGTCCTGTCGAATTCACGAATGGTTATGCGCCATGCAATGACGTCGGGAACAACACGCGTGACGGCCGTGCCTACAACCGAGACCTGGCGGGCTGTGTCTTCT
>SDBV01000944.1_pt1 | contig 42642 bp, 68 predicted proteins | sample 2277081 | NCBI WGS metagenome assembly SDBV01 (sample SAMN10402039, study PRJNA504765) | marine sediment metagenome | isolation source: marine sediment core GS10_PC15, 223 cmbsf | place: Arctic Ocean: Southern Knipovich Ridge | collected 2010
ATCTTGTAGACACGCTGTAATGGCCCTATACAAAAAAGATGAGAAGGAACTAAGAAAAGACCCATTATTTGTAGCAAATAGACGAGAGCTAATAAGTAAACTCCGAAATAGAGAAATAACACTTGAAGAAATACGGAAACAAAAATGAACTTCTGGGACTGGTTTGATAGCTTAAATCTTGGTTGGTTGGTTTTACCCGTTACAATACTTGGCACGATATACTTAATCGCCTGTGGTATCAATCATATTATATATAAAATGAAGCACAAAAGACATTTCAACAAACAAGACCCCAATCCCAAGGTATACCGTTCTAATTTCGAAGGCTTTGAGTCAAATGAACGCATGGACATACTTGAGGAATACGAAAAAGAGAACAGGGAAAGTGGTTGTTCTGTGCCGAGGACTAAATTTGTAAAGGAATTTTTAGATGAAAAGGATAATTGACTGGCTATTTATTATATTTGTTCTGATTATCTGTGCCATACACCACTTTTTCGCTAAAGATGATGACCCCCCCTATGGAATGAGCTGTAGTGGAAGGATGTATAATGAGTGAGGAAAGAAAGATTGAAAGGGCCGTAACCGAAGTCGTGTCCCGTCTTATGGACATTTGGATTAAAGGCGAAGGGGACTTAATCGTAGAAGTAAGGGATGATAAAGGAGAAAAGAAAGTAAAGATTAAAGGTGGAAGTGTAGAAAGAATTTAAGAAACGCTTTTTATTATAGTAGGGCGATTTCTCTTAAAAGGAGGTTGCCCTATGTTATGTTTAACTTGTAAAGGATTTGAGTGTCTTAAAACTCGAAAAGTCTGTAATAAAGTTAATAGGTATTTAAAAGATTTGCGCATTTTTGCCTCCAGCTATATAAGGCCTAAGATAAGCTCACAAGATCGAACAGGTAGGGGAGAGTGGAGGGAGATACCCTTTTCCGCACTCCCAAGAGATAAAGACGGAGAATTGATCTAAACATAATTCTCGCGCCTTAACTGTCTTTCTCGATAGTTGATCTCGCTATTAACTTCTTGCAAGAACCCTTCATTGAACCTGTTATCGAACCCTGTCTGTACTAAGCACTCATATAAGTCTTTTAAGTTATACAGGGTCTGTATAGTCTTTTTACTTAATCTGATCACTTTTTTACCTCCTTACTTTAAAATATAGGCTTTATAAATCTATATTTTTCTTCGCCCATTTTGCTTCTGCTGGCGTTAAGTCGCAATCGTCAATCATATTTTCCCAAGTGTAAGTTTCAAATTGAAGATTCAAAGCTTTACTTACACGATACAAAACCATGTTTACGTCTACTCCCTTTGGCATTTTTGTAGGTTTGGCCATTTTCAATCACCTCCTTTTCGGTCTTGTAGACCTCATCAGGTTAACTTATTAGTCAACGAAGGGGACAATCGGGATAAGGTGCGTTTATGCCTTGTGAGGCGTGTTATTTAACGTTATCTAATCTTTCAAGGACATCTGTATCTAATACCTCTCTATATCGGATCGTTTCAGCTCGTAAATCTAAGTTCTTTGCTTTGAGGTCTTTTATCTGCATATTACGCCTTGAGAGTTTGTCTTTTTGCTCATTGTATTTTGTGATTATCTTCCCATTTTCCTGCATAATTCTTTCATACTTTTTGAGCTTGTCTTCAGCCTCTATTATGTTTTTTCCTCTAATACAGGATATTTCATAATAGTTGTTTTTCTGTAATTCAGTTTTATGAAGCTTGTTTTTAAGCTCGGCTATTTCATTGCTTGTGAATACCCAAACATAGCCGTTATCTGTCCCACCACCTATTATATCTGTTGACCATCCCATTTTATCACATAAAGTAACGGCTACCCTCTTGTGATTGTCTTCAGCGTTTAATGAGTAGTCATAGGATATAGTTATTCTATTGTCACCTTCAGTAGTAGCTATGAACCTTGAACCCTTGGTATCTGTTGGGCCTAAATATCTTGTCGTGATTGCTTTCATTTTAATCCTCTTTTCTGCACCTTAGGCTTTGGGTTATTTGCTATTGCGGGTTTCTCGCAACCCCTGTCCCGCTTGTTGCCTCGCCTTCCCGATTGTCAATGAACCTTGACCCCTTGCGGGGTTTTGGCCTTACGGCCTCGTCAGAAGGTTATTTCTCTTCTTCTTGCCTCTGTAAATAGTTGCTTGCCTCTTCTAAGGCAAACCAAGCCAGGGCATTTTTAAAGGTCTTCATGTTATAGATACTGTCAGCACAGCCAAAGCCCGCCATAAGCGCAAGAGGCTTTTCACCCATGCTTTCGGCCATCTCTTCTAAGAGTTCCCATATGGCATCCTCGTTATCGTCGTAAAACTCGCAAGTATCCGTGTAATAGGTAAAACCAGGATACCTCGCGTTCGCCCCACGGCCTACAACGCATACGTCCTTGATTTCTTCTTTCGTCATTTCACTATGCTTTGTTATTGCTTTAATCATCTCTTCCATTTCGGCCTCCTTCCTATATATATGCTACGTTTCGACACGAAAGTTAAACACGTAAGACAAAAAAATCACTTTAGGACATACTTATCAACAAAATCCAAAATAACCTTGCGTAGTAGTGAGCTTAAACTCAAATGTTCCTTCTTTGCTACGTTGTTAATCTTGGTCTTTTCTTCTTCAGATGCCCTAAATCCAATTAGCTTGTCTTTCATTTGATACAAGTATACACGTTTGTTAAACATTTGTCAACATAAATCGTATATATATTTTAAATGTAACACCAGGACTAAAACAGATATATCCTCCGACGCTGGTTATTTTGGGGACAGATAGTGAGGGGTACTATTTGCAAATAAAACAAGCTGAATTAAAAAATATAGATATAAAAGCATTAAAATCACTTGATACATCCGCGCGCCTTACCATTGATGTAAATCTACCAGAAGGCCATAAAGTCGATCTCGCCCACCTTCAATCCTTACTACATAAAGCTCTCATACTCACTATAACAGAGGATAAAGACTATGCCTAAATACATAACAGTAAAAGCCCCTTGCCAGATCTATAAAGGTGATGCAGTAATAACAGATACTAATAATATAGTGGTTGAAGTGATAAGAAGGGGTAAGACTATCTATAAACAACCTATAGGACTATGAAGAAGAAACCACGTAATAAAATAACACACAGACAAAAGAAGGCGTTAGAAAATATAGCAGAGGGTAAAACCTATAGACAGGCTATATTAGAAGCAGGGTATTCTGAAAGCGTAGCCAATCAAGGCAGGGATGGGATATTTCGAGCAGAGAATATAAGGCAATTAGATAATGCGGGAGAAGTAAGCGAGATTATAGCAAGGTTTAAACGTATTGCAAAAACCTGTGAGGATAAGAGAGATTACGTTAACAGTATAAGGGCAAATGAGTGTTTGGCGCGTATAAATGCTATGTTTACAGACAAGCAGCAGATAACAGCAGAGATAACACAACACCCAGACTTTATCAAGGAAATAGATACGTTATTTCTAACATCTAAGTCCGAACGTATAAAGAGTTAGATATATATAACTCTATGTATCATAACCCCTTACACAAGGGTACATAAGTTAACAACATGGTATACATCATCCATGTGTGTGTAGTTGACATAAGGTTTATTATATGACAGTTGCAATATCGAAAGGTAGATCGCTTGTGTGTGTAAGGTCGGGGTTGGCCAGGCGGGGCGTACACCCTTATATATATAGAGTCCCGTAAGGAGTCCCAGGTGCATAAGTTTCTGAAAAGTTTTTTTATATTTTTTCTTCTTTTTGAACTCTATTGCCCTAACGGACATATACCCGAATGGCTATTAAATGCAAGTGGTCCTTTCGTCACTGTAGAGCCTGTATCCCTGAAGGTGGATCCTAAATATCATTGTCAGGTATGTGGGGAGGAGATAAAGGCGAAAGAAAAGTGAACTGGAGTCCCATGATTAAATGGCGCGATGCTTATACCTCAGAGAGAACCTCTTTAAAGGTCGTAAGGTCAAATTTATATAAATCGGCTATATGCAAAACCTACGGTAGAGTGGCTTATAAAGATAAAACTTATACTGTTATCGAAAGACATTCTACGGCAGGGTGCTTAGAAGGTAATGATTATTTTATAATACCAACTTCTTTAATTTTAAAAAAGTCTAAGACTTAAACTCAGGTCCCCTAAATTTTCGTTCTAAGGGGTCTACACAAGGAGGTATCATGTCAATAATGGATGTAGTAGGACAATTAGTAAATGTGCTTTATATGAAACTAGGGGAACTATCTCAGTTCATAAGTGAGGGTACGGTACAACTTATAGATATATTAGCGAAGTAAGGAGGGTAAATGAAGAAATTAGTTATATTGGGGCTTCTCCTGCTCTTATGGAGTCCCGTGTATGCAGAAACCACTACAGGAGCCGCGGTTAATATCCATAACCTCCTAGAGGGGGCACCAGGCCTAAATTTACCTATAGACAAAGTCTCTACCACTTTCCCAACCTCAGCCACTTCAAAGTCAATCAATATGGATAATTTTGAGACCATCGTACTTGAAATCCACGCTACAGGTAGCTGGGTGGTAGCAACGGGATATTGGTCGGATAATCTAAATCTATATACAAGGGGGGCTACGGTAGAAATAGTAACCGCCTCTTTAGTAACAACTATCCCTGGATATGGGTATGGGAATGTCCACTTTACGGTGGATTGCGTAGCCACAGGTGCGACAAATGCTATTCAGGTTTGGGCGTTTCCGATTAAGACTCTAGTAGAACAGAAATTCCAAATCCCAACAGGAAGAAACATAAGCCCGTGAAGATTTTGGATTGTTTAACAGAAGGACAAAAAGCCTTCTATCAAGAGAAGTGTCAGTCTGATGACCAGAAGCGTTTTTTCTGGAAGAAAGCGTGTCAGAGGAATATTAAGATTTTAACCTACATTTTAGGATATAGAGATTTGGGTAAATTTCACGATAAATTGCTCATTGACATAAGTAGAGATTTTGGTACTTCGATCAGGAGATTCTGGTTATGGGCTAGAGGTCATTTTAAAACCTCGTTAATTACAGAGTCCCATACAATCTATCTTATCATTAATAACCCCAATATCAGAGTCTTGATAGTCTCAAACACCTTGGAAATCGCCAAAAGTATGCTAAAGAACATAAAAGGGCACTTTATTCAAAATGATGACTTTAGGTGGATATTCCCAGAATTCTGTCCCAAGGCGAACAGGGAAGGAAAAATAGAGTTCGGTACCACAGAACAGTTCACCGTTCCCAATAGGACTAGATTCTTAAAAGAGTATACGGTTCAATGCGCTGGGATAGGAACTAACCTTACAGGGCTACATTTTGACTGGATGAAGATTGATGATCTCGTGACCAAGGATTCGGTCACCAACGACACCCAGATCCAGGCCTCTAAAGACTATTACGCTAGTTTACGGCAATTATATGATAAGCCGACAGAACCCAAAGAAGACGTTATTGGTACTACTTATCATTTTAACGATTTATACGCTAGTATTAAAAAGCATCCTAGTTTTACTAAATCAATAATACCAGCTAAAAAAGAAGGAATCATCTCTTTTCCAGAGAGGTTTTCTAGAGAGGGATTGGATGGGATTTTAAACGATCCTACAGTAGGGCCGTATCAGTTTAATGCTCAGTATTTACTTAATCCTGTAAACCCAGAGGAAAGGAAATTCCAAGAAGACTGGCTTTACTATTACACTCACGATGAACTTCCCGAAGGACTTAGTCAATATATTTGTGTAGATCCAGCTAGTACCCAAAAAAAGAAATCAGACTTCACCGTAGTCCAAAGGTGGGGAGTGGATTCGGAAGGTGTTACCTACCTACTAGAGGGCATCCGTGACAAATTAACCGTCTTCCAAAGGATTAATACGATAGTCAGATTCGTTAGAAACTCTAAGAATCTAAAAGAAGTCAAGTATGAGGTTTTAGGCGGCAGACACGGGGATCTAGAGGCTTTAAGAGCGAAGTTCGAAGAAGAGAAAATTCCTATTTCTCCCCAGGAGACCAAATCAACCACCTCTAGCAAGATTGATAGAATCGAACAACGTCTAGTAGGACCGTATCATGCAAAAAAGATCAAACTTCCTTACGCGCTTAACTTTAAAAGTTTGTATGACGGGAAGGTTTACAATTTTGTAGAACTGCTAAAACTGGAATTCCTACAGTTTCCCTTTTCAGAACATGATGACATCCTAGATTGTCAGAGTCAGTTATTTGAAGAGCAACTGATGAAGGGGAAGGCAAAGAAAAGAGGAATCCCAGAGAAAGAATATACCGCGGGCGACGAAGAGAGAGAATACCAAATAAGAAAGAAGATGTTTAAACAAAACCCCTTCTTAACTAAAGAGGGATTAAACCAAAAATTATTCATTAAAAAATTAGTGAGGATTTAATGGCACTATCTCAACAGAGAGTTATGGAGTGGATGGGGAGAGTCCAGAGAGCGAAAGGGCTCCAACAGGAACAACATAGGAACTGGAGAAATGCCCTAGATTTATATAATTGTGAATTCTTTGATAAGGTCTACGGACGTGATTCGGAGAGGACGGATGTTCACTTCGCTAATTGGTATGTAGACCTCCTAGTGGCTCTTACTTACTTTAGGGACCCGTTTATATTTATTAAATCCACCCATTCTAAGTATTCTGAATTTGCAAGGACAGCAGAGAAGGTTGTTAATTACCACTGGCCTGAGCTTAAAATAAAACAAGAGTTCAAGCGCGTAATTAAATCAGCTCTCCTAATGCCTCCAGGTTGGATGAAACTCGGCTACACGGCTAAATTTGGCCAAGATGTAGCAAAAGAAGAGAATATCATCCAAGAAGTGAGAGATCTCTTATTACCCAGGACCCCTGAAAGTAAGGGCGAATTAAATGAATTTGTTGAAGAAGAACAGGTCTTTGCTTCTTGGATCCCCTCTTGGAATATCTTAATGCCAGAAGGGTATCAATTAGTCTCGCGGATGCCCTATTTAATCGAGATTGAGAATGTATCAGTTATTGATTTTATGGCCAATCCTCTTTATAAAAACAAAGAAAAAGCCAAGACATCTGGTTCGTTTGGAATCAATCAGGGGGAGAGTGTAAATAAGGTTCCTTTCAGTAAGCAGACCGCTAGTAAAAAAGAAAGTGATTTCGATTTTATAACTTTGTTTCATATCTGGGACAGACGACATCAAGAGAGACATACAATCTCTGGGGATACCTGGCACTTCTCAGGAGACTGGCCCTATGATATGGATGGGTTCCCATTCAAGCCGTTAATCTTTGATGAGAGCCTACCTCAGGATGATAAGTCACGTCCCTATCCGATTAACGCAATCGTTCCAATTTTTCCTCAGATTATTGAGAATTCCAATTCTAGAACTCAGATGACCAAACATCGTAAGAGGTCAGCTGCCTACATCCTGGCCCAGAAAGGACTTTTAACAGAAGAAGACATTACTCAATTAGAAGAGGCTGAAGAAATGCAGATAGTTTATGTCTCTAGAATTGATGCGGTTCAAGCTGGTCCTTTACCCGCGCTCCCAGCCGATGTTTTTAACGTAAATTCAGTAATCCAGCAGGATCTCCAACAAGCCACTAATATGGGACAGTTGATGTTCCAGCCTCAACCTGGTCAGAGAACCGCCACCCAAGCCCAAATAGCGCAATCAGGGCTTCAGTTAAAGGCATCTGCTAAAGTGGATGCGGTTGAGGATCTTACTACAGATGTTGCTAGAAATATCCTCCAGTTATGTTGGCAATTCTATTCTAGAGACAAGGTTAGTGAAATCGTAGGTGAGGCCGTTACGGAGAATATGTGGCCCACATTACCAGATGACCGCAGGGAAAGAAGAAGGATTATTCAAAGAGAGCTACAGTTTAAGATTGACGCTGGCTCCGCAGCCCCTCCAAAGGATGAGACAGTAGATAGAAAACAATTTATGGATGCCGTAAGTATCGCCGCTAGTATAGCACCAGAACGTTTAAAAAAGGATGAAGTCCTACGGCAACTCTTTGATAGATTTAAGTATATTAAAGATCTAGATAGGATTGTAATTTCAAACGACGAAGGTGAAATCAAGGCAGCTCAGGAAGAGAACCAATTTTTATCAGCGAACAGCCCCCAAGTTGTTTCTCCTAATGAGAACCATGAAATCCACGTCCAAGTTCATGCTGAGGCTCAACCTACTGACGCTACCAATGTTCACGTAGCCGATCATGGAGATTTCTTAGGTATTACACAAAAACCCCAAGCTGGAGATTCTAGGCCTCCGACACAATCAACCAATCCTGAGATTGCTAGACAAGGGATCACTAACCAGGCTGACTTACAAGGAGAGACACAAAACATGGGCGTTCAAACTGGTAACATACCGAGGCCACAATGATTATTTCTCTAATATGTCACAAACACGGTTACATAAAAGGTTCGGCGTGCCACAAGTGTAGCGGAGGAAATGAAGCCCCCTTCAATACAACTAGAGATCAGTTATTTAATTTTACAGATAATAAGAACTTTAAACACCCGAAAGAGATTCACGGTAAAGATCATTGGTATCGTGAATTGAAAAAAGCGGGACTACATGACGATAAGGTGACAAAATGGCCAGACAGAAAAGAAGAAAGAAGAGAAGGGCTAAAAAAAGCAATCCACGAATCTATTAAAGATATACGGGAAAAAAGGAGGGTATATGCCTAGGAAAAAGAAGGAAGTAAAGAAGGAAGAAAAGAAAAAGGTCAGGCTCATTAAAGACGCTTTACCAGGACAAAGTGTTCCAGAAAGTGAACTGGGAGGTATTGATGCCTAAATTTAAAACTGGTCAAAATATTATCGTAGGACAAGGGAATAGGATTTTAAAAAGCAAGAAAAGAAAAGCAGGTAAATCTAGAAAATAGGAAAGGAGGAGAAATGGGTAAGGAAAAATTAACCCCTCCGATAAAATCGGTTGGGACTGGCGTGTCGAGTCAGTCAACGACTCACACAACACTTTCCACTCCTATAAAACCTACTGGTAAAGAATATATAAATTACAGCGGGAAAGATAAGGGCGGTAAGATAATGGGAAAATAAGGAGATATTATGGCAGAAGAGACGCTTAAAGAAACTGTTGGAAAGGTCGTCGAGGAAACAAAAGAAACCTCGACCCCAAACCCAGCAGAAACAGAAAAAGGCTCAACTACCGAGGGAGTGGACACAAAGTCGGGTGAAACCACAGAACCTAAAAAGGAGTATGTCAGAGGTATTGACATATCAAATATTCCCGAAGCAGATAGAGAAAGACTTGTTCCACTATTGGAGGAGAAGTTATCTTTAGTGGATAAGGGAAACCAAGAAGCGAGAGAGAAGCTCAATAAAGAAAAGAGCGAACTTCAGGATCTAATCCAAACGAGAGATTACCTAGCTCAACGCGGAATAACAACTGAAGAAGTCAATTTCGCCATTGACAACCTTATGCACAAAAAGACCCATCCTCAAGAAATAGCAAAGACTTCTAAACTACTAGATAAGTTGATAGAACAGGCCCCTATAGAACAGAGGCCTAATCTAGAACAGTTTAGAACAATAGTGAGGGAAGAGACAGGCGTTCAGGGTATAAGGGATGAGGTAAAGGCACTTAGAGATACTTTAGGTGCTATAAAAGTGGGTGCGGCTCAAAACGCAACCGCTCGTCTCACGACGGAACTTGAACAACTGTCAACTTCTTATGGAGAGCTGGTTGACAAATACAGAGTTAATGTTTTGGCTCATGCTAATAATCCTCAAGCGAGAGGTGTTAGTGCTGAGCAACTCTTATTTATGACAGCGACTCCCCAAGAAATAAAGACCGCTCTATCAGCTAAAAAGTCACCTAGCAAGGTGGTAACTGAAAAGAAAAACGCAGTTTCTAATCAGCCTTCGGGAGTGAACGCAATAGAGCAGATTGATGTGAAAAAACATACACATAAATCCCTCCTGAAAGCGTTGATTAGGAACAAATAAACGGGAGGTCTTAAATTGGCACCTTTGACACAAACAAAGACGCTAGACCTCATCGGTAGTATAACGCATCCGAAAGTTGCTCAGAAAATAGCTGACAACGTGACAGGGAAAATTCCTCTATTTTTCTTCTTGAATAGGATCGGTAATAAGGAAATGGAAGATGGCGGCGAGAATTATCGCCTTCCAGTATTGCATACGCTTACTACAGCACAGGCATATGTTGGAACAACCATCCTCACAAATCCTGAGACTGATTCAGTAACAAGTGCGGTTTACGAGAGGAAGCAAATCACAGTTCCTATCGTAGCAACAGGCACAAAGTTACTTAAAAATTCAAGCGGGAATGTGGACGCGATAATTGATTATGCGACATCTCTAGTAGAGATAGGGGAAGAAAGTATGAAAAATGCTTTAGCTGGTTCAACGATAGGTATATTTTCGTCTCAAAACGAAAGTGACCTAGGCGTAACTGGCCTACGGACTTTTCTTACTGACTCCACAACCACGCAAACAGTCGGCAAACTTTCAAGGGCGACGTATTCGTTCTGGCAACATAAGACAGATAGCGTTGCAACTGGATTCGATACAGATGGTTTGTTAAGTATGAGAGTTCTCCACACAGCAGTGACTCGTGGAGATGAAGGTCCTTCGATTATAGTTATGACACCAACAGGTTATTCTTTGTTCTTAGATAACATGGTCGGGACAATGACATACAACACGCCATCACCAGACACAAGGTTTGGCGATATTGATTTCCAACACGCTAACTTTCATGGTGCGCCAGTGCTACCAGATGACGGTGTTCCTTCCAGTAGGGCGTATTTCCTAAATCTAAAATACTTCAAACTCCTCGTCCATAGGGACAGGGATATGAGTGTTAGAGATTGGATTTCGCCTACGACTCAGGATTCAATCCTGGCTCGTCTTTACTGGGCAGGAAATCTCGTTTGTAATAACTTAGCTCGACAGGGCATTTTACAAGGTCTTGTTGACACTAACGCTTAAAGGAGTGGATATGAAAAAGTTATTTGTATTGTTTGTGTCTGCTCTTTTAGTGTTAGGAGTAGTTACAAACGCGGACGCTTTTGTATCCTCACCCATACAAGATGGGAATTATACGGGGGTGCAAGAGTTTGTAATAATGTTCAATAACACGACAAGGATTATAGCTTCAAACACCATAGTAACACTTGATTTAGTAGCAACGACTACTGATGTTGCGGTTAATGCGAGAGGCATATCGAATCTCGGTGCTTTTGCTTCACAGTCAAGCGTTACTGGTGCTGCTGCAGTAATCGGAGTAGCAGATGAAGATATAGCCACTGGAACGTATGGGAGAATCTGTGTAAGAGGACCCCATCAAGTCAAGTTCAGGGTTGACGGAGCGGTTATTGGCACTATTCCTGAACCTACACTTGCAGGAGATTGGGTAATAAGCGGTGGTCTCATAGGCCAAGGAGCTTACCCAGTAGGTAGTGGTAAAAGAGGATTGGGTTTTGCTATTTCTGCATCCCAGCAGGTAGCCACTTTACCTACCCATGGTTCGGTTGTTGGTTTCACGATGAGAACAGCCAATACTGGGGCATCAAGCAGTGGGAGTGATTTGATTTGGATTTGGGTACAACCAGGCCCACACACTCCTGGGATTTCAAGCGAATAGTAACATGGTTTAGGATTGTACCATGAACAATCCACCATATGGTAACGGTGGGGGGGAGATTTATCCTTCGATTTTTCTCCCCCTTCGCCTAAATCGGAGGAATTATGGTAACGTGGATAATTTCGTGTATTTTAGTAATGCCTTGGATTGTTCTACCGTTAGCAAACCTTACTGAACAGTTTAGGGCACCGAAGGCTTTGTTCTTTGACATAATGTGTATGGGGATAATAGTTTTTGGACTGGCAAGGGGGCTTAAATTCCAATATAGGAATAAGTATTTAGCCTTTCTTTCTGCGTGGATATTTTTTGGGTTTGTGTTTAATTGGTATATCCCAACCCTGATAAGTCCCGTAGGACAGATAGCGTTTAATGTCTGGACCATAGAACCCTCACTTCACTTCGTCTTGGCTCTTTTTGCGACGTGGATCGTAATTTCACACCTACATAAAGAAGACTATGTGAGAATTGCTAATACCCTATGTATCTCAGCGACCATAGTAGCTGTAGTCGGACTATTGCAATACATCGGACTGAATCCCTTTAAAAACTTCCTACACTACACTCACGATATGCACATATCGGCTTTCTTAGATAACCCGATGTTAGTGGGGCATTACCTTTGTTTGACGGTTCCCTTGTTTTTATATTTTAACAAATGGAAGCACTATGCGGGTCTGGCACTTGTTTTACTCTGTATTTTTCTTACGAACTCAGACCTAGCCATGGGTGCTGCCATAGCAGGAATTATAATATTTTTCTTTTTTACTTCTAAATATAAGAGGTTATTTTTAATAGGTTTACTTTTATTAACCTTGGGGGCTTATCTTTACTTCCAACACCACGATCTGAACCTGTATAAAAGGTTCTCGGTTAGACTTGAAATATGGCCTCAAGCAATACCATTCTTTAAAGAAAACCCACTTTTCGGTCAGGGTCTCGGAAGGTGGAAAACTTTAGGGATTTCATATAAGAGTGTTTGGTGGATGGAAGCCCACAATGACTGGTTTGAGAGAACCATCGAACTGGGGCTTTTGGGAATTGGGCTTTTCAGTTTGGTGATAATAAACACCATTAAGAATTTTAACTTTAGGGATAGAATAGCAACGGCTTATTTCGCAACATTTGTTTCGTTCCTTTTGATAATGATAGGCTCGTTTGCTATGCACATAGCCCCGATAGCCTTGATAGGACTTACGGCGTTCTGGGCTGTTGAATCCATTAAAAAAGAGGAGCAGTAAAATGCAAAAACTTCAGGTTAAGGGTAAGGAAAAAGAGTTCTCGGATTATGTCGTAACAAATGAGTTAGTAGCTAGAGTAAAAAAAGACCTAGATAATCTTAGGCAACAACATAGTATGGTTCGGATGCAATATAACCAAGACAAGGAAAGGCGCGTAATAGAAGAAACGGAGTTTCGCCGAAAGTTAGTTCAGGAAGCAGCAGACCATAAAAAACTGCTCGACGAGAAACTGGGGAATATTAACACGACTGAACACGCCATAAATATCGAGAGGGAGAACCTTACGGACAGACTGAGGGATTTAGAACAGCAACAAGTCGCCTTTAATAAACGAAAAGAGAAGTTAGACGAATTGGGTCTTTTGGGAGAACAGGCCGATAACTTAATAACCCAAAAGGAATGGGTGATAAACCAGAAGGCCGATCTCCAAAAGTGGGAGATGAGGATTGATGAGAGAACCAAAGGCGTAAATATTAGAGAAAGTGAACTAATCCAAAACAGACTAGAGGTAGAGAAGCTTCGTTCAAACGCAGAGGGTGAGATGAAAAGAGCTGATATTAAAACAATCGAAGTTGATGGGAAGTTATCCGCTATCACCTCTGCAAGAAATGATGCAGAGAGATTCAAAGGGGAAAACACACAATTACTTCAAACTCTTAAAGCAGAAAAGGATGCAATCGCAGAAGCTAAGAAACAAAACGAGATTGTCCTTAAAAACATCGAAGAAGTCAAAAAGGAAGTAGACCCCAAGTTAGAAGAACTCTCAACGAAGGAACTTTCAATTAACGCAAAACTGAAAGAGAACACCGAAAAATTTAATAAGGAAAAGGCTCTTCACGAAGAGAATCTGGGAATCCTTGTAGTGCTTGAGGAGAGAAAAAAGAGATTGGATGCGCAAAAAAGAGAACTAGAAACCCGAAGGGGTGAGATTACAAGGAAACAAATATTAACGGAGACAAAGAATGGCTAAACGATTTCAAGGTAATATAGGACACAGAGATTCTAACGGAAATCTAATCTATGGGCCCATTACAAATACTATCTTACAGCAACAGGTCACAGTAGGAACTTCAGCTACAGCTATTCCAACAACAGCCCTATTTGAGAGAATCACTATACTGATTACCAATGTGGGGGGTGAGCCTATTTACTTGGGGGCCTCTACAGTTTTAGTGACTAACGGATTTCCGCTTTTCCCAAGGGCGGTTTTGAGAATTGATATAGAACCAGATGTTACTGTATTCGGAATTGCGGCTAATAGCACAAATGTTCGAATCATTGAGGGAAGTTAGTGGCTAATACCGTTCACTCTATAGTCCTGTGGGATTCTGAAACAGCCGTAGCTAGCGCGGGTTCCATTACTTCAGATGCCATTTCTCAAGGGAAAGACTTTGGGTTTAACTCAATACTCCTAATCCTATCTGGGACTACAACAGAAGTAGATGTCACGATCACGGTGGGATTAACGGAAGATGGGACATTTTATACCCCCCACTCAAATGATAGTCGTGTGGTGAACACAATAATTGAAACTTTAGGTGCTACAAGATGGATAAGTTTTGATGCAGTTTTAGCACCATTTATAAAAATAACAGTAACGGGAACTTCAAACAATGGCTCAAATACAACAGTGAGAGCCTATTTAATAACTCATGGTGTTTTAAGCGGAGGTCAATAGTGCAGTGGGGACGGAGAGAAAAAAGTGAATCTCAAAGGACAGCTTTTGGTGAATTATCAGTAGCGGAACTTACTCCGATTGTCCAGCTTCACTCTGCTTACAATATCAATACTCGGATTATTGAGGCAAGGGATAATAATGGCTCATCGTCTATATCTAATAATAAATTTCAAGTTTCTACTGGTACAGGGACCAATCAATCGTCATCTTTGCTTTCAAGAATAGCAGTTAAATATAACGCAGGTCAAGGCGGGATATTTAGAGGCACTGCTGTATTTACAACGGGGGTGGCGAATTCGACTCAATATATTGGTATTGGCACATCATCGGAGGGTTATTTCATCGGATATAGTGGTGCTACATTTGGGATTTTAAGACGGCAAGGCGGTTCACCTGAGATAAGAACCCTAACTATTGCTACAGGTTCTGTGGGTGCCGATACCATCACTATTACTTTAGACGGAGATGCTGATGCAACTGTATCCGTGACGGGGACATCAAACACAACTTTAACCGCCAATGAAATAGCGGCACACGATTATTCTAATTTGGGGCAAGGTTGGACAGCTCACGCCATGGGTCCCAATGTGGTATTTGAATCTTATAATGCAGCTTCACAGACAGGGGATTATACTTTATCCAGTGCAAACACGGCAGTAGGAACATTCGCCCAGAATGTAGCAGGAGTAGCCCCGACTGAAACTTTTGTAGCACAATCATCTTGGAATACTGACAAGTTTGATGGCACAGGTGCTTCTGGAATTACGCTTGACCCCACAAAAGGAAATGTCTATACCATAAATTATCAATGGCTGGGGTTCGGAGCTATTTTTGTTAAAATAGAAGACCCCAATGATGGAGATTTACACTTAGTCCATATAATAAAATATGCCAATGCCAATACTGACCCCTCAGTAGATAATCCTACGCTTCCGATGTGTTTGGCTGTAAGTAATACATCTAACGCAAGTAATATAGTTTTACAATCTTCGTCTATGATGGGTGGAATTGAAGGACAAGATTTAGAGGAGGGTATTTTAAACAATATCACAGCTGAAGATACGGGAACGGGAACGGACGAAACTCCTCTATTTTCAGTCCATAATCATACAATTTATCAGAGTAAGATAAATCGTGTAAGAGTAGAACTCACACTTTTCTCAGCATCAATTGATGCTGTTACTGCAAATAAACCTTCAACAGTTAGGATAAGATTTAATCCTACGCTTACTGGAGCCTCATTTAGTGCCGTTGATGCTGATACATCTGTTGTCCGCACAGATATAGCTGCTACGGCGGTTACTGGTGGGACTATTATATTCGCACAAATCATAACCGAAGGGGCTGCTCCCATAATTGATTTTACTAAGATAATAGAGAAACTTAATCCTGGAGATACTGTTACTGTGAGCCTTGAGTCATTAAGCGGGAATGTGGATAGTGTTATTTCAATGAATTGGAAGGAATTATTTTAAGGAGCGAATATGAAAAATCGAGTAGAAATCGCAGAATTCGTAGAGAATTTATCAAATGTCACAGCGCAGAGAAACTTTGTTAATGACTCGATCCAGATAGCTATGGATAGGATGTTTCAGTTTCACGACTGGCCCTATTATTTACAAGAAGGGGCTATTGAAACTGTAGATGACTCCTCAACCTCAACGGTAATAGTGACTCAAGGTTCTAAAACAGTAACAGCGGCAGCGGCGGCCTTCTCAGCGGCTATGGTAGGTAGGAAGTTTAGAATCGAAGGGAATAGTGTCTATTATCGTATAGCCTCTTTTACAGATACAACTAATATTGAGTTAGAACAAAACTACCAAGGAGGTGATGAGAGTGGGGTTAGTTATGAGATTTACCAAGATGAATATAGATTAGCCGCTGATGTAGATAAATATAAACTAATAAGACAATTAGAAAACTCAGCGATTGTATGGTCTACTTCTCCTACTAACTTTGACCAAATCTTTCCCACACCACAGACTCTAGCAGACCCTAGAATTGAAGTGATGAGCGGGACTAAGCTAGACTCCTACTTAACGGGTACAATCTCTGGAACTGGGGGAACTTCTGTAATTACTGGGTCTTCAACGGTGTGGGCTTCGGTTGAAGGATTAGGACGGATGTCTTTAGTTAAAATTGGAAGCAGTGTTTACACAGTAAAAAGTGTTGACTCAGACACCCAATTAACGGTTTATGAGTCAATCGCTACAATAGCCTCTGGCACTAGTTATGAAATCCCTCTAAGAAATATCGTAATTCAAGTCTATCCCTTGCCAGATGCGCAACGTCTTTTATACTACCGTTATTTTAGAAAACCCGCTCCTTTAGCTCAAGACTCCGATATTCCAGATACTCCAGCGGGTGAGACCTGGAGAAGGATCTTAGCTTATGGTGCTTTGGCTGAGGTCCTAGCACACAAGGGGGATGTTAATAAACTCACTTTATATGAACAGAAATTCACAGCAGGGATTACGGATTTAAAACTAAAATATGGCTCATTTGCACCAGACAGAATTTATAGAAGAAAATCAGCAGATCGAATAAGGAGGGTACCTTTCGGACGTGAAGAAGCTACTTTTGATCGTAGGTTTAGTTTGTAGCCTACTACTTACAAATGTTTGTGAAGCACAAGTTCCCTGGAAGAAATTTATTTATTTCGAAAATTGGGGGGGGCTTAATGACAACCTCTCTAATACCCAGATCCAAGATAACGAAGCCACCGAGATTCAAAACATCACCTATGATACTGGCGGTGCTTTAAAGAAGAGAAACGGTTTTGATACTATCGGTGCTACGGCTGCCATTACGAGAGTCGGCACAGCAGCGGAGGTAACTGGGCTACAATTTTACAAACAGCGTGACGGGACTAGATTTCTATACGCAGTAACAAGCGATGACTCTAATTACGCAAGAGTTTATAGAAAACAATACGCCTCTGGTGGTGGGCCTACTGGGGACTGGGATAAAGTAGACTGGGACGGTTCTTTAGGAATTACAGGACAGACTATATCTGCCCCCATTAATTATACAGCTAATAATCAGTGTGATTTCGCCATAGCCAGTAATTTCATGGTCTTTACCACTGGGGACTCAAGTAAAACCCCCTATGTAGCTACTGGGTCGGGCGCGACGTTTCTTTCTCATAGTGCTAATATTGCCTCAGCCACGATGGTTGAGTATCATAAGAATCACTTATTTTTAGCTGGACATCCTGCGTTACAGTCAAGAGTATTTTTCTCAGAACTAGATGATATAAGAACTTGGACGGCAACGGATTTCTTTGAAGTAGAAACCTCAGATGGAAGTAATGTTCAAGGACTCGTATCGGCGTTTGATGCACTTTATATTTTTAAAGATAATTCAATCTGGAGGCTTTCTGGAGCAGAAAGAGATACATTTAGATTAGAGAAGATGGTCTCAGGTGTGGGGACGCTTTCTCAACAGTCAGTTCGGGTTGTAGGGAATTTAATTTACTTTGTTACACGTCAGAACGATATAGCTGTTTATGACGGTGCTTATACGGTTGTTTATCCCTCTCAGAAGATAAGAAATACAACCAGTGGGATGAACTACTCCCGCGCCCAATACGCATTAGGGATACCGTTTTCCAGTTACAGAAATACAGACCACGATTATTATGTTTCCATTTCCAGGTCAGGACAAAGCGAGAATGACAGGATTCTTTTATTCGATACTTTTCAGAAGGCTTGGACGGTATTTGCTGGTATAGACGCTAATGCTTGGACAGTAGGAGAGAATTCTAATTTTAAAGATGTCCTCTACTTTGGTGATTATGGAGGTTTCGTTCACTCTTACCCCTCAACTAACTTTTATGATGGGAATGTCGCTACCACTACCATACAGGCATTTTACCAAACTAAATGGTTTAGATACCCAGAAGTCGCCCTAGGAGATAAATACTGGAGATTATTAAAAACCTACGCTCTATCAAGTGATGATGTTATTTTAAACGCTGAGTATAAATCAGATTTTGAAGCTACGGGAACGAGTGTTTCGATAGATATTTCAGGTTCTCAAGCCCAGTGGGATGTTGCCCAGTGGGATGTTGCTTTGTGGGGTGGATCTTCGATTATAATTGGAAGAAATGAAATAAATAAAGGCACGGAAATGTTCCAGTTACGGTATACAGAGACCTCTTCTAAGGGATTTACGATTTTAGGGTTCGAAAATTACTTGGAGGGTAGTGACAGGATTTGAGAAAATTTATCTTACTAACATTATCTTTTTTCTTTTTGTTTAGCAATGCCTACGCAGCTATGAAAGCCCCACCAAAAGTCGAGGATATGACAACAGAGGAAGAACAATACCTTGAGGAGATTTATAATAACTTAAACACAATTTATCACGATAGGGGTGACCCATCAGGCTACGATTTCGAAACTGCTGCTATAACTACAGATGGCACTTGGAACGATTTAGACCTCTCATCTGTAGTCCCAGCTGGGGCAAAGGCTGTCGCGCTAGTGGTATTTATAAGTGATAATTTAGTAAACCAACAGCTTCGATTTAGGAAAAATGGTAATTCAAATGAAAGAAATGTCTCAAGTATAGTTACTCAAGTCGCAGCTCAAAGAGTATGGGGTGATATTATTGTAGCCTGTGATCTAAACAGAGTGATTGAATATAATGGTACAAACACGGCTTTCGCAGAGATATTTATAGTAGTAAAAGGGTGGTGGAAATGAAGAAAATAATTGTTATATTTATAATTCTATTTTTAATGACTCCTGTTTACGCAACCACAAGGGATGAACTTTATAGTTCTTTTGGACCAATGTTAATTGAGGCGATATGTAGAGTAGTTAGAAGTGAGATTAACTTAATACGGGGGCAACTTGGGCTTCCATTGAGGACTAATCAACAAATTATAAATACCATCGAACAGGAACTTAAAACTTTAAATAAATATAACTGGATGGATTAGGGAGGTAAGATGAAGAAGTTAATATTAATTGCAATCCTATTGTGGACAACGAGCGTGTTTGCCGCGCCAAGCAACTCGGTGTCTATCCCCCACTCGTTTAGTCCTAATACTACTATAGAGAGTTCTAAAGTAAACGCGGACTTTAATGAAGTTTCCAATAAATACAATGCCCATTCCCATGCTGATATTACTCAGGTAGGAACCATTACTATCGGTGGATGGAACGCCTCCGTTATAGGGAGCCAATATGGTGGAACAGGGTTGGATTTATCAGGGGCTTCTGGTGGTGGAGTTCTAGTCACTATATCAACGGGGAATGTTGGACTTCTAACCCATGGAACGTCAGGGCAGTTTTTACAGTCTAATGGTCCTTTAACACCTAGTTGGGTTACGGGTGGGAGTGCTATCCATCAAATAACGAGTGGATTTGAATTTGAACGTGCCACAAGAAATCAGGCAACAATGAAGGTATTGGGTGGAACGCTTTTTCATAACTCGACTTTAAGGGCAACCACGGCCTCAGTTACTTTAACCTTCGCTACCGCAAATGATTGGTGGGATGGTGCTACAGATGACTTTGTTGGTGGGGCGAGTTGGTGTTATGTTGGAATAGCCTCTGTTGGACACGCTAAACTTTTAGGTAATAATAGACCTAATTTCTTTGACTTAAATGGAAGATATGATCCTGCTACAGCGGAAAAAGTAGTTTTATACTGGAGACCCCCAGCGGGAACTTCAGGTCAATACTGGAGGGTGTTAGGAGCGGTACCCGTAAATACCTCAAATCAGGTAGCGACTGGATTTATCCAAAGAGGAAAGAATATCTGGTGGTTGGATGATATGACCTTCTGGACGGGAACAGAGAACCTTGCGTGGAAGAACTCAAGTCTAGCTCCAGTCTGTCCCGTAGGGATTACTGAGGAGGTTAATGTTTCTGTTTTTAATAACGGTGCCGCTGAGGTAGGCTTTAAAACACCTCTTGGAAATAATGAGAGTCCCTTTGGACCCATAGTTGTTATCCCAGCGGGACTAGCAGCTAGACACACATTTGGTTGGGTTCCCGTTGCTAGAAGTGCCACCTATAGTATTGGTATTGCTTCTCTAACAAGTGCGGGTACGGCACAGGGTTATGCAGATGCTTACAAACTTGGTATTAGATGATTAGAGAAGCTATTTTAAAGGATATTCCTAGAATACTGGAATTGGTTTATTCTTTCTATGATGGGTATTTAAAAGATTATGGATTTTCTTTTGATGAAAAAACATTAGAAGAAACAGCAAAGAAACTTATTAAAAATGAAATAATTTTAGTAGGGGAAAAGGGGAGAGTCGAGGGCGTAATTGCGGGAGTTATTATATCTTCTATATTTGATAAAAAGGATATATTCTGCCAAGAGATAATTTGGTATGTTTCCCCCGAAAATAGAAGAAGTAAAATGGCTATAGAATTAATTAAAGAATTTACTAAAAAAGCCAAAGAAAAAGGGGCTTCAAAATTAACGATGGGTCATATGCAAAATTTACATCCTGTTTCGATGAATAATTTATACACGAAACGCAATTTTAAATTAATGGAATTTCAATACATAAAGGAGATTTAAGATGCCTATTACAAGCACAATTGCTGGAACTATTGGAACAGCTGCCCTTCTTGGTGGGGGGGCTGCTGCGGGAATTGGCATTTCACGTAAAGCTAAGAAGGAAAGGGAAAAGGCTGCCTCTGCCCTGTCTGATGTTGGTGCTTTAACACCACAGGAACAAGCCAGAGAGCAACGCGCTTTTGCCAATGAACAACTTGTTGCTGAGATTTTAAGAAACAGGCTTGGTGCCCCAGGGACTACTCAAGAAGGAGCATTTGCAGCTGGTGGGGATTTATCACAAGCACTCCTAAGTCAAGTTACTGGTGGAGTTCAAAGGCCAGAAGAACAGTTTGCCCAAGTCCTTGAACCTCAGTTACAGATAGCTGAGGATTTCATCAATAGGCGCGCGCAACAAAGAGGCCTCTTACAAAGTGGACTACCAATAGAAGAGCTAGGCAGGGCTGGTGTCGAACTTTCAGTCCAACGTGCCCTAGCCAACCTACAAACGAGAAACCAACTAATCCAACAGGGACAGGGTCTACAACAACAGATTTCAGGGCAAGAGCAGTCACGATTAGCACAACTAGGCAACCTAGGTATATCAGGACAGCAACTTTCTCAAACAGCCAGGGGTAGACAAACTGAATTTCAAGCCTTTCCCCTACAAGCTGATCTGGGTTCTGCTTTAGGTCAACAAGCAGCATTACAATCACTCCCAGGGCAACTAATAGGTGCAGGAGGAGACATATTCTCATCTTTAATACCACAGAATATACGCTTTCAAAAAACACAAGAAATAGGTAAAGCAACAACTGGAAAAAAGAACCGAACTGGATTTACAACTCAAACAAGATTCATATAGGAGGATATAGAGGAGAATATTGTGGGTGGAGTAAAAGAGTTAACTTTAGGTAAAGCTGGGGAACACAGAGTAATATCTGAATTACTCTTACGTGGGTTCAGACCTGGTATTGTTTGTGCAGATGACGGTGTGGATATTATATTACAGAATGGGTATAGACTTCAGGTAAAAACATCTAATTCTCCTCTTACGAGCCCTCGATTAAAATACCATTTTGAATATTATTCTTTTACCTTGAGGGCTGGGAAGAAAAGAGACAAATTAGAGCGCAATTTTGATTTTGTAATTTGTTGGCTAATTCCCCAAAAGTCATTTTATATTATTCCTGCTTCTGAATGTAAAGATGTAAAAACTATTTGGATAAATATTAAAAGTAAAATGTCTAAAAAGAGAAGAATTCGCGAACGCTGGAAAAGTTATGAAAATAGGTGGGATTTATTAAAAAAGTGAGGTAAATTATGCCATTATCGGGCAATCCATTAGGAGTAGGATTTAAAGCAGGTGCAGCTGGTATCAGTTCCTTGGGAGCTGGTGTTCAACAGGCTGCTGGAGCGTTTGCTAAACAAAAAGACCAGGAGAGAAAAGGACAGATTGATTTAATAAATTCTTTAGTTAAGGGTGGGTTAGCCGCCCCATCATTAGAGGGGGAGGAACCAGACTTTACTCTATTCGGCTTAAATTTAAAGTTGCAACCAAGTGGTGATTTATTATTAAAACAATTTAAGACAGAAAAGGTTGGAGCAGAAGCAGAGATTAAAAAGACCGAAGCTGACATACTAAGAAGATTTCAAGCTGGCGAAGATTTAAGCCAAGAGGAATTAAAACTTATTGGTGCCCTACCAACCCAGAATATATTTAATCTTTTAGGAGATCAGAGCGTACTTTCGGGAGGCGGTGCAGGTGGGGGTGCTAGAGAGTTTAACGGCGTTAAAGAAGCTGAAGCAGCTGGATTGCCCTTAGGAACAAAAGTTACAATAAAAGGAAAATCAGCCACCATAAGGTAATAATATGCCAGTTGTATTTGATAAACCAGGTAAAGTAGTTTTTGATGAAAAACCAGGCCGTGTTGTCTTCGATGAAGGACCTTCTGGCGGTAGAGTCGTTTTTGACGAACCAGAACGAGTTGTTCCACCTACACCTGGACTTAAAAGAGGCGAAAGAACTCTAATTGGTAACATATTTGAACGCCCAGGAGCCGCTTTCAGAGCAGGAATTAGAGGAATAGGCGATGAGGGATTCGCAGCTGGATTTGAACGTGGTGCCTTAGTTCCTGAAGAAGTGGAGAGATTTCAAGATGAGTTTTTGAGAAAAAATCCACTTTTAAGAAAGCCTGGACAATTTGGGGATGAATCTATTTTAGTTAATTTTATCACTGGTCTAATTCCTTCTGCCGCAGGTCTAGCCGCAGATATAGCAACTAACCCAGCCGATTTATTGCTTGCTTTGGTTGGAGCCAAAATATCGAAGCCAGTTGGCAAGTTCCCTATTGGTAAATCCACTCTGGGAGAAGTAGTAAATACCCCAGTTTCTCAAATAAGCAAAGTTATTAGGAGTACAGGAACCGCTAGACCTTTCCTTCCAGTAAGTCCACTTGATGCCATAAGAAATAGACAATTAAACGAGGTTGCTCTCCAGAATCAATTAAGCCGTCTTGGATTATTAGATAAGAGCGTTCCTGGTGTTATAGGAGAGGTCTTACCATTGGCCCCAGGAGGCAAGAAAAGCACAATAAACCTTTCTAAATATAAACCAGAAACAAGAAACGCCCTTGGTAAGATACTTGAGAACAATCCTGATCTTCTTTCAAGGAAAGTCCTTTCCAATAAAGAACTTGTTTCAATGGCTTCTAAGTTAGACGATATGGTCATTACCCCTAAACTTCTTTCTATGGAAGAGGGGCGACTCGCTGCCGAAGTTTTAAAAATGAGGCAAGGGGAAGATGGTCTTATTAGAAGCATAATGACAGATGATATAGATGATATGATGAGGGGAATACAAAACATTATAATAAAGAGGCAGACTCAGGGTATAGGTAAAGTATCAACCGAACTTGGTAGGGCGGTTCAACAGTTTAAAATACCAGTAGAAGAACAGGGGCAGATAGCCAATATAATCAATACCAAAATTGCCGCAGTAAGAAAAGATCCCTTCATTACTGGAGAGAAAACAAAACAAATCGTTCATGGATTAGAACAATTCAGGCAGACTGTTTTGAGTAAGCAATTTAACCCCTCTTGGTTTGATAAAGGCTATGAGATGTGGCTTAATAACATACTCTCTGGACCCTGGACACACTCAGTCAATATGGTCAGTAATACAATCTTCGCTGCTACCAAACCACTTGAGAAGGCCATTTATGCCACAATGGACGTTCCTGCTTCTTGGTTTACTGGTAAAAGAACTCATTACTTCTCAGAAATCCCAGCCCAAATGAAAGGGTTTTATAATTTCGTAAGAGGTAAAAAATTACCGACTGGAACGGTAGTTGGAAGCAAATTAGACTTTAACCCTAAGTTCGGAGCTATTAAAGGACTGAAGGGTGAGATCCAAAGAGTACCAACCAAGGCACTTGTATGGGAAGATGATTTTTCTAAGAGAATGGTTGGGTGGATGGAACTCTTTGCTAAGGCTGAAGTAACTGCCCGTAATGAAGGTTTAAGAGGGGCCAGTGCTACTTTAAGACGAAACCAGCTCATATTTAACCCTACTGAGGAAATAACCTCTGCTGTTAATAAGGAGCAACTATTAAGAACCTTCCAAGATCAGACTGGGTTGGGGGATCTAGTAATGGCCCTTCCTCAAAAGGCTTTAAGATGGATACTTCCATTTAGAAGAACACTTTCTTCAATATTAACAAAAGGATTTGAAAGAACCCCATTTGGGTTTTTAAAGGCCATTGGCCAAGGCATTGAGGGTAAAGGGCAGGAAGTTGTAGTTGCCGATATTGGAAATGCTGTTCTTGGAACTGGGTTAATGGCTGGCATTACCTACGGAGTTGTAAATGACAGAGTTACTGGTGCTGCCCCCAGAGATAAGGGAAAAAAAGATTTATTCTTCGCCCAAGGTAAACAACCCTATTCTATAAGATTTGGCGATAAATGGGTACCATACAGCCGCATAGAACCATATGGAACTGCTGCCATGCAGATGGTTGATTTACTGCAAGGTTTTATTAAAAGCGATAAAGAAGTTCCTTCGGAAAAAATCATAGATGCAATATTTAATCTTTCGAGTTCTCTTGCCAATAAATCATTTCTAAGCGGTTTAACTGGATTTGTTAATGCCATGGTGAAACCAGAACAATATGCTTCACACGTTATTGCAAGAGTGGCTGGAGGTTTTGTTCCTGGGGCTGGGTTATTAAGAAATATCCGTCAAGCAACCGATTTAGGTGTATCAGCTCCAGAGGGCTTTCTCGAAAGAGTAGCGGCTCAGATACCAGGTGTTGCACAGTTAGTCCCACAGAGGGTAAGTTCTCTTGGAGAAGAGATAACTCGGAAACCAATTGGAATATCAAAATTCTTTCCTTTCCCTATAACCCAGGTTGAAGAAGATGCCGTTGTGGATGAACTTGTAAGACTGGACAAATCAATCGGTTTCCCCAGTAAGAATCTCCGATCTATATTTAAAACTAAGAAACCAATCAAGATAGACCGAAAGGATTATCGTAGACTACTGAAAGGGACTGGAACAGTTATACAGGCAAAGTTGATTGAGATTTTTGCAAGACCTGAATATCAAAATGCTTCGGATGAAATAAAGATAAGGCTTATTGATGCTGTGATAAGGGGTGTAAGACAAGTTGGTAGGGAGGAATTAAAGCGGGAGAAAGGTTTTCGTTAATCAATTCCTTCTCGTCTTAATCGTTCTTTTTCTTTAATTTCTTCTTTGAATTCGTCAGTATAAAAGAATTTAAAAAAACCGCAACAAGCGAGGATAATGCCTATAACTATTATTACAGTTGTAGTTCTGTCCACGTATTAAGTATACCACAAAAGGACAAAAAGTCAAATGAAAAAACTACTCATATTACTGATACTTTTTTCAACTAATGCTCTCGCGCAGCCTTTCGATTACTCAGCTCCCTCACCAGAAATTGCAACCCAGTCGCAGTATTCCACCAATTTCCCATTTAGAATAGTTGTGGATAATGGCTCCTTAGTAATGAATGATGCTAAAACAGTGGCTACTTTAAGAACGGCGTCTATGCAAGGCGTGACTTTTGCCCGCGTTGAAGTAAGTGATTGGGCCAGTATGAGACAAGCCACCGTCTCAGATACTTTCTTCGCCCCATACAGAGCAAGTATGTATCAGGCAACTATAAGTCATGCCTATATTACTGACACTTTACAATTACCGACTTCCGAAGACCCAGATGTGGGTGAGGATGGACAGATAAGCCACGATACGGATGGATGGTTAAGGGTTTATGATAACGCAACACAAAAAGCAATTCGCATCAATAAGGACATACAATTCGCCGTAGCTGACCCTGATGACTTATCAAACCATGATTATAGGGGAAACAAAAGCGTTCTGGTGTGGTATAACAACTCAGGCATGACTTACAAAATAGCAACGATGAGGGTAATAGCAGATGCTCCCAATACGTCTTTTCGCTTATTTGAGTCTGCCTCCAGAGCTGGAGTTAAATTCGACAACGAAACAGGGAATAATTCTGCAACCATACTTACTGTTACGGCGAGTGTGATAGGAGCAGATAGTTTTGTGTCAGAGGCAACTTCATTTATCCAAGACTCTGTTAGATACCAAAGATACATAATTTTTGAATACCATAAAGGAACCGCCGCTACTGTCCATGTTTATATAGACGGGTGGTATATGGGGGATACAAATTAGTTATGAAAGCTATTGTTCTTGCTATTCTATTATGTTTGATTACACCCCTTGCCTGTGCTGAGAAAGTGTATGTGTTCATTGATAAAATAGGGTATGTTCAAAAGGGTGAGGAATTAGGGCATACTGCTTATGGTGATGTTGTAACCGTTGCCCCATATACGTCTCAATACAAACCAACACGAGCGGAATTAGATAGATATAAAGTCATAGTAGTAGATTTAACCCAAAAGGAGCAAGAGGAATTACTGGAACCTGATTGGGTAGGCACTCAACGGGATTGGTTAAACGGAACGCATGTTGAGATAAAAGCCCGCAAAAGAAAGGTAGACATAGATAATATGTCTGCCATAAAACAGGAAGAAGAAATTGCTAAAACGACTCTTACTAACAACATTAGCGTTAAGTCTCTTAGCCCATAGTTGCTTTGCGGCAACAGAATTTGTTTCTATTATAAATTCTGCTGCTCTAAGTGAAGATTATGGGTCTCTATCGTCTTGGGAAGCTGCTATGGATGATGCAGGAGACCTTACGGATGGGACTGTTAAAACAGGAAACTGGGATAATCAAACTGGAGGCGTTATAGCGGATGCCGCAGCTGTGGATTGGGACGGAGGGGCTTCTACGGGGACGCTTATACATATGAGGGACAATGGAGCAACAGGAATCTATTTAATTGACGTTACAGGTGGCTCATTAGCAGACGATGATGTAATATTAGATGTTGCCACAAGCACAGACGGATTCACAATAGACGGTGCACCCGATTCTGCGATTCTGGTAGCTGAGTGTTACGATGATGACGGAGATTTGAATAATGATGTAGATATAAACGGAAACACTACAAGTGCGACAAATTTTTTAAAGATTACTGTTCCTGTAGGGGAAAGACATGATGGAACCGACATAAGCACAGGTTTTAAACTCATTTCAGATGCCAGCACAAACGAATGTATTTCAGTAGTTACTGACAATACAATCATAGAATGGATAATGATAGATAGGAGCACAAATAGCAGTTTTGGTAGGAATGCTCTTGATATGGAAAACGGCACAGATGATTCATTTTTGAGAAATTCTATAATTCGTGCTGAAAATAATAGTTCAGGGCAAAATGGTGCTTACGGTGGGTTTGCTAATAATGGCGGCACAGCTACTGCTCAAAACTGTATTTTTATAGGAGGTGATGGTGCAGGAAGTAATCCGTTGTCAAACCTAAGTGGTGGAGGTAATGGTATAAATATTATGCTTAATTGCACCTTTTATAACTCTGATGGTCAAAATGTAACTGGTAACTTCGGTGCAAAAATTGTTAAAAATTGTTTATCTCTCAACGCAGGAAGTAATTGTTATAACAATGTTACGTTAACAACCTGTGGAAGCAGCGACCTTACGGGTAGTGCAGGTTTACAGAGCTTGGTAACGGGGGACGAGGTTGTAGACATTACATCAAATGCTGAAAATTTACATTTAAAGTCAGGTGCTACATCAATAGATGCAGGAACAGATTTAGGTGCGGGGAATGAACAGGAAGTGGATATAGATGGTAGAGACAGAGATGCCGAAGGTGATATTTGGGATTTAGGAGCAGATGAATTTGTGGCTGCAGTAGCAGCAGCTAACCCCCAAATCATATCTATAAACTAGGAGGAACAATGGCAATTAATGGTAAGAACGGTGTAACACTTTGGATTTTTGGCGCAATTGTATTTCCTATTTTGTTTTTTATGGGGAAGGGCGTTGTGGATAACGATAGGGCCTCCCGCCAGCGTGATGATGATATTCGGAAAGAGGCAATAATGCAAGAACGATACACCAATGAGCAATTAACAGAAATTAAAGATGAGCAATCAACCAAGTTTACTGAAATTCTTGTAGCAATAGAGAGACTCAAGGTGAGGTAATGTGGACGAGAGAGAACACGATTATCTTAAAGAGCTATCAATGAGGGTGAAGGAAGTAAAAGACGCATTTGAACGCTTTGAAGAAACCCTCACCCGATATATAATATATGAGGAAGAAAAGGAGAAACAATGAACATCCATAAAATCAAGCAAGACTATGAGGAAGACCTATTCAAGCGCAAAAATGTTGTTGGTATAAGTGTGGGGAATAAGATTGTCAAAAATGTCGATACCAAATGTTTAAGCATCCGCATATACGTCGAGAAGAAACTCCCATTTACAGAACTCTCTCCTAAAGATGTAATCCCCTTGTCAGTGGAAACAGCCATTACAGATGTAATTGAAATAGGTAAAATTGAACTCCAAAACTTTAAAAAACGCAACCGTCCTACTATGTGTGGTATCTCTATCGGACATCACAAGATTACAGCAGGAACATTAGGATGCTTAGTAAGGGATAATGTAAGCAAGGAAACCCTGATACTATCAAACAACCATGTATTAGCAATGAGCAATCGGGCAAAGATAGGCGATGAAATAGTGCAACCGGGTGCTTACGATAACGGTGTTTTACCCGAAGATTTAGTCGGACACTTACTTAGATTTATCAAGATACATCCCAACCCCCCCTTCTGGATGTTCTGGAAGAAGACAATAGTAAATGTTGTAGATTGTGCAGTCTGTAAGCCAGTAGTGGAAACCTCCCCCAAGATTATGAAGATAGGCACACCTCAAGGGATTGCTACTGTAAAAGAGGGTGAGACAGTGCAAAAGTCAGGAAGAACTACCGGATATACTAAGGGGGAAGTAATAGACACGGATGCTACAATAAAAGTAAACTATGGGAAATTCATAGGAAGATTTAAGCACCAGATTTTAACGAAAGCAATGTCAGCCGGCGGCGATAGTGGGAGTTTGGTATTGGATATGAAAAAGAAAGCAATAGGCTTGCTCTACGCTGGGAGTAAAAAAATTACTATCCTAAACCCGATTAAAGACATTCTAACCTTACTCGATGTGGAGATAATAAGTGCCAAGTAAAAACGAACACTTCCCCTTACCGTTAATCGTTAAGCACATTGACGAGCAGATAAAGCAACTCACTCAACCATTTGAGTATCATTCTGATAAATGGGACACTATTAAAGTCCCATCGGGTTTCACATCTGATGGGGCTTCACTTCCCCGCCCATTATGGAGCATTTTTGGTGCACCTTGGTCAGGCAAGTATACGGAGGCCGCCATTATTCACGATTTTTTAATCGAATCTATGCTATTTCCCCGCTCTATTACAGACAGGATATTCCTTTCGGCCATGAAAGATTGTGGTGTAAGCTACTTAAAGCGTATTCTTTTTTATCTCGCCGTCCGTGCCTATTCCTATTTCTAAGGAGGCATTATGACTAAGTTTGCAGACAAGGTTGACAAGATACTTTCCGATTATGGAACGCCCCCTAAGAAAATACAGTTAGCGAGGAATGAAGTAATCGATTTATTCCTTGACCTCTATCACTACATATCAAAAGACATCCAAACCCACTACAAGAAGCGAGCAGGCCATGTCAACCAAATCATATCGAAAGCGTTTGAAAAGACGCTCAACAGGTAAAAAAGATAAAACCTACCTATCAGCCCCGCCACACTATATCAATGATGATATAGCTTACCCGTCGACGAAATCAATGGAAGCCGGATTGAAACCTGTCTTTTAGTCATTTTCCGCAAAGTAAGATAGTTTCCCCAAAGCCTTGACAAGTGTGTGTGTGTGTGGTATACTTTTCTTAAAGGAGGAACGATGATACTAACATGTCCAAACCAAAATTGTAAATCAAAAAATATAATGTATAAGAAGTCTACTAATTCCTACTGGTGTCGTAGATGTGGCAGGGAATGGAAAAGAAGAAAAAGAAAGAGAAAAATATGAAAACTCCAAGACCATTACGCGCCATTAGATTGAAGTGTTTAGACTGTTCCGGATGGGGTTATAAGGAAGTAGAGCTATGTGAACATAAGTCTTGTGTTCTCTATGAGTTACGCTTCGGGAAGAAACCAAAAGGGCTGAAATATGAGAAATTGGATGCAGATAGCTACCAGAATAGACTCTTATCGCAATAAAACGCACTGTGGTGCTTATGGAATGTATAGGAACACCTATCAAATGGAGGTCTCAAATGACTTGCCCCAAATGTAAACAGGAAATGGATAATATCGGTTGTGTCCATAGATGGAACGAACAGATATGGTATTGTAGCGAATGTGATTTTGAAGTGCCGGAGGATATAACAGGAGAGTTGATAGATCATGCAATGGATATGAGGGAGGAAAGATGACACCCGAATTACTATTAGCTGAAATAGAGAAATGCGAGCATGACATCGAACTGCATCGCCTCAATGTAGCCATAGAACGCAAGATTGAGCGTATGCGTGAGCTTAATGAGGAAGCAACTGATGTCTACCGTGACTGGTTGAAGCTCTATAATCAAAGGAACGAGCTTATGGGAAAAATCGTGCATAAGGGGAGGTTGTAATGGAAATAGTATCAAGATGGAATAGTGACAAACTTTTAGTGTTCGGCAAGTATACAAGTATTAAAGAGGCGTGTGAGAAAAACCGTGCTGACCTTGGGGGTGCTAACCTTGGGGGTGCTGACCTTGGGGATGCTAAAAATTACTCCATGTCCCATGATTTCGCTATTGAAATAATCCGCCGCCAACCAATAAAAACCTTCACCGATAAAGAGTGGGCTATCATAGGACAAGTCTACATCCATAGATTATGCTACGATACGATAAAGAATAAATACGGCAAAAGAATAATCCCTATATTCAAAAAGATGGCGAAACAAGAATTTAGGGAATACCTTAAATACTACAAGGAGTTGTAATGGGTTGCTCATGGTGGAGAGATTTCGGCGCATACACTTGGTGTCTCGCTCAAACCTGTGAAACACCCTGCGTAGGCGAACTGGATGCCTGTAAACATAAGGAACATTACATAGAAGACATAAAGGAGGTCAAGATGGATAACAAAGAATTGATAGAGAAGCCAGTAACAGACATAGTGTATAGGCCGGCCGAAGTCATTAAGTCAGCAACAGAGGCAGCGAAGAAGTTAAAGGAAATCATAGCCTCTAAGCCCAAGAAAGTAATGATAAATGGCGAGCAGTATCTTGAGTATGAGGATTGGCAGACCGTAGGCCGTTTCTATGGTGTAACCGCAAAGGCCACCGATGCTAACCTAATTGAGCTTGATGGCGTGAAGGGGTTTAAAGCCCAAGCAGTATCCATTAAAGATGGGGTTGAGATAAGCGGGGCTACTGCCTATTGTATGCAGGATGAGGAGAACTGGAAAACCAAGCCCCTATTCCAACTTGCTTCGATGGCGCAGACCAGAGCTTGCGCGAAGGCATTAAGGAACGTCTTAGCTTGGGTTGTTGTATTGGCGGGCTTTAAAGCTACTCCAGCAGAGGAAATGGATGGGGTTAAGCCTAACGGACATAAGTCCTATGGTAATGGGGTAAGTAAGGTATATGCCAACATATCAGAGAAGCAAGCCAAGCGGTTCTATGCTATATGTAATGGGAGTAAGATAGGCTATGCGGAGATTAAGGACTATCTTGTTGGTAACTTTGGTGTGGAGAAGGCCGGCGATCTAAAGCCTGAATTTTATGACGATGCTTGTCACTGGGCGAAACAAGGAGCAGTAGAATGATTACCCGACGCTTCGTAATGCTATATGTAAATGGCTCTGCCCGGCAAGTATTAAAAGAGTTCGATATGAGTGGCAACACAGATGAAGAGTGTCTTGAAGAAGCCTATGCATTAGCAATGGACACAATTAGAGTTGAGTTTGCGGATAAGCCGAAGGAGGAGAAGTAAAAGATTAAATCGCCAAGGCAGATATAATAAAGAAAAAGGACAAAGCGTAGATATCTGATTGTCCCGCCGCCTGATTATAGGGAGGATAGATGACTAAACATATTTATGAAAGTAAAGAGTATAAGAATTTTTTAAAACACCTTAAAAAATATAAGATGTATGATGAAATACAGATGTTACTGGACACTATTTGTGCAGAATGTAATAATGTCCTTGATAGAATGGGGAGCGTAAAATGAAACTTAAAGACATAAAGGGGTTGTTGCCAGTTAGATATGAGGGTATTACTGATTATGATAATGGTTGCCATGATACTATTAAGGAACTCGCCAACAAGGAAATAATAGTGGATGTAGAGAAGGTGGATCAAGTTTTAGCAAATAAAGGGGATATTGTAGATTGGGGATATAAGGATACAAAAAACCATAGTCATTATAAAAAAGAACGAAAAGGTTTAGCCCAAACAATCGCTAAGGTAGACACATTTAAAGTAAAGGAGACCCAATGAAGAACATAACACCACTAATAGTTGTATTCATATTTGCATTAATATTGTGCGGAAGTGTATTTTATGGCATGGGTCATACAAATGGATATAACGAAGGGCGAGCAAAATCGTTACCATTTATAAACCCTATGGACTTTATTACTTCTGGTATTAACTTTCCCCATATGACCATTAAAAACAACTCCCCCCAATCAGTTTATATAGATAGCCAAGATGGAGAATATGACAATTACCCCCTTGATAGTGGGAGTATAATGACTACTGGTAAAGAAAAACTAATAATAAAGCGGAAGGCACAATGAAGGGTATAAAAATAAGATGGAGTTCGCATAACACTCTTACGGGAGCTAATATTTATACAATAGAAATAACGAAGGAAAGGCTTTCAAAAATGCTATCGATGCCCGGAACTAAAGTTGTATTTCCAATAGCCGTATTTGGCGAACCCCCAAAAGTAAAAAGGAAACAATGAAGGCCACTCTCGTTGGATTTAAACAACTCCGCCCCACCTACCGGATGATGTTCCTCAAAGACGAAGATGGCAAGTCCTACATTACCCACATATCAACTGAAAATGGCAATTCAAACAGATGGTGGAACTTAAAGCAAGGCGATGTCCTCTCAAATCTTACCATATTTAAAGGGAATATTGTGAACGCCGATTCGCTTTTTGTAAAGGAGTAATATGTATTTAGCTTGCACAGATAAAGTTATAGAAGAAAAACAAAATGCACTCAAGGCACACAATGACAAGCTCATAGCAGAACACAATAAACTCCCCTTTTGGCGAAGGTTTTTAGAAGACGATAATCTAAAAGAACAAATAACAACTAACTGGACGAACTTTAATAAATGGATGGATAGAAGAATGAAGGAGCAATGGAGGAAATCGCTCTTTACAAAAGAGGGGGTATGACAAAGGTTAAACTTGTAACACAGTCTGATATAAAAGTATTAAGGCGGGAAGTTAAGATATTGCGAAATCAGTTAGGGAGAAACCGTAAGGCTACCCATAAGATAGTTGCCCGCTATTACCTATGGCAGAACTACTTTGAAGAAAAGAAACGTCGCTATAAAGCTCGCTTTGAGAGACAATATACTGAAATGACTGCACTTAGGCGTTTATATAATAAGGTAAAAAAATTACACATCTTAGGAGTTCAAGGCATTGATAAAAATTCAAAAAACAAGAGATATGTAGTTTTACTCACCCATAATAACATATCCCGCCTACGTAGATTTTTAGAGTCCCCCCATTATTACGGCCGAGAAATACGAAAAGGATATGGTTTAATCCACATTACCGAAGAAGATAAAAAAACTTTAATGCGCACAATAAGAAGTGAGACATGACCTACAAAGAAAAAGAACACGCAAGCAGACCCGACTACGGCTACACTCGCCGCCACTTCAAATGGATTAAGAGTGTATTAATGAAGGAATACGATGGGTATAGTCATGGGAGGAAGATTGAGCTTGACAGCGAATTGGGAATATGGTAATATAACGCCAGACATATAGAGGGAGTTTTTTATGTTAATATGGGCTTCAGCACTGGCCACTTTCGGGAAGGTAGCTCCTTTCTATATGTCCGTGGTTAAGAGAAGCCCTTTTCTTTTTGGAGGGCGAAGATGGCGAGGAAACGTATGATAGACCCAGAGTTTTGGTCAGATGAAGAAATAGGTAAATGGAGCTTCCAAGCGAGACTCTTTTATATTGGATTGTGGAATTTCGCTGATGATGAAGGACGTTTTAAGGCTCATTCGGCACTTTTGAAGGCGCAAATCTTCCCCTATGAGCGGAAAATTAACATTGACAGGGTAAAAAAAGAAATCTCAACCAAAATTCAATGGTATGAAATAAATAAAAGCCAATACGGGCATATTCGTAACTTCTTGAAATACCAAAGGATAGATAGACCCACACCTTCCAAGCTACCCCCTCCGCTCGATGATAGCTCTACGATACCTCGTGGGAATGTCCTGCCTAATATAAGAGAAGTTAATATAAGTAAAGAGAATATATATGTCGAAGTTGCCGAAACAACATTCGACTCCTACATTAAAACTTTCTCTAAAAACAAAGCCCAATACCAATTCACCACCAAAAGAAAGAACAAACTCCAGCAGAGAGCCAGAGAGCTTCACCTCGTTACTCAAGATGTAGAAAAGACTAAAGAGCTTATGTTCCTCGCCATTAAGAACCGGAAGGCCTCTACCTTTCATATGGGGGATAACCCACAGGGCAAGAAATACATAGACATAGTAGACCACATATTCAGAAGTCAGGAATACACAGAGCAGTTAATATTCGAGGAAAAGCCCAAATACACAGATAAACGAGCAGAATGGATGGATGACCTTGCTAAAAAATACGAAGAACGGGCTAAAAGAAAGACTGGCGAAGGTAGTTGAGGGGCTATCCAAACAGGATGCCTTAGAGTTTTTGGATAGGTATAAGGACTCTATAAAGCAGCGAAATGCCATCAAATCTCACCCAACCCCTCTTAAAAAAATAACAAGTAATGTTCTATTAAAGACAAGAAATAAACTCTGCATAGTGGACAACTGTAAACGCCCCGGAACAAACATCAGCATTTTTGGCTGGAGATACTGTTCACGTCATTGGCAAGACAAGTGGCGCAAGCGAAGAAAGGGGGCGTGGTGAAGCTAAAGATAGTAATATTTTGGGTTGTGTATTTAATGTTGTGTGGGGTAGTGCAAGCAGAAGAAAATTGCAAAGTTGGAGGTGTGATTTGTAGTATTTGCGGTAGTTCAGATTATGTATATTATGGCCCCAACCCATATTTCCCAGACCAAATGAATATTATGTGTGAAAGGTGTGATGTGAAATTTGGGTATACCGCCAATACTACTATATTCATTGACGAGCCATACAAAGTTAGAAGAATTACCCCCAATACAAATGCCTATAAACACCACCTTAATGAAAAAATGAATTACCATAAAGATTGGATACCAATAGAATAAGGAGTCCCAATGAAATACATAATAGCCGGCTTTCTCATATCACTATCCATTCTCTTCCTTCAATTACAAGCCCGCCAAACCGCCGCCCTTGAAGAAATAGCCTTGAACTGCGGGGAGATAAGTATGTCCCTTGATAACATCATGCACATTAAAGACGAAGTAATGATTGACTTGGAAGAACACTTACCAGGGTGGGCATGGAAGGGGGAAAGATGAGTGACCAATTTGAAGCCTTTGAACACATGTTAAACGGAGAAGATGAAGGAGAATATGAAGGGTGGCAATGCAAAACCTGTGAAAGGTGGCATCCCCATACACACTTATCTTGTTGGTGGTGTAAACCTACAAAGAGTAAAGGAGCTAACTAATGCCAAATAAGAAGAAGAAAAGCTTAGTGGGGTGGATAGAGAAGAAACCCATAATACAGTGTAACAAGGATGGATTATTCGGAACTTATTATGATGTAACAACAAGAGTGTGGAAAACGGAGAAGCAAGTAAAATGTTTTTATTTTGATTACACGAAAGTCCGCATCACTATCGAGGAGGTAAAATGAATGATATGAAAGACAAACTAACAACCTACCTACTTGACAGGCTCTATGAACTTGAGGGGAAGGAACATTTTATCGTGGCCCTCTTACAAGACTATGCTAAGAACCCAAAAGATTTTAAAGAAATGCAGGAGATATTGGAGAGGTGGAATGAAACTTAAATCTATGGTAGATAAATGCAACCAGTGGTGGGTGATATATAGAGCTATTGAGAAGTTCGCTCTCCGAAAAGACGTAATGAGGGTAGACAGAGATATTTTACTTAACCTTAATGGGGCGATAACCTTAGCGATCCAAGAAGCACTATATTTTGATGAGGTGGAAAATGAAACGAGCGGCGTTTAAACGCATAAGAAAGGTATCAAGCCGGCAGCGAGTCATAAAGCGGTGTGATGCACTACTTAGGCAAGTTCTATTAAAGACCCGAAAAAACAAATGTGAGTGGTGTGGTGAGGAAAGAACCCTACATCTCGCCCATATTTTACCAAAGGGAACTTTCCCCCTCCTCCGCTTCCATCGTGATAACATACTTTTACTTTGTTTTTTTTGTCACATGATTAAATGGCATAGAAATCCACTTGAGGCCGCCGCCTTTCTCAAAGAACTAAAGGGCGAGAACTATGAAATACATCTCAAATCAATAAACAAAGGCGCATCTAAATTAAACCTCTGGCATCTTTCAATCATGGAAGCTGGACTAAAGGAGGAACTGAAATGAAAAAAGGTGAATGGGTTGAGTGTGTGAAATGGGAAGGCGAATATTGTAAAGTTGGAAAAAGATATAAAGTTTTTGAAACCAATGGGGGTGAATTATACATAAATGGTGAACCTTGTTGTTCTTGTAAAATTTATCTTACAGAGAATAGAGAAGAACTCAAACCTGCCTCATTCCGTGTAGGGGATAGGGTGAAACAAAAACCACAATATTTATTTGATAATGAAAGTCCATATGCTATTATTACAAAAATAGATGGTAATACAATTTCACATAAACACGATGGTATGAATTCTGTGGCTATGGTAACTAAAGAGGAACTTGAACTAATACAGGAGGGTGAAATGAGTAAGCATGAAGACTTAAAGCAGAGGATTGATAGGGTAACAGCATGGGGTGAGGATGCAGAGGGGATTATAAAAGATATGGGGACTTTAGGGAACAACTTTTGGATTATTATACAAGTCCAAAATGAAAGTTGTTTTAGTGCTATTAAAATTGCCGAATGTAACCCAGATTTTAGTAATATAGTGGCTGGGTTCAAATATGACTCCCAATGCTCCAAACTCGCCGCCTTCAAAAAGGCCCTACACTGGCTTTTAGCCCACTCAGACATAAAAAAAGACAACTCCAAAGAAATTGCGGCGCTCGGACAAAAACTCTACAAACTAAACGAAGAGTGTGATAATATTAAAGAGGAAATAAGGAAGTTGAAGTAGAGGAGGGGGAATGAACTGTATAGTATGCGGTTGTTTGGGAAATCAAAAGGATATAAATGGAAACTCTTGTGGCAAGGAAAGCGAAGATTGTTCATTAGACCGAGCTGGTGTATGCCCTTGCTGTAACAAAGAAAGTAGACATTGTGAGGGGTGTGTATGAAAAACCAAGAGATATACGAGGCGGTTAGGGAGAAAATAAAGTATATATACCCCGAACCAAAGAGTAATGAATTTTCTTCTAAGATGAGATTTCGAGCAGTCCATACTCAATGGGCAACCGATATAGGTCATGTTGCCCGCACCATAGCTGATGCTGTGCCTGAGAAAAGCACACTTACTAAGACACATGGAAAAACAGGTAAGTATATGAAAAGTAGTTTATGGTTTAATAAAGGACACAACTCCTTCTACGACACCCTACTATCAAATTTAAGGGGAAAGAAGTGAGCATAATATATGAACATAATTTATTCGGTTTCTACTTCAATAGTGCCTATTACTTTACCAAACCCCGATGGTTAAGGTGGCTACTATGTAATGTATTCGATAAGAACCATATGTATTGGATACATTGTGAGGACAAATTAAATGGGAAAAGGGTTTTTAAGTGCTCGTTTTGCAGAAGGATAATGAAATAACCAACCTACGAAAGGCGGAAAAATGAATACAGACACTGGAGAAATAAAAGAATTTGCAAAGTTAGAAGATATACCAAAAGACGGTAAATGGGTTGAATGGAAACTTTATGAAACTGTAGAATGTAAGGGATGCACCTTTAAAGTTGAAAAAATAAATGTAGCTGAAAATACTATACTCTTAAAGGGTATTGCTAAGACAAAAGTAAGAATATAATAACTTACGAAAGGCGGGGAAATGACCAACCTCGACTACCTAAACTACGAAAGGAGATAAGATGAATAATAAAATATTACTTAAAAAACTTAAAAGCTTAGATGCCTGTTCCGAAGCTGTTAAATGGACAGATGGGTATGATTTAAAAACTGCTTGGAAGAAATGTAAGAGAGCCGACTGGATGCTGTGGTTTATCTATAAAATGGAAATAGGCACTAAAAAAGAAAGAATACACATTACCTGTGATTGTGCTTCTCTTTCCTTAAAGTATGTCCCCAAAGGTGAAAATAGACCAAGAGAAGCCATAGAAGCTGCTCGTAGATATGCTGATAATCCTACTGAAGAGAATAGAAAAGCAGCAGGGGCAGCAACATGGGCAGCAGGGGCAGCAGGGGCAGCAGCAGAGGCAGCAGCAGGGGCAGCAGCAGAGGCAACATGGGCAGCAGAGGCAGCAGTAGGGGCAACATGGGCAGCAGAGGCAGCAGTAGGGGCAGCGGAAGCAGCAGGGGCAGCAGGGGCAGCAGCAGAGGCAGCAGCACACAAAAAGATGTGTTGCATAATACGAAAGAAGATTAAACTATGAAAGATTTACTTAAATTCCTTAACTACGAACTCACTGCCCTTAAAGACTAAGCAGATAACCCGTATCCTGACCCTAATGTATTAAGGGCTATATGGAGGAGGATGAGAGAGATTGTGGAGGATATGAAAAAGGAGCTACCTAATGCCAAATAAGAGGAAGAAAAGAGAGTGCACTTGTGAACCCGTTTATGGTGGTATTGCTATAATTCTTAATAGAGATTGTCCTGTCCATTGGGAGAAGAAGAAGCGGAGGTCTGAATGAATGAAGTAAATGAAGTAAGGGAAATAATAATGCAGTTGATAGGGGAGGCAAGTTTATGTTGGGATGAACCATCGGTAGGTAGATTTGATAGTAGTAAGGGGATAAAGATTGGTGAAGAAGCCCTCTCCCAACTAAAGCAAGCCATACTGAAGTGTGTGCCAGAGGAAAAAGAATTAGGTGTTAAAACTCCTATGCAATCGCAAGGTTTAAGAAAAAAAGCGGAAGGTTGGAACGCCTGCCGTCAACAATTCCTTACTAAATTGGAGGAGATATGGAAGAAGTAATAAAGACGCTAAAGGTATTAAAAGTAAATGCTCAACTCTATTCCAAGGAACGTTCCGCCATCCAAACCTCAATTAATATCCTCAAACGGGTTGATGGTATTATTGGTAACGATATTACGCCAGAATTAGTAGAAGAACACTTCCCAAAAGGTAAATGCCAAGAACGGGGGAAAGCCATTGTTTTACACGCTACTATGTTGATAGCTCTGATTAAGTATCTGAAAGGAGAATAAGAAAATGAAGAGAATATTTGAGATTCATTTTTCGGCACAAGATATGAATAATATAACTGCAAATGAAATAAATAAAGTATTGGATAAACATATCGACAGAGGAAATTGGTTAGAAGTATATGATATTACAAAAAACTTTAAGCTCATAGAAAAGGAAGATATATTATAAACACACCGAAGTCAAGTGGCGTTCTGGTGAAAACGCTGATGTGCAATAAACCCGAGGCTTAACCCTTAAATGGGAGCAGATAGCACCGGCAGACACATAAGAAACTGACGAAACTCGGTTAGGAGCAGGTTCAAATCCTGCCTCGGCTTCGGTGTGCATAAGGGGGGGGAGAGGATGGTAGAAATTATAAAGGGGTTAGCGCGAGGTATATGTTTCTTAATGATAATTCTTCTAATGCACCGCCCAGACATTAACTGGCCAGCATTTATAATGGGATTTTGTGCCTATATAGGATGGATAAATGATAACCGAAACAGATGATGTCATATGCTATCTCGGCTTAATCATAGGGCCTATAATAATAGCGTTGATGATATGGAAGATAAATGCGCATAACAAATAATGGTATATTTACTGTTGGATTTATGATAGGGGCTTTCATTACTGGGTTGTTCGTTGTAATAGAGATAATCGAGAAAGGTCGGGCGCAATCAGTAATTAATAATTATATGATGTGTGTAATATATGGGCTTGTGGTAGGTATATTTGTGGGGAAATTTTATAAGGGGGGGAAATGAATGATAAAACAATAATGTATAATGGTATTGGCGTTGCCATTATGATATTTGCTATGTGTTTGGGGATAGGTAGTTGTATGCGACTTGAGCTACAAGGCCAAGCAGAATTAGAGAAAGTAAGAAATGATATTAAATTGGAGGAGAAATGAAGACAATACCACATACTACTTTAGTAATAACAATAGCGATACTGGCACTTTGGGGAGGATACCAATATGAGAGACTTAGGACTATAAAGAGGAGTATAAAAACGAATGGAAATGATAAATTCGTAGGAAAAATGTATGATATGAAAGCTGGAGGGTTAATATTAGCAAAGACAACCCGAAAACATATCCCTCACTATTATGTAATATTCAGACTCTCTCCCCAACAATATCAACGAGTAGATGGAACTAATTGGAAAAGTTTTGAATATATAAAAAGATAAAGAAGGAGGGGAAATGATGGATAAATTACACATAGCAGTAAAAATATGCGGTAGCCTAACAACATTTGGTGTATTTGCAAGAATAATGATATGGGTATGGAGTGGTGGCTAAAAATCAACAAAGATAGAGGCATTTGAAGCAATAGAAAAATGGTATGCGTAAGGAGAAGAAATGAAACTGCTACTTATAGTCATTGCATTACTCATTGCGTGGGTAGCACTTAAATTCCTCATTGGCTTTCTTAACTGGTTTGGTGGTGAGGATAGCGAAACTCCAATCGGGTTTAATATACTCTTCTACCTCCTACTTCCGTTTTTTCTTATACGAGAGGCGATAGATACTTATAAATGGAAAAGATTAAGGTAGTAAGAATAATAACCAGGATGAACGTAGGCGGCCCAGCCCAGCAGGTAGCCCTATTAACAGAAGGGCTTAACAAGGAGTGGTTTACTTGTAAGGTAATAACGGGGCGTGTGCTTAAAGATGAAGGTGATATGAATTACTTACTAAAAGACCCCCATATAATACCCGAACTTCACAAGGGGAGTAACTTACTACATGACCTCATCAGCTTTTGGAAGATATATAGATTTCTAAGAAAAGAGAAACCAGATATAGTCCATACCCATACAGCTAAAGCAGGGGCATTAGGTAGGATAGCAGCTAAACTCACAGGCGTTCCCATAATAATCCACACTTATCATGGACACGTCTTTCATGGCTACTTTTCCCCTTTTAAAAGCTACCTCATAATAATGGCAGAGAGATTTCTCTCATTAATAACGGATAGGATAATATGTATAAGCAAGAGACAGAGGATAGAGATTGCGGAATATTTGAAACGCACCCAATCTATTTCTTAATCCTAATACCTATTTTGTGGGTAGGTTCAATAATAGATTGGTTTAAACCAGTAAGTAGAAGGAAAATAGAAATACTGAAAGAATTAGAAAAGGAGGATTTATGAGGAATTTTTTGTATGAGCGTGGTATTGGGTATATCTTAATCTTAGTGGGGCTTGGATTGGGGGCGACAACTCTTTTCTATGATGTTTTAATCGGTCGGCCTTCAGTAGTATGGGGGATAATGGCGAAGGTTGGGTTTGTAATTGCTTTCGGTCTCTTTATACTTGGGGTCGATTACCTGAACTATTGGAACAAAAAGTGATAGAAGTAATAAGAT
>SDBV01000945.1_pt1 | contig 42626 bp, 35 predicted proteins | sample 2277081 | NCBI WGS metagenome assembly SDBV01 (sample SAMN10402039, study PRJNA504765) | marine sediment metagenome | isolation source: marine sediment core GS10_PC15, 223 cmbsf | place: Arctic Ocean: Southern Knipovich Ridge | collected 2010
GTTTCCTGCTTCGGCGCCACGATAAAGACGTTGCCCTTGATCTGCGTCCAGCGGCCGCGGTTGTTGAATCTGCCACGGCGGTTGATTATTTCGAGGCGCGTGAAATCGGCCAGCGCGTCTACAAAGCCAGAGCCGCATATGCCTAACGGCGCCCCGTTCCCCAGCGTTTCGTATCGCGCTTTTCCATCCGGCCCTATTCTTATTTTCAAAATCGCCCCGTTTTTGCACAGCGTTCCGTGCGAAAGGTGCGCCCCTTCAAAAGCCGGCCCCGCGGCAACGGACGTGCACAATATCCTTTTCTTGTTTCCGATGACGACCTCGGCGTTGGTTCCTATATCGACAAAGAGCGATGTTTCCTCGGCCCTATGCATTCCGGATGCAAGGATTCCGGCAACGGTATCCGACCCCACGAACCCCTTTATGGAAGGAAGAATTTCTATACGGCACTCTTCGTTTACCGACAACTTTATCGGCGATTTGATAGTTTTAGCCGTGGCGGATAGATAGCCTTCCACTTCCGTATCGAAAGGCGATTTCGAAAGGGATTCGGGGCTGAGCCCGAGAAAAAGGTGGATGATTATAGGGTTGCCCACTACTACCATGTTGTAAATCTGGTCGTTCGGTACGGAGTGGTTCATCCTGAAATGATAAATAAGGTTGTTTATCCCTCCTAGGAGGTTTGCCTGCATTTTCGGCAGCAGCGAAGGGTTTTCAACGGTCTTGGCGGCGCGGGTTATTATGTCCAGTCCCCATTGCGTTTGTGGATTTTCGACGTATCCCATGCATTTCAGTTTTCCGTCGCGCAGGTCGTGTAGGTATGCGGAAATGGTTGTGGTTCCGATGTCGACGGCAATTCCGTATATCGTGTCCGAGGAGGAACGCTTGTCCGATTGCGCCGAGAATGCGCCGCTGTTAAATCCGTAAGGATCAAGTTCTTTCTTAATGGCGTTTTCCGCCACTTCTTCCGAAAGGGCCGTATGAGTTGGGAAAACCCTGCTGGAATAGGGGATGTATATTTCCATGGAGTCGTGTGCCTTTATGCAGCACGCCAGCCTTTCATTCGGAATGTTTCCCCTGTTATGAAGCTGCAACGCCTCGATTTTTTCAGGAAGGGCGGTTTTGCCCTTTTTTATTATTACGGCGCACTTTCCGCACGAGCCGGATTTGTTGCAGTAGGTGGTAATGGGAATCTCGGCTTTATGTACGGCTCCCAGCAGGTTGCTTCCCTTCCGGACGTATACCTTCTTCCGGTAGGGCATTATGGTTATTTCGTTGGGGCCGTTTTCGGACCCGTTTATGGCGTCGAAATACTCCGCCTCTCTTTGGGCGGCTTTTACGAGAGCCTGAATATTTTCGAGTTTTGAATTGAGCGGCACCTCGCACCCGCTTCCAAGAATAAATCTTTCCATGTGCCGTGTTGCGGAAAAGAGGCGGGAAGCCTTTTCCATTATTTCGTTTTCGGTTCCCTCGTAAAAGAGGTTCGGCTTGATGTTGCCGTTGATTACCGTTGCGTACGAATGCCTCACGGCGGTTTCTATCGGAACCATATAGTCGACGGTGGAGATGTCGGCGCCTACCGATGTAAGTATGGAGATATTTGTCTGAACCGGGCCGGCGACTGAATACCATGTAATCGCGTCCGGGTTTTCTTCCTTTACGCCCGCGAAGACGTCCTTAACGGAATCCAGCACAAAGTCGGTGAATATTCTTTTGGGCAGAACGGACGGCGAGGAGGAAGGATCGAGCATAAGCACCCCATGAGCGCCCTCCCTGACGGCGGCTTTCGCAAAGGCAATCGAAACGCTGCGGCAGAAACCCAGCAGTTCCTTGAACTTCTCAGGCTCGTCGACAATCATGTAAAGCATTTTTTCGATGTCCATTATTCGCGAAGCGATTGTTACGGGCCCCGTTATCATGGCCAGTACCGGAACATTATGGCCGCCCGCCAGAAGCTGACGCACCGCCTTCAGGATTTCCGGCATCCTTCCGTGTGTGTATGGGTCGGGAATCTCCAGCTTTGCAAGGTCGGAGAATTTCCGCACGACAACTTTCTTCACGTAAGGGTAATTGTCTTCCGGAAAGGAAACGGCACAGCCCAGCGCTTCGGCTTCGACGCAAAGGTCGGCCGCGGCAAAGAGGGCATGGTGGCCTATCTTGTGTCTTGCCTCCAGTTGGCACTGTGCGATCATCTTTCCCGAGCGTACATATTCCACGGGCGCCACGCCGTTTATTGTGGCGGTAACCGCTATGAGTTCGGGTATCACCATGGGATGAGGCGCTTCCCGGAACCTTATGAGGGAACGGATTGTGTCAATGAAGTTCAATCCGCCGTCCACCAGAAAACCTGCTAAATGGGTTTGCTGAAAAAGTCCAGGCCGTCAAAGGCATCGAAGGCCAGGTAGTCCAGTTCAAGCGCCTCCGCGCTGCTTTGGTGTACGGCGCTTCCGCCCCCGACGACTTTTATATGTCCGCAACCCCTGCGCACAAGGGCGGGTTTAATCTGCTTTAGCTTTGGTAGGCAGACGGTCATCAGGCTGGATACCCCGACAAAATCCGCGTTCTCGCGTATCGCCGCCTCTACGAATGTATCCGGCGGTATGTCCTTGCCGAGATTAACGACCGTTAGATTGTTGAAGCGGGAAAGTGTTGCCATGATGTGCTTGCCCAGATCGTGAACGTCACCCTGAATCGTACCGATCACAAGGGTTTTTTTCTTTTTTCCCCCATTGGTTTTTTCAAAGTCGTCCGCCATCGCGTCCATATCGTCTTTAAGCTTTCTTGCCACGCACTCGTCTACAACTTCCACCATGGCCCTGCTTGCAAGGAGGACGTCCAGCAGTTGGAAGTTTTCCACGGTGCATTTGTTGCGCAACACGGCCACTCCCTCCGATACTGCCTCTATTACCTCTCCGATGGAAATAGAATCGTCAATAAGGTTTCCGGCGCAGGCGACTGCTTCCACGTTTTCGCCCTGCTGTACCAGAATCGAAAGCTCCTTGAGTCGGTTCAGCTGTTTTTCGTTAAGCGGGGCTTTAACCTGGGACAACTTCTAGTTTTCCTGGAAGAGGGGTTTTGAAGGCTTTATGCCGTATTTTTTTATTTTTCGGTCAAGCCGCGGCCTGCTTATGCCGAGAATCGAGCATGTCTTACCCTTGTGCCATTTCGTGTGGGAAAGCGTTTTGTGTACCTGTTCTTTTTCGAGTTCGTTGAGCGACATCGGCATGAAATCTTTTGTGTTTACTGCCGGAGCAAATTCGATGTGCGGGACGCTTTCGGTTTTTTCCGTTTCGTTTTCTTTTATAATCGAGGTGAAGTTTTTCTTTCTAAGCCTGTTATCCCTGGACATAGTAACGGCGTGCGTTATCGTGTTTTCCAGTTCCCTTACGTTTCCCTTCCACGAAATGGTTGAAAGGTATTGGATGGCTTCCTGGGATATGTATTTTATCTTGCGTCCTATCTCGAGGTTCGCCTTTCCAACGAAGTAGAGGGCAAGGTCCGGGATATCTTCCTTCCTGTCCCTCAACGGCGGGATTTTAATATCGACGACCTTCATCCTGTAATACAGGTCTTCCCTGAACTTTCCTTCTTCGACCAATTCTTGCAGATCCCTGTTGGAAGCGGAAATCACCCGGCAATTGGCCTTGAGCTTTTCCTTTCCTCCTACCATTTGGAACTCGCGCTCCTGCAGAACGCGCAGGAGCTTGGCCTGAAGGTTTACGCTCATCTCGCTTATTTCGTCCAGGAATATAGCGCCGTCCCCGGCCATGGAGAACATGCCTTCCTTCTGGTTTATTGCGCCGGTAAAGGCGCCTTTCACGTGGCCGAAAAGCTCGGACTCAAGGAGCGTATCGACTATGGCCGAACAGTTTATGGATATGAACGGCGCACTTTTGGCGGCGCTGTTCACATGTATGGCTTTTGCCACAAGTTCTTTTCCCGTTCCGCTTTCGCCCGTTATGTGGACCGTGGCTTTGCCCATGGAGACCATGCCGACGGTTTTGAAAAGCTCTTTCATCACGTTGCTTTTGCCGATGAACTGGCTGTCGGTGGATTTCAAAACAGGAACGGAGACAAGTGTTTCCTTGCTCTTCGAGTTCATGAAGAAATTGCGCGCGTTTTCTATCGCGTTGTCCACCTCCTGGATATCGAGCGGCTTGTGTATATATTCGCCCACCCCGTTCTGCACAGCTTTTATGGTGGACTCCATGTCCGGGAATGCCGTGATGATTATTGAATAGTAATTTTCGCCCTTTTGCCGGATTTCTTTTAAAAGGTCAATACCGTTTGCGTCCGGCAACCTTACGTCCAGGATTACGATTGCCGATGGAAAAGCCTCAAGTAACCTGAGACCGTCATATGCGAGTTGGGATGTTTTGACCTCAAACCCCTGTCTTTCAAAGTGGAGCTTCAAGGTTTTGCAAATGGACTTGTCGTCATCGATAATGACTACAGGTTCGGCCTTTTGTCTAACGCCGTTCAATACGGCTGCATTGCCAATCACCAAGTATTTAACCCCCTCTATATCGTTTCGTTTAATTATACGGAAATTCCGCCATTCATCAAGCTTTTATATTCAACAAACCGTTAAATAAATAATTGGCTATAATTCCCCTTTGTTCTCTGAAATTTCCCAAAATGGGTTAGGAGTTACTTTCGGCAAGTCTAAATTTTAAAAGGACTTCCGTGCCCTTGTCCTCGTCGCTCCAGACCATAATCTCTCCGCCGTGTTCTTCAACGATACCCTTGCTGGCAGACAGCCCCAGCCCGTACCCCTTGCGCCCTTTTTTGGTCGTGAAGAACGGGTCGAAGATATCTCCTATTTCGTCTTTTGGGATCCCCCGCCCATTATCAACTATCCTGCACATTACGATTGCGTTGTTTTTTTCAAGCGATACCGTGATTTTTCCTTTTTCGCCGACGGCCTGAAGGGCGTTAAGAATTATGTTTAGCATTACGATATTAAGGAGGCGTTCTTCCCCCATTATTGCAATCGGCGCCGACTTCTTATTGAAGTCAACCGCAATGTTATCTTTTTCTATCAGGTAACCAAGCATCAAGAGCGATTCATCCACGACTTTCGAGAGTTCCACTGGCTTAAACCTTATGTGGCTGGTGCGCGTGTAATACATTAGATGTTCCGTGAGGCTGTCGAGGCTTTTAAGGTTCTGTTTTATTTTTCCCAGCTTTTTCAGATCTTGTTTGTTATTTTTTTCGCGCTTTTCCATATCGTCTATCCACTTTCCAAGCTCTTCCAGGGGGTTGAACATAAGCTGCTGGAAACAAGCGATCAACTGCTTTATGGATTCCGATTTTTCCCTTTGCACCACTTCGGTTTCATGCGCCTTTTGAGCCTTGAGTATTTGGCGTCTTGCGAAAAATCCCAGCACAACAACCAATAGAATCAACCCGCCGGCATAGGCGAAAGATGTCTGCTGGAACTCTTTTAGCGATTCGAAAGTTTCATAAGGTTCTTGGCGGACGAAAATAAACCATTCCTTTTTCCCGAAGCTATCCGGGTTCAAGCCTTCTTTTTTAAGGTTTATGGGCGCGAAACCTATCAACGATCCGCTTGAACCGTGTGCATCGTCGTTCACCATGGCCCATCCCGGTTTCTTTGTCATTATGGTTTTAAGAAGATCAGCGCCCGTTTCATGGCTGTTGGGAGGAAAGATCGGGCAAACGAGGATATTCCCGCTGGAAACGACAAGGTTTGCATGGCCGGTTCTTCCAATACGGACGTTATTGATGGTGTCGAAGAGTTGGTCCACAATGTATCGCGCTACTATTGAGCCTATGGATTTTCCATCACCGTCCAGAATCGGCGCGTATATTTCCAGGTAGTGATGCTCTTTTGGCGGCTGTCCGTCCGATATGAATTCCGTAACGTCCGAAATGTACCTCTGGTTAGTGTTGGCGATTTTTTCAATATTGATCATTTTTCCAATGTCCATATACAGGTAGGTGATTTCGCTGCTGAAAACCGTTTCGCCCATTGTGTTGTAGATATTGAAAATTATTCCTTTGCCCGCCATTTCGGGTTCTATTATTTTTCTGAAATTAGCGCTTTCGATTTTGGCCTTTTTCTGCGGCAGAATCAGTATGTTCTGTATCGTAGGGAGCAACGTAAGCCTTTCAATGGCGGCCAGCTTTTCCTCGAGCCTGCTTTCAATCTGGTAGGCAGTAAAAACGGCAACTTGCATGAAATACAGACCTTTGGATGCAATAAGTTCTTTTTTGCTAATGTTATAGATGGAAATGAGCCCGAAGAAGCCCGGCAAAAGGCCGACCACGAGGATAAGGGAAATTATAAGATGCTTGAAATGGGTGTAAGAGGGCGAGGCTGCTTTGTTGATCCCGGTTTTATGTAATAGGCTGCTTTCCGTGGGATTCGATTTTTTTTGCACCATTATTTTTAGACAAAGCCCTCCACCCCTGATCATCCCCAAGTATTGTGCCATCGGTGGCCGCTTGCGGTTCGGAAAAACGCTTTTCTACTTTAAAAAAGGGAAATTTTTCACCGTGATTTGTGATACGGCATTAGATTATCCGAGAAGTAGCAGGTCATGATTAGTGGGCAATATAACAAGGCGTTTAAATATTTTGTTTAGAATCAAAGTGAAATCCTGTTATCATAACGTTTCATTAACTTGGTACAGATTATATTGGGGCTTTTACATGGGGGATTTGACAAGGGAAGTGACATAAATTTTTCAAATGATTGGGGTATTTAGATAGTTCGTACCCTGCGCATTTCTTGTAAGCCGAGAACGGTATGTTTCTTGTACTTGCTACCCGTGAGCTTTTTGGCTCTTCGGGGTGGGATGTACGCAATTTTTTGGCAATGACCGGAGCGGCGTTATTTAAGCAACTTAATTTAATAAATTAGGGGAGGTAACCTTGGGCAACAAAATAGGCATGGTGGTTGTCTCCGTTATTATCTTTGCCATTCTCTTTTTTACCATGGATCACTTTCTGCAAAGCTGGCAGGGGCTGGAGCTCTTTCCTTCGGGTGAATCGCATTGATGGCTCGGCTCAGGTCCGGTCGATCATCCGGTCTTCCAATAGAGGTGTTTTTCAAAAAAGCTTGCGTCGTCATCGCCTTTTTGGCCGTTTTGATTTCTTTATCGCTTTTTGGCGGCGGTCCGGCCTACGCTTCCGAAGCGCCGCCTGAAGGCGAAGAAGCCGCGGCGGTAGAAGAAGAAAACGTCTGGAAGCCGATGCCGGCTCCGAAACTGGAGGAAAAGGACTATCCCGTAGTCTCTGGCTTTAACAGCCGCGTGACGGTCTGGATCGTAGCGCAACTCCATCTGTTTTTTGCGGCCTTCGTTCTGGCTGTCCCGATTTTTGTTTGGGTGATAGAACTCATCGGCGTTATGACCAAGGACCCGAGGTACGACCGGATGGCGCACGAGTTTATGAAGGTTGCCATGACCGGATTTTCCATAACCGCGAGTTTCGGCGGTCTGCTGACCATATTGCTGGTTGTAATGTATCCGGACTTTATGAAATACATGGGCAGTATATTCGGGAAGGCGATGATTTTTTATGCGCTGATGTTCTTTGCCGAAAGCTTTTTCGTCTATACCTACTATTACGGGTGGGACAGGACGAACGACGGCGGGTTCTATAAGAAGCTTCACCTCTTTTTGGGGTTGGCGCTTAATTTATCCGGCCTTGTATTGATGGTTACTTCAAATTCGTGGGCGGCTTTCATGATGGCCCCTTCGGGAATTATGGAGGACGGCACATTCTTGGGCAACATCTGGGCCTCTGTCAGGGGGCCGCTGTGGAACCCGATGAACCTCCACAGGTTTATAGCAAATATCGCTTACGGCGGCTCGCTTACGGCGGCATACGCGGCCTACAAATTCATGACTTCCAATAAAAACACAGACCGCGCCCATTACGATTGGATGGGCTACACATCGTTTATAATTGCGGTTGCCGGTCTTTTGCCCCTTCCTTTCGCCGGTTACTGGCTTACGAAAGAAATGTACGACTACTCCCAACAGATGGGCATTACTCTCATGGGCGGCGCTTTCGCCTGGCTGTTTATCATACAGGCGGTTCTGATCGGCGTGATTTTCCTTGCGGCAAACTACTACCTGTGGTGTTCGCTGACAAGGTCCGACGGATCCAAACGCTACGCGTTCTTGATTCCCCCGTTGGGGATAGTCGTTATTCTGGCGTTCCTTACATGGTTTACGCCGCACACTCTCGTAATGACTTCAAAGGAAATGAGCCAGATCGGCGGAGCGCACCATCCGGTTCTTGCTCCACTTGGATTGATGCCCGCCAAAAACACGGCGGTTAATATGCTTATACTTGCAACATTCTTGAGTTTTCAGATATTCCGCAGGAGCAACCTAAAGGTTACGGGCAACGGGTTCTGGGAAAAACACGGAACCTCGGTTCAGATCGGGCTTTACGTTGCCGCCATAGGGAACATATTTTTTCTTGGAATTTACAGTTATTGGCTGCCCGCCAATATTCGCATAGGCCTTTCGATTCCGCAGGTAGCTACCACTCTCGTTGTCCTTGTTCTTGCCACGATTATCGACACCCTTATATTCAAGCGGGCCGAAGATGTCGGGAAAGTCAGATGGGGTTCAATGCCCGTGCGGTCGCAATACGCGTTGTTAACGCTTGCGGTGGCGTTTACGTGGTTGATGGGGCTGATGGGCTACTGCCGCTCGGCTATCCGCCAGCATTGGCACGTCTATACGGTATTTCGGGATAACTCACCCGATGCGTATACACCCACACTTCCATACGCGGCGACCTTGGTTACGCTGATCGTCATCATATTCATGGCTTTGGTCTTCTTCATGTTCTGGATGCCGATGCTTGCGGCCAAAAAGGAAAAGGCGGCATGAAAGAACTCATTAAGATCGTAATTTTCAGCATTGTAATGATGATGGGGTTTACGGGCTACACGCGGTACGGGATTCCGTTGATTATTCCGGAGCCGCCCCCGGTTGAGGAAACGCTTAGCGGCGAGATAACGATGGATCAGTATATTGCCTTCGGCGATAAAATCTTTAACGGCAAGGGAACCTGCATGCTGTGCCACAACCCGGTTGGCGGAAGGGCCCCGGTTCTCGATACAGCCGGCTCGATCGCTACCGAACGGCTTAAAGACGCGCGCTATAAAGGCGCCGCGACAAATGCCGAGGAGTTTTTAAGGGAGTCGTTGATAGACACTTCGGCTTATGTCGTGGTCGGTTTCGGTAAAAAAGGAACCAACGACACCGTAAGCCCGATGCCCAACGTCAGCAAGGGCGCCATTGGGCTGTCTGAAGTCGAAATGAACGCCGTCATCGCCTATTTGCAGTCACTTGCCGGCGTTGACGTAACCGTTCCGTTGCCTTCGGGCGACGCCGCCGCAACCGCCGAGGAAGAGCCAGCCGAAATTAAGGTTGCTGAAAATGCGGCAGAGGCGTTTGAGAAGTTCGAGTGCGGCACATGCCACATGCATCCCCTGATAGAAGAAGGCGGAGACATTGGCCCCGACCTAACGCCGATGAAAGAGGCGGCCGCTAAAAGGGTAAAAGGAATGTCTGCCGAGCGGTACCTTGCCGAATCGATAACCGATCCCAACGCGTTCTTAGCGGGGGAATACGACGAGGACATGATGCCCGCCGATTATCCGGAGCGCATGACGGTTGCGGAACTGAACATGATAGTGGACGCCATGCTTGGCATAGAAACGAAAAAGGAAGAGTAAATAAGATATGAGGTTAATTAAAACTCTTGCCGTAATATTTGTTCTATACCTTATCCCGAAGGTATTGATACCGTATATCGGTTCCGTTATGCATCCCGGAACTTGGCCCATCGTGCCGGCAAGCGTTATGAAGATGTTCATGTTTTTTATTGTTTCGGGCGTACTGCTGATTTACACGTATGACGAAACTGGGTACAACGAAATATTCGGGCCGCTAATAGATATTTACGCTAACCCAAACAAAGGCGCTTTACGCCTCGTTACCATTGCGCTGGTAGGCGCTTTTGGCGCATTCATAACTTACCAGTATGTGAAGCCGTCTTTCGAGGCTCCGGTAGAGTTGAGGTCGATACACCCCGCTCCGCCAAACGCCGTCAAGATGTGGGGCAAGAGCTTCAAACTTCAGAAACTTAAAAACCCTTTGAGGGAAGATAAGGAAAACTTTGCGAAAAACGTCGAGGCAGGCGGAGTTGTCTATTACCAGAACTGCTATTTCTGCCACGGCGACAAGATGCTCGGCAAAGGGCCGTACTTCGCCGGTTTCAACCCGCTTCCGATGAACTTCGTGGATATCGGAACGATTGCACAGTTGACGGAATCTTTTGTCTTCTGGCGGGTAGGCACGGGCGGGCCGGGACTGCCGTCCGAAGCCACACCGTGGATATCTGCAATGCCGATATGGCACGAACTGTTAAGCGAAAAGGAAGTATGGCAAGTGATTCTTTTTATGTACGATTACACTGGACATAACCCGCGCGTAACTGCGGAACATGGATAAGGGTAGGGGGATGTTGAATACTAAAAGCTTTACGCGACGGGTTATATCGGTTGTTCTGTTCCTTATAGCTCTAACATTTCTTGTAACTCCGCTCTCCTGGGCTGTTGGTAGCGCCGAAAACGGCGCCAAGCTCTATATGAAAAAGTGCTGGTGGTGTCACGGCAAGGAGGGAGAGGCCGACGGTCCGGGTGCGGAGTTCATGCGCCCCCCGCCCAGGGATTTTTCGATGGGCGTTTATAAATACAAAACAAGCGTCCATACCTCGGAGATTGTGAGTGACGACGACATCTTCATCATGATCAAGGAAGGCATGCCGGGAACCTCCATGCCTCACTGGAGCGACATATTTAAAGACGAAGAGATATGGGATCTCGTGGCGCACATAAAGGCCCTTACGGATATTTTTGAAGATGAGGAAAAACCCGCGCAAGTCGGTTATGGCGCTAAAATCGCCAGTTCACCCGAATCCATTGAAAAGGGCAGAAAGGCATTCGAGGAAGCAAAGTGCTACGAATGCCACGGAAAGGCCGGCAAGGGCGATACGATGAAAAAGCTCAAAGAAGACGACGGAGCCATTGTGTGGCCGAGAAACCTTACAAAGCCGTGGACTTTCCGCGCCGGCTCTGCGCCGGAGGAAATTTTCGCGCGGGTAACCAACGGGATTCCCAACACACCTATGGTTTCTTTTGCCGCTGACAAGACCGGTTCTGGAAAACTTTCGGAAGAGGACAGGTGGCATGTGACCAACTATGTGATGTCGCTTGCCGACGAAAGCAAGAAGATAAGAGACGGCGATACCGTTATCACGGCAAGGCAGACGGCCTCTATTCCAAAGGACGAAAAGGACCCGGCCTGGGATGAAATTGAAAAAACGAACTACTGGCTTGTCCCGCAGATGATAGCAAAGGATAGGTTCTTTACTCCGGCAAACGATTCGATTTCCGTAAAAGCCGTTTTCAGCGATTCCGAATTGGCGTTCCTCATTGAATGGGACGACAGGTCGAAAAGCGTGGTGGGCGACAAGGAAGCGGAGGGCGTAGCGGTGTCGGCGCTGAAGCCGGACGCACTTGCCATACAGATGCCGATACAGTTCCGGGATTCATCCGAAAAGCCGTACTTCGGCCACGGCGATACATCCAATCCGGCGTCGATGCTTTACTGGAGCGCCGGCAGCGTAGAAAAGCAAAACGTTTCCAAAATGATAACTACCACCGGCTTGGGCGGCGCGCGTGAGGAAAGCGACGCGGCGGCGGCGGGTTTCAGTGTTTCCGCATCCTATGAAACCGGGACGTGGAAGGTTATGATGAGACGGAAGCTGGAATCGCCCAACAAGGACAAGGACACCCAGTACGAAGTCGGTAGGTACATGCCGATTTCGTTTGCAAACTGGGACGGCTCCAACGGCGAAGGCGGTCCCAAGCATACGATGACGACGTGGTACTGGCTGTTGCTGGCGCCCGAATCGGGCAGCGATAGCGTGGTTTATCCGGGAGCGGTCTTTATTCTACTTGTTGTCGGGCAGTTCCTGTTTTCGGCCGCTATTAGAAAGAAATAAGAAACTTTTCAGTTTAAATAAATATGGAGGAGACGGCATGAAGAGATTATTCATATTATTTGGCCTTATGGCGCTGTTAGCGTTTGCACCGGCCGGATGGGCGGCAGATGGCAAGGCGCTTGCCGAAAAATGCGCAAGCTGCCACAAGATGAAAGGACCGGCGGCAAAAACAATTGCCGAAATTTTTAAAAGGAAAGCGCCCGACCTATTCTATGCGGGCAGTAAGTTCAACAAAGACTGGCTTGTTGCTTACATACAAAATCCCACCCTGATTCGCCCGGCGGGAACCGTTTACACCAACTATTTGAAACTTGACGGAGACCAGGATGTCATTGGCGACCTTCCGAAGTGCGCCGCCAAGCTAAGCGCAGGCGACGCGGCGGCTGTTGCGGACTACCTTATGACTCTCAAAGATTCTTCTATGAAGACCGGCGTCGTTAAGCTCGGCAAGTTCTCAAAGGCCAAAGCCAAGAGGCTGATGTGGAAGAAAGAGGCTTGCAACGCCTGTCACGCTTTCCCAAAAAAGGGCGGCGGCCCTTCTTGCCCCACTTTCGTGGGAATAGGAAGCAGGCTTAACCCCGACTGGGTTTACAGCTTCGTAAAGGATCCACAGCGCTGGGACCCGAAGGTATGGATGGCAAAGAGCGACCTAACCGAAACCGATTTGCAGTTAATAGCCAACTATCTGGCTTCGCTTAAGTAGGGGGATTGGGAAATGAAAAATAAAAAAATATCGATGTCGATTTCAGCGGCCATTTTTGCAATCGTTTTGTTGTTAACGGGTTTGTCCGCCCCCGCCTACGCGGAAACGGCTGCGGATAACTATAGGCTTCACTGCGTGCAATGCCACGGTGCCAAGGGTACCGGCAAGGGCATAAACGCGCCTTTTTTGGCGGTTCAGCCGAGGAACCACACGAGCGCGAAGGACATGAACCAACTAAAAGATGAAGAGCTCTTCACGGCAATTAAAAGCGGCGGCGTAGCGGTAGGGAAATCGACCCAGATGCCGCCCTGGTCCGCGGTAATGACAGATGACGAAATACACGGCATTGTTAAATATTTGCGCGACATGTGCAAGTGCGAGGGGAAGAAGTAAAGAAGGTTCGGATTTAGTATCTTCCGTACTTCTTTGTTTTATCGCTTTTTTTGCAGTGTATGGTGGAGACTCCACTTGATGGGTGTGTAACGACATTTTTTTTTCCATTCTTGTGGGGTTCCACCGCCCTTCTTTCCACTCCACCGCCGACCCGAAGTATTTGACCAAAGTCATTTTGTTAATAATCGTTAACATTTACATTTAAACATCTTAACTAATTTTGTATACAGCATCGCTGTCATTCCCGCGAAAGCGGGAATCCAGAAGAGCCTGGATGCCGCATCAAGTGCGGCATGACAATGAAATATCCAAGTTGCAAGAAAGGTGAGACTATACTGGACGAACGCAACTTGGTATAAGACATATCGGCTTGATTAAGGAGACGGCAATTGGAGACGAAGCAAAAACAATCGATAGGCGAACGATTTTTTGAGCGCATAAAGCCCAAAAAAATCCACTACCGCCACTACTTCGGCGGAGCGGCCTTTATACTTATACTCAGCCAGGTCATAACCGGCCTTTACATGGCCTTCTATTATGAGCCTGCGCTTCGAGACACGTACAAAACCGTTCAGTATTTCAACAACGAAACGCTCCTTGGCGCGCTTACGCGCAACATCCACCGTTACGGGGCATTCTTCATAGCTCTGGCCGTTTTCATCCACATGTGGAGGGGGTACCACCGGCGCGATTATCAGGGAGGGCGCAAATGGAGCTGGTTTACAGGCGTCGCCCTTTCCGTGTTGGTGACGGCGTTTCTAATCAGCGGCACCATACTTCCCTGGGAATGGAAAGCGTACTGGATGATGGAGATGTTCAATAACTGGCTCCAGAACTTTCCGTTTATCGGCGACTTCCTTTACAATTTTTTCATGACATCGTACACGCCGACGCGCAATTTCGTAATACACGACATAATCCTCCCCATCACCGCCTTCATACTGCTGGAAATACACTGCCTGTCGCGGTTGAGAAAAAGGGGATTCAAAGATTACCTTATAAGGCAGTTTTTTGCGGTTATCCCGCTCATTATTGCCGTATTGGCCTTGAGCGTGATTTTTCCGGTTCCCACGCAAGACCCGGAAATTATTCCGTTCCCCATGGAAGGCGTTTACGTGCCCGCGCCTGAATGGTATTTCGTTACCTTCCTCCTTCCGTACTGGTATTTTCCGCCGAGGGATTGGCAGGCGTATCTATTCTGGATACCATTTATTTTGCTTGCCGTAACCTTTTCCCTTCCTTACCTGAACAGGAGAAAGAGCAAAGAAGAACTTGCGTCGATCCCCGAAAGGCGCAAAAAGCTTATGCGTTTGGGCTATGTGGGCGTTGGCGGGCTGATATTCGGCCTGGCGCTGTTCGGCCTGCTGTGGGGGAGCGTGGATTCGCCGTGGATGGGATGCAACTCGTGTCACAACACTGCAATGGGAGACAGGATGGGCATTCCGCCGGTAACTTACAAGGATACGGAGCGCAACCCGCTCCTTCTCGACAACAGATGGATGATGAGGCACTGGTATGAACCGCAAGTTGTCTGGTAATACGGCGAGGACAGCCGCCGCCGTTGCCCTGTTGGTTATCGCTTTAACGGCCTGCTCGCAAAAAATTCCGGGCGATCCGAAAGGAACGCTGGGAAAGTACATAAAGGCCGTGCAGCAAGGCGACTTTAAAACCATATATTCGATAAATCAGGTAACTGCGCGTCAAAAGAAATACCTTCGGCAGACAACGATGGGAAATGTGGATGAGATCGTTGCGGAGAATTACAGAAAGAGCAAATCGGACTATGACGCTCACAAGCCTGTTAAGGCCGCAAATGTACAGTGGCGGGAAAAATATTTTTTCCTGCCTTCGACCAGTGTCGCAATAGGTAAACCGAAACCTCCGTCCGCCGCCGGCGACGATCCGGTAAACGCCGAATACGAAAAGGCGGGTACCGTTTATGTTCCGGTTTCCGTTATTTACAACGACCCAGCGCAGGCGCCGGAAATCGACGATAAAAAGGTGAAATCGATGGACTACCTTTGTACGCTTGTAAAGATCAGGGAAGGTAAAAACGTGCGGGTCTATTCTCACGACGACAAGTGGTTTTTCGGAAGCTGCATAGAAGAAAGTTCTTCAGCATCGTATTATTGAGTTCATTTTAGATTAAATCTGGAGAATTCTCCGATGTATTCCAAGGCATGTAACATTATAGTTACAGCCACTTTTAGCGGCAAATTCATGCCAAAAATTTAACGTTATGTTTAAACGAAACGGTAAATTAAGCATATCATTGCAGTTTTTCCACCCGATTGTTTACCGAAAATTTGGTAAATACGGGAAAGGCGGGATTGACAAAATTTGTCATGTAACATTTACGGGAAACAAATCTTTTTGTTCTATTTGACAAAACTTGCCACTTTTGGATCACTGCATGTAACATCTATGTTACAACATGGAATTTTAAGGAGTTAGAGCCATAAAGGTACGCCAGTTGCTTTTAATACGGGGCAATAGGGAAGGCTAGTTTATATAAACCATCTTTTAGGGGATACGATATGAGTAAAGTTAGGGTATTTTTCATGGCGATTCTGGCGATGGCGCTAGTAGTGTCGTTCACCGTTGCGGTTGACGATGCGCAGGCCAAGCGAAAGAAATCAGCGGCCGAACTTGAAAAGGCCAAAAAAGAGGGCGACGCGACTCAGGAAGCCGCCGAAAAGGCGCGCGCGGCGTTCGGACGCGAGGCGGACGAAGCCAACATCGAATCGTTTGATACCAATACTAAGAAAACCGGTTCGGGTACGTCAACTTATGGCGTTGGCGGATTCGATTATCTGACAGGCGTCGGTAAGATTGCTTCCGATCCAACTAGGATTGGCGGTAATATTCCGGAAAGCATTCAAAAGAGCCATGGCTATCCGGCCAAACTGGTTATGAATCCGGAAATGCGTTCGCCTCTAGAGAAACTAATGAAAAAACGGTATAAAAACAAATATACCGCTCAATTGGGCACTGCAGAGTCCGGCTGGGCCGAAAAGTCCGGCATAACCGAGGTCTGGTACCGCTCAATGAGCAGCACCTCGCTTGGCGGCGACTACAACCAGTGGGTTAACACTTGGAACAACATTACCCGCCCGCGCCACGGCAACAAGACCCCGATTCCGGGCACCGATCCCGATCAGGGCGCGCACTGGTTCTCGGTCTATTGCATACACTGCCACGGATGGACCGCCAAAGGCGATGGCCCGACGGCGGCAAGGCTTGATCCTCGCCCGAGGAATCTCACCAACGGCAAGTACTCGAATTACATCAGCAACGTAGACATGTTCGCGGTTGTTAAGGGCGGCGGCGCCGCCAGGAACCTCGGCGAAGTTATGCCTCCTTGGGGCAACATCATGCAAGATCAGGACATTTGGAACGTCGTTTCCTTCATGCGCACTCTGCCTCAGAAGGAAAAATACACGATGGATCCCGACGATGCCAGCTCGGCTAACGCGAAAAATCACGCGGGCTTCCAGGAAATGAACGAAATGCTTGAACTGGAAGGCGTGATGGCCGGACGCGGCGGCGGCCTTGTAGGCGGTTACAGCACCGTTGGCGGCGGCAGGCATGTCTCCTCGCTGGTAGGCGTTAGCACCGATAAGACATCCGACTCGGGTTCCGACAGCACGGGCGATGCCGCATTCGAAAGAACTTCGTTGCAAAATCCGTAACGATACTGAATTAGATAATAGAACGGCCCCTGCCCAAAAAGGGGGGAGGGGTCGTTTTTTTTTATACTTCCTGCCTAGTTTCACTTTCTAGCACATTTATTGCATAATATCCGTCTGTATCTTTTTTGGGACACTAATGAAAGGCGTCCTATAGGGGTGCACGAGGGTAGGATAAACAACTTATTTGAATTTAGAGGGGTAAATATTCTCGATGATTGAAGTACAGAATTTGTGCAAGAGTTATGGCGACCTAAGGGGTATAGTCGATGTTTCCTTCAGCGTTGAAAAAGGGGAAATAATCGGCTTTTTAGGTCCAAACGGTGCGGGCAAGACAACGACGATGCGAATCCTTACATGCTTCATGCCGGCAACAAGCGGCAAAGCAAGCGTAGCCGGTTTCGACGTGTTCGACGAATCCCTTGAGGTGCGTAAAAGGATAGGCTACCTGCCGGAAACCGTTCCCCTTTACACCGACATGCAGGTTCCCGCTTATCTCAGTTTCGTTGCGGGGCTGAAGGGGGTGCCCTTCAAGGATATAAAAAAGATGGTTGCCGAATCGATGGAACAGGTGGGCCTCGCGCACAAGGCGAACAACTTCATTGGCGAGCTTTCAAAGGGATACAGGCAAAGGGTCGGCCTTGCGCAGGCGCTCATTAACAACCCGGAAGTACTTATACTCGACGAGCCGACAATCGGCCTCGATCCCAAGCAGATAATAGAGATACGCCAGCTCATAAAAAACCTCGGCGAGGACAGGACGATCATACTCAGTACGCACATCCTGCCGGAAGTCAGCATGGTCTGCAATCGGGTCGTCATAATCGACGAAGGCCGCATAAAAGCGGTGGATACGCCGGAGAACCTGATGTCGCAAATCCATACGTCGGACCGCATAGAGGCCCGCCTGCGAGGGCCGGTGGAATCGGTACTGGAAGGCTTACGGGAAATAGACGGCGTAACAAGGGCGCAACACATGGGAGATTCCGCAAGCGATACAAAGAAATATATCATCGAATTCACCAACGGTTTCAACGGAGCGCCGTTAATAGCGCGCCTTGCGGCAAAAAAGGACTGGGATCTTTACGAGCTTACCCCGATGAGGATGAGCCTTGAGGATATCTTCATACGCATTGTCACCGAAGAGCAGCCAGAAGAGAGGGAGGAGAAATGAGGAACTTCTATTTCATTCTCGTAAGGGAAGTAAGGGCGTATTTCGCCTCGCCCATAGCCTTCGTGGTTATAACCATATTCACGGTACTTACGGGCTATTATTTCTATCACATATTCGCATCGTTCAGCATGCTCAGTTTCCAGGCGGCCACCGATCCGCTTATCGCCAGCAGGTATGGCGCGCTGAACGTAACGGAATTCGTAATAAGGCCTTTTTTCAGCACGGAATCGTTTTGGATGCTTATCCTTCTTCCGATGCTTACGATGCGCGTTTTCAGCGAGGAAAAAAAGACCGGCACTATGGAACTCCTTTTGACCTATCCGGTGAGGGACTTGGAGGCGATCCTTGGAAAGTTCGCGGGATGCATGGCCATTTTCATAATCATGTTGGCCCTTTCATTCCCTTGCGTCATATTGGTAGATGTTTTCGGGGAACCCGAGTGGGGCGTGATATTCGCCGGTTATGTAGGTCTTGTGTTAATGGGCTCGGCGTTCATATCGCTTGGCATATTCATGTCGTCCCTTACGGAAAACCAGATAGTGGCCGCAGTGTTGTCTTTCGCGGCGCTTTTAATCTTTTACATGCTCGGCTATTCAGCCACTTTGCTAGTGGAAGGGGAAATGATGGAACAGGTTATAAGCTACCTGTCGTTCAGTTTCCACTTGGGCAACTTCGCTAAGGGAGTCATAGACACTTCGGACATAATTTATTACGTGCTGTTCACAGTATTTTTCATTTTCCTGAGCATGCGCTCGCTGGAATCAAAAAGGTGGAGGGGCTGATATGAAACAAACTCCGATTATCGTCCTTTCATTTGTAAGCGTATCTCTTATCGCGGCGGGTTTCAGCCTGTACGCCATTAACGGCATAATGACGCTGGCCGCCGCCGGGCTGTTGTGGGTCGGCCTGATGATTGCGCTTTTCCTTGTCTATGTGCGTTTCAACGATATAAGGAATCTTATTGGCAAAAGGAGCGCCAAGTACGGAGCCAACATGGTTGTTGTAATTATCGTCTTCTTTACAATCATAGGTTTCACGGCCTACCTCGGCGAGACGAAGAAAAAGAGGATAGATTTTACAAAGGGCGGAAGGTTCACCCTTTCCAGCCAGACCAAGAAGATACTAAAAAATCTCGACGTGCCCGTTAAGGCGGTTGCGTTTTACCGGTCGGAGTCCGGCTCGCTTCACGCCCAGCAGCGGCAGAGAGGCAGGGACCTCCTTGAGGAATACGCAAGCCTTTCGGATAATTTCACCTTTACCTTTATCGATCCCGACCGCAAGCCGGGCCTTGCCGCAAAGTACGGCGTTTCGGAATACCGCATAATAATGCTTTACTCTGAGGGCAAACAGACGAAGGTGGGCAACGAAAAAGAGGAGAAGCTCACAAACGGCCTGATTAAACTCCTGCAGAAAAAGAGAAAGCTAATTTATTTCGTCAGTGGGCACGGTGAAAAAGAAATAAACTCCACCGCCAAGAACGGTTACCGCGCGGCAAGCGACGCCCTTAGAAACGAGAACTACGAGGTGAAAGAACTCCGTCTGATGCGTCATGAGATGGTGCCCGAAGATGCGTCGGTGGTTGTTCTAGCAAGCCCGGAAAGGGTATTAGACCAGTCCGAATTCGACAAGTTGGACGCGTACTACATGCAGGGCGGCGCGATATTGGCCATGATCGACCCCGGCCATCCGCCAACGTACAAGACATGGCTGGAAAAATTCGGGTTCAAACTGCAAGACGACGTGATAATAGATCAGCAGAGCCAGATTTACGGCGCCAACCACCTCACGCCGGTAATTTACGCCTATCACAAAAAGCATCCGCTTACCCAGAACTTTACACTGGCCTCGTATTTCCCGATAGCGAACTCCGTTTACATCGACGAAGACCCAAAGACGGGCAGTTACCAGATTGCCCTCACCGGCCCCAACTCGTGGACGGAACTGGACAGGAAGCAGCTTGAATCGGGCGAGCCGGAGTACAACGAAGACCACGAAAAGCGCGGCCCCGTGCCCGTTATGTCCGTTACAACGGTGCAGGCAAAGAGCGTTATCGACGAAGAAGGCAGCAAGTTAGACGTTTACGGAAAGATTATCGCGGTGGGCGATTCGGATTTTGCAAACAACACTAACATAAACCTCGCCGGCAACGGCGACCTTTTCCTTAACACCGTGGGGTGGCTTGCCGAAGAGGCGGACCTCATTGCCGTGCGCGCTAAAAAGGACACCGTTACGCCGGTAGTCCTTACCGCTTCGCAGGGCAGGGCGATCTTCTGGATACCCGTCGTAATGGTTCCTTCTTTTGTGCTGATGTCGGGAATAGGCATTTACAGCCGCAGGAGATGGTTCCGCTGATAATCGGGAAACAGTCGTGAAAAAAGATGAAGGGGCCCGATGAAATATTTTAAGTCCACCTTCATGTGGATAATTATCCTTGTGGCCGTTGCCGGTTACAGCTACTTAGACTTCGAACACACCAAGGTAGAGGAAGAACGCCGTGACCAGGAAACGCGCCTCCTGAAATTTTCACCGGGCGAGGTCGTTTCGATAACGATAAACAAGGAAGGCAGTGAAATTGAGATCGAACGCTGGGAAGAGGGATGGAAGATAGTTCGGCCGGTTAAAGCAAAAGCGGATTCCGACGAGGTTGAAAAGTTTCTGGGGTACGTTACGGAGTCCAGGAACGACTCGGACTACGTTATGGATTCCAATCCCACGCCGGAGCGCCTGGCGGAATTCGGGCTGGCGAATCCGAGCCTGCGCGTTACGCTAAAGGTCGGAAAGGAACTCAAACCGTATACATTGATATTCGGCGACAGGGCGCCCACTATGGGCGTTGCCTTCGCACAGCTTGTCGGGCATAAACCAATCTACCGGGTGCTTGCCGACGCGCGTGCACAGGCGGACAAGGACGTTCATTACTTCAGGGATAAATCCGTCCTACGCGTGCAACCCGTGATGCTTGACCAGTGGGTTATAAGGCGCAAAGACACTTCCATCCGCGTAAAACTGCCGGACACCGGCAAATGGGAAATCGAAAAACCTTTCAAGGCCAGGGCCGACCACAACAAAATATTTGAGGTGCTGGGCGTTTTTGCAAACGCAGAAGTAAAACACTTCATCGATGAAACAAAAGACAATATTGCCAAGTACGGTCTGGACAAGCCCTCGATTGAAATGCTCTTCTGGCTGTCGGGCGACGTGGAACCGACCGTAAAGCTGACGGTAGGCGACCGCAGCCCGGAAAAAAGGGGCTACTACGTTGCGATGTCCGACAGGGATAACGTTTTCATACTCGAAGAAGAGGTGATTAACGCTATCCCGCGCCACATGAACGACGTGAGAAACAGGGAACTGTTCTTTTTTGAAAGGGACCAGTTGAAAAGGATAGAAATCAGGAAACCGAAAAAATCGATTGTTCTTGTTAAGGATATGGAAAAAGAATGGAGGCGCAATAACGAAAGCGGCGAAAAGGTCGATTTCAATCTTGTGAAAGAATTTCTCGGCGACCTTCTCGATTCCCGTATAGAGGAATTCGTATCCGATGACGAAAATAATCTGGGGCAATACGGCCTTGAGGAGGGCGGAATAGCGCTTCTCATATGGCCGGAAGGCAGCTCCGTACCGTTTAGCCTGAACGTGGGACGCAAGATGCCCACAGGAGGCCAGGTTTACGCGCGATCCGGCGCACAAAGAGGGGTTTTGGCCCTCGATGAACGGGTAAAGCGCATTCTGACAACCTATTTTTAGAGGATAAGTTTATGCGGCTTAAAACATTTTTGCAAAGTGCGAATCTTTTTATGTTCGGCTTCATGTTCTTATCTTTGGTCTTGCCTGCAACGCCTGTTCTCGCGCAGGAAGAGCCGACCGCTGGAATGCTTTTCATAGAGGCGTTCAACAACAAGGATGAAGCGACTATGAAAAAGTTGATTGAAACCAGGGCGGATGAGTTTCCCCTTGAAGTTAAGGATATGGTCGGATACGCCATGTCGCCTGATGCCTCGCCCGACGAACAGGACTTCCTCTTCTTTATTGCCGGGCTGATTGCCAAGATGCACGGCGAACATACTGGCGACCAACGCCTCATGGCGGCTGTGCAGGCAAACCACGCGGAGCTTATGGAAAGACGCGGCGTGACGGTGCTTGCGCCGGAAGCGGTGGATAAAACTAAAAAGGAACTCAACGACCTTGGGAAAGGCGACTGGCGCGTGTTGCTTTTCGAGTTGGATGGCGAAGGCGCGCTCGTTATTGAAGTAGATGTAAACGAATCATCGGGCGGCGACAATTTTGTGCCTACCGTTAATTTTAAGATAAGCCAGAAAGCAAAAGAAATAATAAAGGCCAATCTTCCAAACGTGAAGAAAGGGAAGATTACATGGGTCAGCATGGGTGTGGGCCTTAAAACCGCCTTTTTAGATTAACCGTTAACGCAAGAGGTTTTAATGAGATTAGCGCTTTTATGCATCATGGCCGTGTTAACGCTTGGCGCCTTTGCAAACGCCGGAAGTGTTGAAAACGGGGAGAAACTTTTCAAGAGGAAGTGCAAGAGCTGCCACCGGCTCACGGAAGGGACTAAAGTAGGCCCAAGCCTTATGGGCGTAACCAAACGCCGTTCCAGGGAGTGGCTGCACAAGTGGCTGCAAAACCCCAAGGCCATGATCGAAAGCGGGGACGCGATAGCCGTTAAATTAAAAAAGAAATACAAAAAGCTGATGCCGAAGATAAAGCAGATGAAAAATGAGAAGGACAGGAACGACATACTTTCGTTTCTGGAATCGATGGACAATAAAGAATAACTTCTTCAATGGAGGCAGGGGAATATGGGAAATTTTCAAAAGCCTGTGGCGGCAATCTTTATGATTGCGGTTTTAGGCGCCGCGTTTACGGCCTGTTCGAGTGGAACCGAACTTGAAAACAAACTTGTTAAAGCCTTTGCGGAAATAAACGCGAAGTGGGAAGTTTACGAGGTAAAGGAAGAGGGCAACAAACTGATGATAAAGATTGAAGTGGACGACGTCGTTCCTTTCAGCGATGCCAAAAAGGCGTTGCAAGCCATTATCGAGATAAATCCGCAGGCGACGGGGATGATTGAATGGTACAACAGCCAGGTGGGAATGACGCTGCGGAAAATGGAAATAATGCCGATTACTTGACGTAATAAGGATCTTTATGGACGGAAACAGAAACCTTGGATGTCATTTCAATTTCCTTGCGCTCTCTGAGAAGCTTCATGCGGATTCCGTCAATTTCGGAATGTTCGGCTCCGGCGAATCTTATCTGGTAAAGGTTTACTCTCTTATCGTAGCCGACTATTTCGCCGCCGACGGACTGAACGATTTTATTTACAGTATCAATCTTGGTGTCTGAAGTGAATGTTACATTGATTACGTCTTTTATGATCTGCAACCCGGTTTCTTCGTCCTGGATTATGTCTTCCTCGGAAGGCGAGAAGAAGCTCGCCCCGGCTGCATTGCGGTCGCCCACTATCAGGGAGGCGTCCATTTCCTCGGCGCATCCGAAGATGCCGCCGAACATGCCAAAGATTGCAAGAATAAAGATAGCGAGCAATGTAGATTTCACGGCGGTCTTTATTTTACTTGGCGCACCTGAATCCGCTGTATTCATGTATGTCGTCGGGAATGCTCTTAAGCGTCGAAGTTGTGGTGGCAAAAGTCCTGTCCTCGAAATACGATCCGCCCATAACGAGCTTATACTGTTGTTTATCGGAACTCCAAGCGTTCACCCATTCCCACACGTTACCGCCCATGTCCATGACGCCGAAAGGGCTGGCGCCGCCTTTATATTTTCCGACCGGGGTGGTTGCGCCGAAGCCGGCTTCCTGGGTGTTTGCTTTTCCCCTGCTGAAAGTGTTGCCCCACGGATAGGTTCTGCCGTCTGTGCCGCGCGCGGCCTTTTCCCACTCAATGCTGGTCGGAAGCCTTTTGCCAACGGACTTGCAATAGTCCTCCGATTCGAAGTAAGAAACATCTGCGACGGGGTGATCTGCTTTTCCTTCCGGAATAGTGAGTTTTGCGTAAAATTCCTTGAACTGGGCATTGGTAACTTCAAACTTGTCCATACTGAACGTTTTAACGTCGACTTCTTTTTTCAAAACTCCGGAATTATATTTGCCGCCCGGTATTTCAACCATCGGCGTACTGCTGGAACCCGCATGGGAATTCTGGATGAATAAAAACGTAATGATAAGGAACCCGAGCATGACAAGTTTTGTCTTTAACAATTTCTTAAACCTCCACTTCAATATCTTATTTCGTGCGAAAGAAAATCCCTCGATCAAAGCTATCAGTGATTTTGGCGAAAGTAAAGTCTTTTTGCTTACACTTGTCTTTAGCCTTTTTGTATTTACTATTGGCGGCATTGAGGTTTTTGCGAAAGAAGGGGGGGGGACGCCTGAATATCCTATTGCAAAATCACGCAAGATACCGATGGGTGCTTCGCCCGTAGTTGGATACGGTCAAAAGACCGAAGAGGAGATCATGCGGGAAAGACCGAGGGAGCCGAAAATCGGGGTACTCGCGCCGCTTTCCGGAGACCTTAAATATTTCGGTACGGAGGCTTCCAACGGTGCGGAGTTGGCTTCGGATGAAATTGACGCTCTGGGAGGCCTGAATGGAATGGAATTCGAACTTCTGGTGGCCGATACGGGCGGAAGGATAAACGGCGCAAGAAAAGGAATTGAGGCGTTTGTAGACATGAACGTTCTTGCAGTAATCGGCGCGGCTACCGGCGAGGTGAGTTTTGGCGCAAACAAGGCGATAAACGACAACCAGTTGATAATGATATCAGCCGGTTCACGCAGAAGGCTTGGAGACACAGGCCCTTACAATTGCCGCATAACGCTCGACGACAGGCAGGGAGTGGCATCGTTGGTCGGCTACCTTGAGGAAAAAAAGAAGTGGAAAAAATTTGCGTTGCTCAGTTCCATTCTTAACGATTACTCGATAAAACTTTCGGCCTTTTTCAAGAACGAGCTAATTAAGCGCAAGATGGAAATATCGCACGAGCTTTACCTTTCGTCGTCAACGATGGCATACGTTAAAAAGGATGATTTCTCGATAGGCGCGCAGGTGGAAAAGCTTAAAGAGAACACGCCCGACGCGCTGATTTTTACAGGCGACGGACGGGAAGCTGTAGAGGTCATAAAGGAACTCAGGAAACAGGGGCTTGTCATACCGCTTGTGGGTTCGGAAGACATCATGGTTCCGGAATTCATTTCACTTGGCAAACAGGCCGCCGGTACAATTGTGTACAGCGGCTTTAATTCTGAATCGAAAAAACCGAGAATACGCAGTTTTGTAAAGGCATATAAGAAAAAGTTCGGCCAGACTCCCTCAAGGCTGGCCGCTTTGAGTTACGATGCGTATTACCTGCTGGTTGAATCGATAAAAAGGGCCAAGTCCATGCGCCCCAGCCACCTAAGGCTTGCGCTCCTTTCAATAAAGGATTTTCAAGGGGTGACCGGCAAAACGGAAATGACCGAAGACGGAGAGACAATAAAAGACGCATTTATATTCGAAATGCTTGATTCGGGCGGCAAATACAAATTCGTGGGGGTAAAGGAGCCGAACTGATGCGAACATTCGCCGTTGCAATAGTTTTCGCCGCGTGCATTTTTGCCGTCCGGGAGCCGTATTATCGGTTTCCGAACGGTAAAGGACGGTTAAGGAAGCTTAAGGGCGGGGCAATGTGAGCGGAACGATAAAGGGGAAAGGAAGGCGTGTTTAACAGGATTTGGAAAAAATTCACGGTAGCCTTTCTGGTGGTTACGTTTGCGCCGATAGGATATTTCGGCTATCAGGAATTGCAAACGGCAAAGTCTTCTATACAGGACGAAGCCCTGAAAACAATTTTAATGAACACCGTTACAAGATCGAAGGACATTGAAAGAACGTTTATTAACGCATACTCGGATATAAATCACCTAAGGCTAAACCTGCCGATTTCGTTCATGCTCGATGTTTCGCCGGAAGAGACCGCTTCCGCTGTTTACTGGAAATTACTTGTGGAAAAGGAGTTCGAGCTTTTCCTTACGGTAAGGAAGGCCTATTCGCGTATCGGGCTTATAAACGAATACGGCGACGAGATCGTAATTGCTTCTTCCGACGGAAATAAAGTAGCGTCGCTTCAAAAAGAGTATATGCGCAACCGGCTTACCTCGCTTTATTATGTGAAGGCCGCAAAGCTGGACGGGTATGGAATAGCCGCCATTCCAATGAGAAGTTCGGTCGATCCACACATGAACCTGAACCGCGAAACGCTTATACGATACGCAACGAAGGTCTTCGACAGGCAAGGCAGGCCGCGTGGCGTAATTTATATCGACCTGAACGGTTCGGAGATTCTTTATTCGCTCTCCAGCAAATCGTTCAGCCAAAAGCGCGAAGCGGCAATGGTAACGCACAAAGGCAAATACATATACAATCCGTACTTAAAGCCCCAGTCCGAAGTGCCTCCCCAGCCGAATCCCGAAGGCCTCGGCGACGAGTATTCAAATGATGTGGTCAGGCAGGTTCTTTACGGCAAGACGGGTGTAATATCAGACGACTCTGAAAACCTCTTCGCATTCAGCCCGATCTATCCGCAGGTGGGCAACCGCAGCTTTTTTTACGTTGTTCTGGACCGCTACTCCCGCGATAAATTTATCCCGAAGTTGGACGCCGTTAAAAAGAGATACATCTTCGGCGCGGCCCTTGCCTTTTTGTTGTGCGTTGCCGTTTCCGTGATCGTGTCCCGCGCGTTGACGCGGCAGCTTGAAAAACTGCGCGAAGGTTCAGAAAAGCTGGGCGAAGGGCGGCTTGACTACCGCCTGGATATTCGTTCGGGCGACGAGATCGAGTCCCTTGCAAAAGCCTATAACACGATGGCCGAAGCGCTGGAGGAGTACAGCCGTTCGCTCGAAAAGAAGGTGGATGACAGGACGAAACATATAAAGAAGGTCGAACGAAAACTTATGCAGGCTGAAAAGCTTGCGGCGCTGGGGTTCCTTGGCGCGGGGGTTGCCCACGAAATAAACAATCCCATTTCGATAATAGTTACAAGGCTTGAACTGATGCAAAAGGAGCTTGAAAAGGGAAAAACGGAAAAAATCAAAAAGGACATTGAAGTCCTGCACAACCACGCCACGCGTATCGGCGCTATCGCGGGCAGTTTACTCACCTTCTCGCGGGAATCGTCGGGCGAGTGCGCCGGGGTGGACCTGAACGCCGTGATCGAAAGGGTGACGGGACTGATAGAATATCCGATTCTTAAAAAAGGGGTAAAGGTAAAGCTTTCCCTTTCCCCGGAAATTGCCCGCGTATGGGTAAACGCTTCGGGAATGGAACAGGTAATTTACAACGTCGTCTATAACGCATACCAGGCAACGTCCGCTGACGGGACGATACTTCTGGAAACGGCTCCGGTGGACGGCGATAAGGTGGAGCTGAGGATTTCCGACACGGGTTGCGGCATGGCGGACGAAGAATTAAAGCGCATATTCGAACCGTTCTTTACCACCAAGGAGGTGGGGCAGGGAACGGGGCTGGGCCTTTCGATCAGCTATGGAATAGTGGAAACCTTCGGGGGCGCCATTGCCGTCGAAAGCGAACCGGGAAAGGGAACGGCATTCACCATAACGCTCGATACCGAAAAAAAGGCAAAGGCAAGGGGCAAAGAGAAAAAGGAACTGATAAGAACGGAAACGTGAGGAAATGGAAGACGCAAAAGGTAATAACTTAATACTCCTTGTGGATGACGAGGCCGATCTGCTGGAAAGCTGTACCCGGATACTGGAGGACGAAAATTTTAAATGCATCTCCACAACCGACAGCGGCGAGGTTCTGAACCTTGTGCAAGACCACGGGCCGAGCGTGGTTGTTACCGATTTCCGCATGCCCGGCAAGGACGGTATGGAAATATTGAGGGATATCCAAGCGAAATTTCCCGACATACCGGTGGTGATGATCTCCGCCTACGCCACCATTAACGGCGTTGTGGAGGCGGTGAAGCTGGGAGCGTTCGATTACCTTACAAAACCCTTTTCGTCCGACCAGTTCGTTATAACCGTCCGACGCGCGGCGGAACAGTACCGGCTGCAAAAAGAAAACAGCGACCTTAAAAAGAAACTGCAAACCGATTTCTTCAACCACTACTTTGTGGGAAAACATCCGAGGTTTTTGAATGTTGTGGAAACGATACGCAAGGTCGCGCCAACGGAATCAAACGTACTTATAAGGGGAGAAACGGGAACCGGAAAAGAGCTTGCCGCGCGTGCGATTCATTTGCACAGTAAAAGAGCCGAAGGGCCTTTCGTTGTGGCGGACTGCTCTACTTTGACCAAGGAAACGCTTGAAGAGGCGATGCAGGATGGTTTAGGCAAAGACGGCTCAAAAAACATTTTTCATAATGCCAAGGGAGGTACTCTCTATCTCAAGCAGGTGGAGGAACTCAATGTTACCATGCAGACCCTTTTGTATCGCGTACTGCAGGATTGGAAAACGCCGAGCGGCAAGGAATGGGAGTTTCGCAATTCGGATTTAAGGGTAATTGCTTCGTGCAGCGTAGACCTGCACACCGAAATGATACAAAAAAAGTTCCGCGAGAACCTTTACTACCTTATTAACGTTGTTAACATCCAGCTTCCGTCTTTAAGTGAGCGCAAGGAGGACATAGGAATACTTTGCGACCATTTTTTCAAGGCCGTATCGAACGCGCCGCCATATCCCGTGCTTCATCACGATGCGCTTTCGCGTCTTATGGAATACGGGTGGCCCGGCAACGTGCGTGAGCTTCGCAATGTTGTCGGCATGGCGGCTTCAATGGCAAAAGGCGGAGTGATAACGGTCAAAAACCTTCCCGACGACATTCGCAGTTCGAAAAACCTTCAGGGCCTTTCGTTCAAGGAGGCGAAAAAAATGTGGATGGATCAATTCGAAAAGAACTACCTTGAAACCCTCCTCCTTTTGAACAAAGGGAACATATCGCGCGCGTCGGAAGAGGCGGGCATTGCCAGGATGTCCCTTTACAGGATGTTGAAAAGAACGGGCCTTAAGGATATTGTTCTGCACGAACGCTCAGTGGAAAAGAGCCAGCCGGACCGCGAGCAAAAGCGGACCGAAAACTGAATAAAGGCAACCGGAATATGCATAAAAGAATTCTTATAGTCTGTTTTCTTGTCTCGGGGGCGGCGGGCCTTGTTTACCAGATATCTTGGATTCGCATACTGTCGCTCGTTTTCGGCAACACAGTATATGCCGTGTCCATGGTCGTTGCCGCCTTTCTTGCCGGGTTGGCAATCGGAAGTTTTCTTTGGGGCAAACGCGCGGATTCCATCAATAACCCGCTCGACGCCTACATAAAACTTGAGGCGCTTATAGCCATCTCCGCCGTACTCGTTACGTTTGGAATATACGCAATAGACGACATTATAGTGGCGGCAATGAATATCGATACCGTCGCATCCGGCGGCTGGCTCTTCTTGCGCTTCATCCTCATCTTCGTGATTCTTGTTATTCCCACGGCGTTGATGGGCGGAACGACCCCGTTAATGGCAAAGGTCTATGTAAAAAGTTTCGACAGTCTCGGCCTTGGTGTCGGCTCCCTGTACGCCGCCAACACTTACGGCGCCATGGCGGGTGCATTTTTCAGCGGCTTTCTCCTTGTGCCCCTTTTAGGCCTTAAGGCGACGATTGCCGTTGCGGTTTTCCTGAACCTTGGGGTCGCCGTGGTTCTAAAAGCGGTAAATCCGAAAATTACGGCGGAAGAAGTTACCGTAAAGACAAAAAAATCCACACCAAGGAAAAAGAAGAAAAAAGCCGTGTTCGACGAGGAGCGGAAAAGTGAAAGAAAGCAGGCAAGCCTTGGCGTTGCGTTTTTACTCATACTCCTTTCGGGTTTCTGCGTTCTTGCTTACGAAATCATTTGGACAAGGGCGTTCGTGGTTTCGTTTAAATCGACTGTTTATCTCTTCGGCAATCTCCTTACGGTCTTCCTTTTGGGGATGGCGCTCGGCTCGCATTTTTTTAGCAAATGGCTGGACAAAGCGGGCGATCCGTTGAGGCTCTTCGGTCTGGCGCAGGTAGGCATAGGAGTTTTTGGTATTTTGAGCGCGGTCTTTTTCATCTACGCAGACGGGATTGCCCTAAGCCTTGGTTCCATGTTCGGCCAGATGAGTTGGGCAAAGGACGTTATAGTCATGTTCGTAATCATGCTGGGCGTATTCCTGGCGCCTACCTTTTTGATGGGGCTCGGTTATCCCATCATCTGCCGGGCGGCAACGCGTTCGTTGGAATTTTTGGGACGCGACGTGGGTGCGGTTTACGCCGTCGGAACGGCTGGCGGCATCGGAGGTTCGCTGGTGGCGGGTTTTATGCTCCTCCCACTTATCGGTCTTCAAAAAAGTTTATTTGTTATATCCGCGTTGTCTTTGGGAACGGGATACATTGCCCTGCTTAACGCGTCGTCTCGAAAGGGCATCGGCTGGGTTTTTCCGGCCTCGGCCGCCTTTGCGCTTATGGCGTTCGTAACCTTTACGATACTTGGCATAAACATCGGGCTTGGAACTCGAACAGGGGAGGAGATCGTCTTTGCCAAAGAAGGAATAATGGGAACCGTAAGAGTTACCCGTAAGGGCGAAAACGGCCCGCTTACCCTTATGGTGAACAACTATCAGCTAGCCACCAGCGGCGACGTTGCGGTGAGGTTCGGGCACATACCCCTCTTGCTGAAGCCCGACGCAAAGGAGGTTTTGCTTATATCGCTGGGTTCGGGCATAACGGCCGGTTCGGTAAGCGGGCATCAGGTGGACAGCATCGAAAGCGTGGAGATAGTTCCAACACTGTTGGACGTTCAACCGTTATTTGAAAAAGACAACCATAAGGTTATTGCAGACAGGAGGTTCAAGCTCACATTCTGGGACGGACGCCACTACGTGCGGGTTGCAAAAAAGAAATATGATCTGGTGATATCCGATCTCTTCCAGCCGGACAGCGCGGGAGTGGGTAATCTATACAGCCTGGAGCATTTCCAGAACGTAAAGGAAAAGCTCAAAGAGGGCGGGGCGATGGCCCAATGGTTGCCCCTCTATCAGCTTTCGCCCGAAAACCTTAAGATCATTATGAAAACGTTCGCCCAAGCGTTCGAAAACGTAACCGTGTGGTACGGCGATATAAACAGCAGGCTTCCCACACTGATGCTTTTCGGTTCGCAAAGCGGCATCAAGATTGATCCCGCCCGGCTTGCGGAGGCTTTGGAACAGGACACCGTAAAGGAAGACATGATCGAACATTTAGACCCCCTTTCGTTTTTGAGCTTTTTCGTAATGGGCCGCGAGGGGGTGATCGCCTTTACGGAAGGGTCGCCGATCAATACCGACAACAGCCCGGTTATCGAGTATTCCGCGCCGCGCAACATTTGGAACCGTAATGAGGATGCCGTAACGAACTTCGAAATGCTTATAAGCGTTCGTGAGAAACCGTCGGCCGTCGTCATGGGGGCGGAAAGCGACGCCGATTTTAAAAATGCGCTTGACCGCTATTTCAACGCCCGGACGTTTATCCTGCGCGCAAAGGTCGATCACGCGCGCCGCAATTACGTCAAAGAGCTTAAGGCTTATCAGGAGGCGGCAAGGTACGCGCCCGGTGATCCGTACCTTGGCTTTGCGCTTTTCGACCTTGGTTACCTGTACTATGTCCGGCGCGATTTCCGGATGGCCTCGGAAATTTTAGGATGGTCGAAAAAACTGAATCCCAACCTTCTGGAATCGTATTTTTACCTGGCAAAATCATTTGAGCAAATGGGCCGTAAAGAGGAGGCCCACTCAGCAATGAGAGAGCTTGCCCTGTTAAGGCCGGATATTGCGGAAAAACTTTTGGCTAGATAAGTTGGATAAAGTGTTAAGTTAAGATTTAACGAAACGTTATTTTCTATACAAGGCGATACCCACTTCATGTAACAATTATGGTGCGGTAAGTTTATGTTAAATGGTTGATTCTATTGCTCTTTTTGAAATAACATGAACGTGTAACTTTTGTTAGGCAAATGCTCCTAAGAGGCTTCATTTTAGCCAATAATTTCCCGTTTAATTCTATAATATTCAGCATGTTATAGCAGGCAATAAAGCCGCGTTTCATGGTATATTCATTGCATTGGTTAGGGGCTGAGTGATGGAGGTTGTCCGTATTCCGTCGATTTTTGTTTGTGAAATTTGTTAGTTAAAAATTCTTTTATGAGGGAAGGGGGTGGAAATATGAGAAAATCTGGTTTCCTATTTACCGTATTCGCGGTGATCGCGATGGTCACGTTGGCGTTTACGGTACAGCCCGCGACTGCCAAAAACCTGGGTAACGGTTCGGACATAACCGATACTTTGCAGGTTGGCGAAATCACGGGGCTAGGCAACAAAGTGATTACAATCAAGACGAAGTTCGAAAAGAACTCCAAGAAGTATGAGCTTCACATGCTTCCGGAAGCGTATGTGATGACCGCGCACCGCGGTAAGTTCATGAAGTTCAGTCAACTGAAGAAGGGCGATCTGATTGCCGCGTATGGCTGGTTCAAGGGTGGCAAATGGAACGCAAGGAGAGTCGATCTCCTTGATAGGAACAACTATCTTATCAAGAGGCTTAAGGCAGACGCCAAAGCAGGCGTGTACCTGAAGCACGAAAACGTAAAATAAGAGGAGGTTATTGCTTTGAGAAAAAGTTTATTTTTCGGTTTGGCAATAGCAGTCGCTTCGCTGTTTTTTTACAGCACACCTGCTCTTGCTAAAAAGACCGTTCTAACGCCGTTTGACAAGCGCGACTGGCACGTTACCGAAGGTATGGATAACGATTCCCCGTTGCGCGACTATGCCCTGCTTTACGATGCAGGCGGCGTTGATGGCGCCGTAGGCGTCATCGGTATTCCGTCAATGAGGACCTACCGGCATATCAGGGCCGGCGTTGACTTGCACAACTTCCCGTTCTCGGGATCGAACGCCGGTAACACCAACGGTACGCCAGACGGCAAGTACCTTTGGGTGTCCGACAAGGGCGCCGATACGATAGCGGAAATCAATCTGCAGACCGGCTGGGTGGAAAGGATCTTCGCTCTTCCGAAGCCTTTCGGCATTCACCACAGCGCGGCGCTGACTCCCAACGGCAAGTATCTATTTGCCACCGGCGAGCTCACCGGAAAGATGCTCAAATTGAGGCTTTCCGACGGCGCCACTACGGTTATCGACATTCCGCCCGCGCCCAGCGCCCCGGATTATCCGGACACTGGCAGGGACGGAAAGTACATCTATTCCGGTAACTATTACCACTCGGCCATCATGGTATTTACCCAGGATCCTTTCAGGTTCGTAAAGGAAATCCCTGTAGGTAAAAACCCGCACGGCACCAACGTAAGCCCCAATAACAGGATTGTGGCAGTCATGGACAAGCTTTCCGCCACGATGTCAATCATCGATACGGAAAAGCTGAAGGTCGTAAAGGTTATTCCGGTTGGCGCGGGCCCGTTGCACAACCAGTTCGACACGCTGGGCAAGTATGACTACCTGTCCTGCTTCGTGTCCGACTCCACCTCCAAGGTGGACATGGTCAGGATGCAGTTGGTGGACGAATTCCCGATTCACTACCGCGTCGGTCACAACTCGATAGCCCCGGATAACGCGTACTATGTATCGCAGAACAAGTTCTCAACCGGACTGTTCACGCCTACGGGTATCGTGTTTGCGGTTAACTTCGAGTTGCAGGATTTAGACGAGACCAGCCCGACATACGGCAAGTCCGTCAAGATCATTCCGGTTGACGGCGAGCCGCATGAAGGCAGGATGATTTTCGCCTCTTTCATACAGCGCTGGAACACCGGTAAGGGCGCGGACCTCTTCACCAAGGGCTACATGCTCGGCGACGTTAACGTCAAGTTCGACAGTTCTCTCGGAACCGGCCCCGATATACGTCCGCAGATAGAGCCGACTCACGCCGCGGGTAACTTGAAATACTGGATACCCAGGGACGACGGCAAACCCGGCGTGACCAAGGAAGGCGGCGTATATGTAATACGCATAAAGGGCTTCTCCTACGGTTACGTGCCGAGGTTTATCCATGTTCCGCAGGGCGCCAAAGTGCGCATGATTTTCACCAACATCGATAAGGCCGCCGGCCTTACGAAGAACCCCGACGTTACGATGGGTCTGAACATCTACGGTCCTTACGGCCCGAAAACGATGTTGATCGGCCCGCGCGGAATGTCGCAGGTTGCGGAGTTCACGGCCGATATTGCCGGTGAATATGAGTTCTATTGTCAGCATTTCTGCGGCCCGCTGCATCTCGAGATGCGCGGCACGTTCTTCGTGGATCCGCGGGGGAAATCTGCTTCTCTTGCGGTAGGCGACTACCAGAGGGCTTCCGAGCAGGAACTCCTGATCGAGCCTGAAGAGCGCAGATGGATGATAGGAACGAATAAGCTCATGAATACGCTTAATGAGGGCAACGAACCGGTTATATAGTATAGTAGGTTCAGTCTCAAGTAGAGCTTGAAATTCTTGGGAGACCGGGTTGAAAAACCCGGTCTCCCTTTTTTATAATAAAGGACATTGTGAAAAAGTTTTTGATATTTGCCGCCGCCATGCTCATGGCCGTTGGATTCGCATGCTCTAATAAGAAGGAAGACATCGTGCAAAACTTTCCGGAAGTTCCTCCGGATAGGGTAGTGGAGAAGTTTTACGGTCTTATTTCGGAAGGTGGAAAGCTTACAACAAAGGAAGCCCTAACGATGGTCTCCACAAAATACAGGGAGCTTAGCTTGGGCGATTTCAGGCGGTGGACGGAATCCTACAGCCCTGAAACCAAATTTACCGTGAAAGAAACCATAATGCCAACGGCTCCGGATAAGGACGGCGACTGGATAGCCGTTACAAAGTTGGAAGTAAAGACGCCTTCTTCCTTCAGCGATTACTTCATAACCACAAGCCAGATAAACCTTATACTGGATCAGGCCGACAACAAATGGAAGATAGATTTCTTGGCGGACTCGATATACGAAGAGGATTATAAAAACGCTCCCGCCGAGGCAAGGGCCGAAGAAGGGGCGGAAACTAAGTAATGGGCAGGTTGCTGGAGTGGCTGGATTCGCGTACCGGTATAAAGGAAATTTACAATGTGCATTTCGGCTTTATCCTGCCGGATGGATGCGGCTTCTGGACGATTTTCAGCGGTCTTACCATCGGATGCATTTTAATTCAGTTTGTTACCGGCGCTTACATGCTGGCTTTTTACATTCCCGTGCCGGAACTGGCGCACGAAAGCATAAAAACGATGGCAAACACTACCGACTTCGGCGCCCTTATCAGGAACATGCACAGGTGGAGCGCGACTTTTGCCATACTTTTCATTTTCATTCACTCCGTGCATATCATGGCGCGCCGCGCCTACCGCCCGCCGAGGGAATTCAACTGGTGGGCGGGACTTTTACTTGGTTTTCTTTTTATACTTATGTTAATAACAGGCATAATCATGCCGTGGGACTGGCGGAGTTACTGGGAACTCATAATTTGGGCCGACTGGGTCGATAGTATACCCCTCGTGGGCGATTATCTTAAGGGGCCGTTCCTTTCGCAGTTCACGCTTGGGCGCAACATGGTCGTTCATGTAATAATACTGCCTGTTCTGCTGATGGTTGTTTTGGCTTTCCATATTTACATGTTCCGCCGTCTGGGTATGACGGACAAGGTTTGATGTGAGATTAATGAAGTAATGAACGAAAAAAAATATAGTGGATGGAAGTGGTGCCCTCACTGGCTGACCCTTCTGTCGGTTGTCATGGTTCTGGTAACGGTATTGATCGCAATTTTGGCTGACGCATACCCGGTTCCGGACGATGCGCCGATGGAAATACCCCTTCCCGACCACGGTGAAAACATCCCGGGGCCGGAATGGCTCTTCCTTCTTTTCTGGCTGCCTTTCTGGTATTTCGTTGGAAGGCTGAAAAGGAACCTTTTCATCATGACGCTTATACCGATTCTGGGCGTTCTAATCCTGATTTTCCTTCCCTATTTCCACAAACTGCCGCTCCACCGCGTGCCGGGCCTTAAATGGATTATTGCAAAGGCGCAGGCAATGAAATCCGGGTTCAAAAAGAGCTTCGTCTATGCCATACCCGTTATCATATTGGCGGTTGCTGTTTCGACCGGCGTTTACAAAAGCGGGCACCAGGCAAAGGTTCTGGGGTGCGATTCATGCCACAACCCGGCGATGGGACCGAGGATGGCCATACCGCCCGTTGATGTTTTTGGCTATTACAGTATCGATAGGGCAAGGCAGATCAAGAGCGCCAAATACAGGGCGGGTAAATCTATGGGCACGGACGCCGAAGGCGAAATGCAATATAACCGTATGGACGAGGCACAAAGCTATAAGGATGCAAACTGGCAGATGAGGCATATGTATGAACCCACATTCACCTGGTAAGCCTGCTTGGATGAACTTGGCTTTTAAGTTTAATCTTTTAACTTTATTCGCCGCGCTGCATCTATTTACCGGCATCGCCCCAGCACAGGAACAAGACCGCGCCAGCGGGGTAGCAGAACCCAAGGTTTCGGTATTAATGCCAAAAGTCGTCTCGCATAATCCGAAAATGCTCGATTACAACCTTCCGACAAGGTTTTCCATACCCACCGGGATAGCCGTTGATTCAAAAGACAGGATTTGGATATCCCTTATATCCGCACATTCGATTGGGGTCTTAAATCCCGAAACGAACCAGTACAAGGAATACAGGATACCTTCAACGGTGGACCTGCCCACAGTGGATTGGGAGTACGATCCGATGAACCGTGAAATACCGGAGACCTCGCCGTTGTTGACGAATTACAGCGTCGGCGCTCCCGCCAGCCTGATTGTGGACAAGAACGACGTCGTATGGTTCGTTACGCAGATGGGCAACAGCATCGCGCGCTTTGATCCGGTAAAGGAGGAGTTTACGGAATTTATGATTCCTACCAAGAACGCCCTGCCTTACGACCTTGCGGCCGATTCCCGCGGACGCATTTGGTTCGTGGAGAAGAACATGGGCAAGATCGGGTGGCTGGACGTCGAAAAGGAAAAAATGTACGAACTTCAACTGCCTGAAAGATCGAGCATCACGGGTATTGCCGTCGATTCAAACGACAAGATATGGATTTCAGAAACTTTTGGAAATTATATTGGACGCTACGACCCGGATACGAAAAAATTTAAAAAATTTCCTATCACTACGGATCATGCCCTGCCCGGCCAACTTAGGTTTGATTCGCAAGGCAGGCTTTGGGTCGTCCTTACGACCGCAAAACAGATAGGGGTGCTAATGATGGATGCCGAAAAAGGCATTTTTGCTGTTCAGGACATGCCGGGGTATAACGCAGTGCCACGGGGCCTTGCCGTCGGGAAAGACGATTTAATATGGGTGGTGGACAACATGATGAACCGCGTCGGATACTTCGATCCGGTAAAACTTAAATGGAATCTCTTCAACATACCGCACCCCAATACCCAGCCGCTGAATATTGCCGCCGATTCGAAAGGCGACCTCTGGTACACGCAAGGCGACAAGAGCGCAAACCGGATAACGAAGATAGTCCGTTCCACCGTGCCGATGGAGGATAAGGCCGTGGCGGAAGCAGATCGGGAGTCAATAGCCGCCGGCAAGGCGCTGGCTCAAAAAGGCTTCTCCGGCAAGTTTGTGGCGCTTATCGTCGTGGCGGTTCTGGCGATTATTTTCGCCGGTTTGGCCGTGCGGACTCTGCGCAAGAAAAGCTAAAACGCTATGTTTTTCGGCAGGCTTTTTATCGCGGCGCTCCTTTTTTCCCTGGCGGATGTTTCAAAAGAACTCATTGTCGAGTATTCCCTGCCCGTTGAAAACGCCTTTCCGACGGGCCTTGCCGTCGATGACGGCGGCAAGGTTTGGTTTATAGAATATAACGAAAACAAACTGGCTATGTTCGATCCAGTAACGAAAGCACTGGAGGAATTCGCTATCCCCTCAAGCAAAAGCGGTTCGATGGATATCTCGATAGACGCCTCCGGCATTGTATGGTTCGTGGAAGAAGACGCGAACATACTGGCGAAATTCAATCCGAAAACAGGGAAGTTCAAGGAATATGTGCTCCCAACGCCGAAAACAAAACCGGCGTCGCTGATTGCGGCAAGGTACGGCCCGATAGCCGGTACGGTGTGGATGGTAGGATGGCAGGGCAACGTGGTTGTGGGTTTCGATCCTAAAACCGAAAAGTTCAGTGAATATAAAATCCCGACGAAAAACAGCAGCCCTTACGATATTACAGCCGACACGAAAGGGCGCATATGGTTCATGGAGCGCGCCGTCGGCAAGCTTGGAATGTTTGACACGGTATCCAAAACTTTCAGGGAGTGGTCGACTTCAAAAATGCTGCAATCCTTGGTTGGGACGGTGGTCGATTCGAAAGGCTTCGTCTGGTACAGCCGGATAGTGGATTACGTCCTTGTAAGGTTCAACCCGGAAACAGGGCAGACAAAAGATTTTAACATTCCCAAGAACAAGGGGACGCAGGAGCTGGCGATAGACGGCAAAGATAACATCTGGCTTGTACAAAGCACCGACAATCGTGTAATTCGTTTCGCGCAGAAGGCCGCAATCTTCCAGATATTTGACCTGCCAACGGGAAAGTCCAAGCCGAACTCCCTTGGAGTGGGGCCGGACGGAAGCGTGTGGTTTACTGAATCGGGCAATACGCGCATCGGAGTGCTGGATGCCGCTAAACTTGCCGATGTGAAAAGCAAGCTGAGGGTTAAAATAAAACCTCCTAAAAACATATTCAGATGAAAGGCGCGGCCATGAAACAATCGGCCGTACTCCTCCTTTTCTTTTTTTCGGGTGCCGTGGGCGTGGCTTACGAGGTAGTGTGGGCGCGCCAGCTTTCGCTTCTCTTCGGGGTGAGCATTTACGCGGTCAGTGCCGTTCTGGTGGCCTTCATGGGCGGGCTGGGATTAGGCGCGGAATATTTCGGAAGGATGTTGAACCGAGGGTTCTCGCCCGTACGTTTGTACGCCGTCCTTGAGGTTGGGGTAGGGGTGTATGTATTGCTTTTTCCTTTGTGGTATTCGATTCTTGAGAAGGCGTACCTGTTCCTCCATCCGGGCACGGAAGGCGTATCGGCATATGTTATAGCTATTCGATTTACTCTTGCGGTAACGATCCTTATTATTCCAACTTCGCTGATGGGCGGAACGCTTCCGGCGCTCGCCAAGTTTTTCTCGGCAAGCAAAAAAGAATCCGGCAGCCTTACGGGTATCCTTTATGCCGTTAATACTCTTGGTGCAATGGCGGGATGCGTTGCGGCGGGGTTTTGGATGGTGGAGCATCTGGGGCTTACGAACACCTTGAGAGTCGGCGCGGTTATCAACATACTTGCGGGTATTCTTGTGTGGTTTATCGCCGGAGAGTCGGAATGGAGAAAAGAACCTGCAGTAAAAGACGACGCTTTACGAACGGCAAAGAGTGAAGAAACGCAATCAGCCGGCATTGACGAAAAGGGAAGGAAAAACCTCAACCTCCTTACCCTTGTTTTCGGTATTTCGGGTTTTTGCGCGTTGGCGCTTGAAGTCCTTTGGACAAGGATGTTCACGATACTTTTAAACAACACTACCTACGCCTTTTCGCTTATCCTTGCGATATTCCTCCTCGGCATCGGGGCAGGAAGCGCGGCGGTTTCCACTTTTCATAAAAAAATGTTTGCCAACGGACGCGCATACTTCGGAATATTCCAGATCGGGATAGGCGTCTTCGCGCTTTTGTCTCTTGTCGCACTGGGGCTGAACCGCCAGCTAATTGAGTTTATTGAAGCCGTCATAGGCGGCGGCGGTGGCGGTCTCTTTTCCGGTATTCTGCCGGGCGGCGAACAGATGACGGCGGCGCTCATATTTTCCCTTCTGATAGTTCTTCCATGCACGTTCCTTATGGGTGGGGGCTTCCCCTTGGTGGTGCAGTCGGTTTCCATTGAAAGAAAAAAACTCGCGGGCGACGTGGGCCGCTTATACGCGGTAAACATTATTGGATGCGTGCTCGGTTCGGTGGCCGCCGGTTTCCTTCTTATCCCTTTAATCGGGGTGCAGAAGGGGCTTATCTTAGTTTCGTGGGTTGCAGTAAGCGCGGGAACGTACCTTTTATTTAAGGTTGCGCCCGAATTCAAAAAGGCCACCGCCGCAACCGCATTGGGCCTTGCGCTGCCGCTTACGGTGATTCTCTTTCTTAAAAGCGACGTCGCATATCTATTAAGCTTTCAAAAGCTCGACGCCGGAAGCGAAGTGGAGTTTTATGAAGAAGGGCCGTCGGCCAGCGTTTTGGTCTCCTCGCAGGAATCGGACATGACTATCGGTAGAAAACCGATAAAACGAATATGGATAAACGGCGACCCGATTGCGGGAGTCTTCCGCGAGGCGTTGCAACTCGAAAGGCTTCAGGCGCACATACCGCTAATGCTGATGGATAACCCAAAAAATGCGGTTGTTATCTGTTTCGGCACTGGCACAACGGCTGGCGCTTCCGCCGCTCACTCGCTCGATGAAGTTATAGCGGTGGATATTTCGCCCGAAGTTTTCAATGCGGGGACATACTTTGCGGACGGCAACTTTAACATTATGCAAAGTCCGGCGTTGAAGCTTGTGGAAGAAGACGGAAGGAATTTTTTGCTTACAACAAAAAGGAAGTTCGATCTTATAACTTCCGAACCGCCGCCGCCTTCAAACGCGGGGATAGTAAGCCTTTATACGACAGAATACTACCGCCTTGCAAAAAGGAGTTTAAAAAAAGGCGGGCTTGTTTCGCAATGGATACCGCTTCATCACCTTTCGGAAGAGGATTTCAGGATGCTGGTTTCTTCCTTTATTAAAGTGTTTCCCGAAGCGCAGATGTGGTACACGAAATGGGACGCAATAATGATAGGCGGATTGGGAGATATATCTATATTAATCAATAACATAAAAGAAAGATTTGCCGATCCCGCAATTGCGGCAAGCCTAAAAGATATCGGAGTTACGAACGCTTACCAGCTTTTATCCAATTATATGATGGGGCCGGATGAACTAAGGGCGTTCGTTGCCGATACGCCGCCCCTTTCGGACGACAGGCCGGTGGTGGAATTCACTGCGCCGAGAATATTGCGTGAAGGAGTGACGATAAAGGGAGCGAACCTAAGAAATCTCCTTATATACCGCGCGCCGCCGAAAATCGGGTTTGAATCCGAAGAAGAAGAAAAAAAATTCAAAAGGTACTTCGATTCGCAAGGACTATTTTTGGAAGGGCAGTTTAGAAAGAATTACGGCCACAACTCACAAGCGGCCGTATTTTATAACCGCGCGCTTCAACTCAATCCCGATAACGCGGATGCCAAGTACGCACTCATTTCGCTTAACCTTGGTGCAATATACGCCGCCGCCTCGCGGGGGAAAAAGGGGATGGGTCTCAGGATGGTAAGCGATAGCATAATTCTGGACACTGAAGGGTGGTTTGCGCCGCAGCTTCATTTCCTAAACGGAATTCTCTACGCGGCATCTGGCGGACGTGCCATGGAACTGGCCGTGGCCGAATTGAGAAAGGCGATAAAGCTGGACGAACGATACTTCATGGCAATCGTAAACCTTGCCGGACTTTACGCAACTGAGCTTGACAGGCCGGATAGGGCGAAGGCGCTTTATGAGAAAGCTCTTTTGCTAAAGTCGTCCAAAAGCGAACGCGATGCGGTGCTTAAGGCGTTGGAACGATTGTAGTGAAAATAAAAACCATTAAGTTGTCCGAAATTGGGTTTTGTTTTTGGTCTAACTTAACAAAGAATGTAATATTTAAATCGTTATCTTGAAAGGAAGGAACCATGTTTAACAAGAGTTTTTCGGTTAAATTATTATTCACATTTACCCTTGCCTTGACGATGGTTACATTTTTTACGTCAAACGGCCTTGCCGTTGACTGGAAATGGCTGAGTTCTAAAGGTGCCGCCAATAAAAAGGCCGAAGATATCTACCGACAGGCCACAAGCGCGTACGGAAGCGCCGATTATTCCAAGGTGATTGACCTTACAGGGAAGGCTCTTAAGGAAGACGATAAGTTTGCAAAAGCGTATGCCTTGCGCGGCAAGGCGAAAAAGGACATGGGCGACATAGACGCTGCGTTTAAGGATCTCGACCAGGCCATAAAGATCGACCCTAAGTTGGGGGAAGCGTATTACATACGCGGGCAGGCTAACGAAATAATGGGGGAGATGAAAAAGGCCGAGGCGGATTACCATAAGGGGTGCAAGGCGGGATTCAAGTTGGCGTGCGATTGACTATCCACCTCTATTTGATAAATTGATTTTTCGCTGTAAGTGCTGTAATTTTAAAACCGTGCGGCACTATTCAAATGAAACCTGCCGATTGGAAAAGGGGTCAACCACCTACTAAGGGTGAACTTTAGCAGGCTGCTGAAAAAGCAGACTGATAGGCAATCCATGGACGGATTGCCCAAATTGCGTAGGCTGAAAGCCAAGCAATTTGAAAGGCTTATTAAGTGCGCGCCCGTAGCTCAGCTGGATAGAGCATCTGACTTCGGATCAGAGGGCCGGGGGTTCGAATCCCTCCGGGCG